>Ga0307424_1001672_pt1 | contig 11486 bp, 9 predicted proteins | sample SalMarWE160320MG_FD_202157 | JGI IMG/M metagenome (GOLD analysis project Ga0307424, IMG submission 202157) | Salt marsh sediment microbial communities from the Plum Island Ecosystem LTER, Massachusetts, United States - WE1603-20 | ecosystem: Environmental > Aquatic > Marine > Intertidal zone >...
TTCGGGAAGATCCGTCCGGGTGGAGAGTATAGGGAATCGGGGCCCGGCCGGGCCCCGGCGGCCCGGGCCGTCCCCGTCTTCAGAGCCCCTGGAGGAGCGTCATGGACCTGAACCGGCTGACCCAGAAGTCCCAGGAAGCCATGCAGGCGGCCCAGACCAAGGCCCTGCGCTACGGCCACCCCGAGGTGGAGCCCGAACACCTGGCTCTGGCCCTCCTGGAGCAGCCGGACGGTCTCCTTCCCCGGCTCCTGGCCAAGATGGACGCCGATCCGGAGGGGTTCCGGGCCGAACTCGAGCGGCACCTGGAGCAGCGGCCCAGCCAGACCGGGCCCGGGGTGGAGCCGGGGAAGATCTACGTCAGCCGCCGGCTGGTGGGCCTCATGGACCAGGCCGAGGCCGAGATGAAGCGGCTCAAGGACGACTACATTTCGGTGGAGCACCTGGCCCTGGCCATGATCCAGGAGGGGACCGGGAGCGCCCTGGGCAAGGCCTTCGCCTCCCGGGGGATTACCCGGGAGCGCTTCCTGGCCGCCCTCACCTCGGTGCGGGGGAGCCAGCGGGTGACCAGCGCCAGCCCGGAGTCCGCCTATGAAGCGCTCGAGAAGTACGGGGTGGACCTGGTGGCCGAGGCCCGCCGCAACAAGCTGGATCCGGTGATCGGCCGGGACGGGGAGATCCGTCGCGTCATCCGCATCCTGTCCCGGAAGACCAAGAACAACCCGGTCCTGATCGGGGAGCCCGGGGTGGGGAAGACGGCCATCGTGGAGGGGCTGGCCCAGCGCATCGTGCGCGGCGACGTCCCCGAGTGGCTCAAGGACCGCTCGGTGTTCAGCCTGGACATGGGGTCGCTCCTGGCCGGGGCCAAGTACCGCGGTGAGTTCGAGGAGCGGCTGAAGGCGGTGCTGAACGAGATCAAGGAGAGCGACGGGCGGATCCTGCTCTTCATCGACGAACTCCACAACATCGTGGGGGCGGGGAAGACCGAGGGCTCGACCGACGCCGGGAACCTCTTGAAGCCGATGCTGGCCCGGGGCGAACTCCACTGCATCGGGGCCACCACCCTGGACGAATACCGCAAGCACATCGAGAAGGACGCGGCCCTGGAGCGCCGGTTCCAGCCGGTCCTGGTCGACGCCCCCTCCGTGCTCGACACCATCTCCATCCTGCGCGGCCTGCGCGAGCGATTCGAGGTGCACCACGGGGTGAAGATCCAGGACAACGCGCTGGTGGCGGCGGCGGTGCTGTCCAACCGCTACATCTCCGATCGCTTCCTGCCCGACAAGGCCATCGACCTGGTGGACGAGGCCTCGGCCATGGTGCGGACGGAGATCGACTCCCTCCCCGCCGAACTGGACGAGGTCACCCGCCGGGTCATGCAGCTGGAGATCGAGGAGGCCGCGCTCAAGAAGGAGAAGGACAAGGCGAGCAAGGACCGCCTGGGCGACCTGCGCCGCGAACTGGCCGATCTCAAGGAGAAGGCCAAGACCATGCGCGCTCAGTGGGAGGCGGAGAAGGCGGCCCTGGACCGGGTGCGGGCGCTGCGCCAGGAGCTGGAGCAGAAGCGGCAGGACCTGGAGCGGGCGGAGCGCGAGTACGACCTGAACAAGAGCGCGGAACTGAAGCACGGGGTGATCCCGCAGCTCGAGGCCAAGCTCCGCGAGCGGGAGGAGGCCACCGCGGCCGACGCCGAGGGGCGGCTGTTGCGCGAGGAGGTGACCGAGGACGAGATCGCGGAGATCGTCTCCAAGTGGACCGGCATCCCGGTCACCCGGTTAGTGGAAGGGGAGCGCGAGAAGCTTCTCCGGCTGGACGAGATCCTGCACCGGCGGGTGGTGGGCCAGGACGAGGCGGTGGGCCTGGTGGCCGACGCGGTGATCCGGGCCCGCTCCGGGATCAAGGACCCGCGCCGGCCCATCGGGTCGTTCATCTTCCTGGGCCCGACCGGGGTGGGGAAGACCGAGCTGGCCAAGGCCCTGGCCGAGGCCCTGTTCGACACCGAGGACAACCTGATCCGGATCGACATGAGCGAGTACATGGAGCGCCATACCGTTTCCCGGCTCCTGGGGGCGCCGCCGGGCTACATCGGCTACGAGGAGGGCGGCCAGCTCACCGAGGCCGTCCGCCGCCGGCCCTTCGCGGTCCTGCTCTTCGACGAGATCGAGAAGGCCCACCAGGACGTCTTCAACGTCCTGCTCCAGATCCTGGACGACGGCCGGGTCACCGACGCCCAGGGGCGGACGGTGGACTTCAAGAACACGGTGGTGATCATGACCTCGAACATCGGGTCGCACCATCTCCTGGAGGGGGTCTCGGCCCAGGGGACGATCACGGATGAGGCCCGGCGGGAGGTGATGGGCGAACTCCGCCGGCACTTCCGGCCCGAGTTCCTGAACCGGGTGGACGACATCGTGCTCTTCAAGCCGCTGACCCTGGAGGAGATCGAGAAGATCGTGGACCTGCTCATGGAGGATCTCCGGAGGCGCCTGGAGGACCGGGGGATCGGCCTGGAGATGACGCCGGCCGCGCGGGCCCTGGTGGCCCGGGAGGGGTTCGATCCGGTCTACGGGGCCCGGCCCCTGCGCCGCTACCTCCAGCACGAGATCGAGACCCGGATCGGCCGGGCCCTGGTGGCCGGCGACGCGGTGGAGGGGTCGACGGTGCGGGTGGAAGAGAGCGAGAAGGGGCTCTCCGTCCGGGTGGAGGCCCCGAAGGCGGGGGAGGCCGGGACCCCCGACACCGCCGGTTCGGCGCGCTCCGTCCGTCTTTGACCGGGGTGCGGGCGCGGTTTAGACTGCGGCCCAATCCATGACCAACCTCCGGGACTCGAGCCAGGATACCCACTTCTCCATGATCAAGACCGTGGTTCGCCACTCGGCGATCTACGGTTTCTTCGACATGCTGGGCAAGGCCACCGCCCTCGTCCTGCTGCCGCTCTACGCCCGGGCCCTGACCCCGGCCGACTACGGGACCCTGGAGATCTTCACCGTCACCGGGACCGCCCTCCTCACCCCGCTCCTCCTGTTGGGGTTCCAGTCTGCCCTGGTCCGTTACTACGCCACCGCCCGGAGCCCGGAAGAGGGCCGCGGCTATTTCCGTACCGCCCTGACCACGGTGCTGGGGGTCTCGTTCGCGGCCTGGCTCGTCCTGTTCCTGGCCGCGCCCGCCCTCAGCCGGCTCTTCTTCGGCCAGGCCTCCATGACCTGGCACTGGCGGACCGTGTTCAGTGCGGTGCTGGTGGACGCGGCCGGGTACATGATCCTGGCCCTCTTCCGTTCCCAGGAGCGCCCGGTCCGCTACTCCTCGGTGACCCTGACCCGGTTCGGGACCCTCATGGGGACGAACGTGATCCTGGTCGGGGTGCTGGGGATGGGGGTGAAGGGAGCGCTGATCGGGAACCTGGCCGGAGCCCTGGCCGGCCTGGGCCTGGGGGTGCTGCTCGCTCTCCGCGAGGTCGGGATCGGGTTCTCCCTGCCGCGGTTCCGGCAACTGGCCGGCTTCGGGCTCCCCCTGGTGGTGAACGCGGTGGCGGTAACGTTCATCATGGGCCGGGCGGACCGGTATTTCCTGAAGGCGCTGGGCACCTTGAGCGACGTCGGGGTCTACGCACTGGGGTACAAGATCGCCATGATCCTCTCCGTGCTGGTGAACGCCTTCATGGTGGCCTGGTTCCCCATCATCTTCCGGATCGCCCGGGAACCGGACGCCAAGTCGATCTTCTCCCGGGTGCTCACCTACTATCTCCTGGCCACCGGGTTCGTGGCCGTGGCCATCTCCTCCTACGCCTACGAGATCGTGGACCTGGTGGCCAAGCCGGAGTACGAGCGGGCGGCGTCGGTGGTGCTCCTGATCCTGGGCGCCTATCTGTTCCAGGGGGTCTACACCATCATGACCGCGGGGGTTTCGCTCACCGATCGCACGCGCTGGATGTCGCTGGTGGCCGCGGTCAGCGCTCTGGTGAACCTGGGGGCGAACCTGGTCCTGGTGCCGGCCTACGGCATCCACGGCGCGGCCTGGGCCGCCCTGGGCTCCTACGCCTTCCTGGCCGCGGCCATGTGGACGGTCTCCCGGCGCTACTACCCGATCCCGGTGGAGCGGCGGGTGGCCCTCCTGGCCGGGGTGACGGCGGCGGTGCTGGTGGTGAACCTCCCCGTCCTCGGGCACGGCACCGCGATCCGGGCCCTGGCCAAGCTCCTCCCGCTGGTTCTGTTCCCCGTCCTCCTGCGGGTGACCGGCTTCTTCAGCCGCGAGGAGCGGATCCGGGCTCGGGAGTGGGTGGGGCGGACCCTGGGCGGAGGGCGTGCTTCCGTGTCATGATGCGTCCTGCTCCGGCCTGTCTTGAAGGGAGACTGGGATGAACCGACACCTGCCCCTCTACGTCGTGGTCTTCATCTCGGGGGCCTCCGTCCTGGCCATCGAGATCCTGGGCACCCGCATCCTGGGCCCGTTCTACGGCGTGGGTCTCTTCCTGTGGTCCGCCCTCATCACCGTGACCCTGGCCGCCCTCAGCGTGGGCTACGCGGTGGGGGGGCGCTGGGCCGACCGGGGGCCCCGCTACTCGCGACTGGCCCTGATCCTGGCCCTGGCCGGGATCTGGCTCCTGGGCACCCCGCTCCTGAAGGCCCCCCTGATCGACGCCCTGGAGCCGATGGGGCTCCGGCCGGCGGTCCTGGTCGCGGCCACGGTTCTCTTCTTCGTTCCCCTCACCTTCCTGGGCATGGTGAGTCCCTACGCCATCCGGCTCCGGGCCCACCGCCTGGACGAGGTGGGGCGCTCGGCCGGGGACATCTACGCCATCTCCACCGTGGCCAGTGTGGTGGCCGCCCTCCTCACCGGGTTCGTGCTCATTCCCAGCGTGGGGGTGAGCAAGCTGCTCCTGTTCCTGGGGGTGTTCCTCATCGCCGGGGCGCTGGTAGCGGTGGGCGCCTCCCGGGAGTCCAGGGGGGCCACCGTCCTGACCCTGCTCGTGCTCCTGGGGGCGGGGGTGGTGGCCTGGCGCATACCCGGCCCGGGTCCGAACCCGGAGAAGGGGGTGGTGGCCGTGCGCTCCAGCCCGTACGCGGAGATCCGGGTCCTGGATCACGACGGCACCCGCTACCTGCTCATCGACGGCGGATTCCACTCCGCGATCCAGGCGGATACCGGCCGGAACCTCTACCCGTACGTGAACGTGCTGGACCTCTGCAAGTACTTCTTCGACACGCCGGGGAAGATGCTGCTGGTGGGCCTCGGGGGCGGGTCGGTGGTGAAGAGCTACAACCACACCGGCTGGGACCTGGACGTGGTGGAGATCGACCCGGTGGTGGAGGAGATGGCCCGGAAGTACTTCGACCTGGATCTCCCCGCGGAACGGATCCACACCATGGACGGCCGGCGCTACCTGGCCACCCGGGATCGCACCTACGACCTGGTCATCGTGGACGCCTTCGGGAGCAGCGCCATCCCCTTCCAGCTGGTGACCCGGGAGGCCTTCGCCCTCATCAAGAGTCGCATGAGCCCGGACGGCATCCTGGCCATGAACGTGCTCTGCCAGGGGTGGCACGACGTCCTGGTGCGCTCCCTGGGCCGGACCCTGGGCCGGGAGTTCAGCCGGGTGGCGGTCCTGCCCATGGCCGAGCCGCCGAACCAGTTCGGGAACGTGATCATCCTGGCCTCCAACCGGCCCCTGGAGTTCCCCGAGGACATGCTGGCCCGGCCCCGGGACTTCGTGGACGAGCCCTACTGGCACGAGGTGGTGCTGGACCGGAACCACGCCTGGAACAACCGGTTCCGCCCGGACACCACCGGGGTGCCCCTCATCACCGACGACCTGAACCCGGTGGATCCGTGGAGCATGAGGCTGAATCTGCAGTCCCGGCGCATCATCCGCGGGGAATATGCTTGGAGCCGGGCTTACTGATCTGGGTTCCCCACCGGGGCCCGAAGGGGGTGCCGTGCGACGACCTCTCCGCTTCTGCCTGATCGCCTTCGCCCTGGTGCTGGCCGCCGGATGCGACGACGCCACCGGCCCGCACCTGGATTCGCTCACCCCGGAGATCGCGGACCGGATCGCCGGTCCGGTCGCGTTCCTGGCCTTCGCCGTGGCCTCCGGCTCCGAGGGGCACAGCTTTCTGGACAACTTTCTGCCCACCCCCCGCCGGGGCGTGATCCACTACGTGGACACTCCCATCGGGCGGTCGGCCACCTTCTACGGCTGCGACCTCGGGGGCGGCATCGTCCTGGAGGGACGCGGGGAACTGGTCTGGGTGGGGCCGGACCTGGCCCCCGAGCGCGACCGGTTCTGCAGCTATGCCGGCGACTGCCTCTCCGCCTTCCGGTGGACCGGCCGGCTCACCCTCACCCTGGACGGGGAGAAGACGGTCGCGGTCGACGAGTTCAGCGTCACCGACCTGGCCACGGTGACCCCGTTCGGGGAATTGCCGCATCCGGTGTCGGCGACGGTCGCGGTGGCCGGGTCTACGGTCCCGGTGGACGACCCCGATCTCTACCAGGGGATCTTCGACGCCACCGGCATCGATCCCGGGAGCCTTCCCAACCCGTCGGGCTCCCTCGACGCCCTGACCTCCCCGGACATGCACCGGCTGGCCTATCACGCCGGGCTGTACCTGGCCTATCTGCTGCTCAACGAGATGTCGGAGGTCCTGGCCGACCACACCCACGAGATGCCCTGCGGCACCACCACGGTGACCTTCGACCAGGACCGGTTCGCTCACGTGGCCTGTTCCTGGTCGGACTGCCCCCTGCAGGGGATCTTCTACGGCGGGGAGTTCAACATGGAGTTCGACCCCGCGGGGACGGACTTCGGTGCCCCGAGGCTGACCATGGATCTGACCGGGGACCTGACCCTGGGCGGGGGGGTGCCCAGCGTGCGGCTCTCCGCCTGGCAATGGCGGGCCGAGTTTCCCCAGGAATTCCCGGGGGCGATGAAGGTCTCGATGGTCCTGGACGGCTACGCGGGGGACCGCCGCACCTTCAGCGAGACCGTCCTGGTGGACGACTGAGGCAGGGTTGTCACGCGCCCCCACCCAGGGGGCGGATCTCCCCGGTGTGGACGAGAACCACGGGATAGCCCTCCAGCTCCCGGGGGAGTTCTCCCGGAGGATCCTCGTCGCGCAGGGCGATCTTGATGCAGGGGGCGCCGTCCTCCAGGGCCCCCGAGAACACGCCCACCACCCCGTCCTCGGCCAGGAGGCTCACCTGGTGCGTGGCCAGCACCGCGTCGATCGATCGCCGGGCCATGAGTCCCTCCTTCCACCTGGGTTCAAAAGAAGGAGGCACCCGCAAGCGCGGGTGCCTCCGGTACTCAGAGCATACAGGATCGCCTAGTTGCCCACCATGCTCGCGCCGTAGTAGCTCAGCACGCTGTTGATGGGATTGGCGATCGCGATCGCGTTCTTGTTGCAGAGGGTGCTGCCCGCGAAGAGCAGCCCCACCGCCCGGGGATTGGTGGTGACGTCCTCGACCATCAGGGACCCGGAGTCCCCGCCGTCCAGGAAGTTGCACCGATTGTTGGAGACGACGATCTGGTTCGTGTAGCTCTGGGTGAACGAGGTGCCGCCGGCGCATTCGTTCTCGTAGGTGATGCTGAAGGCGCCGTTCACCGCGGTGATCGAGGCCCGGGCCAGCCCGGTCGTCCGTCCCATCTTTTTCACCGCCTGACCCACCGACGCACTGACGGTGGAAGAGCTGATGGTGCCGATGTTCAGGATGGCGCCGGTCTGGTCCACGTTGGAGTTGGCCAGGGCGATCCCCGAGTCGAAGTTGTGACCGGGGAGGCTGCCGCCGTTGTTCACCAGGGTGCCCACGTTCTGGGCGCTGCTGGCGTTGCAGGCGACGTCGATGAGCCCGGGCTGGATGACCGGGTCGCCGGTCGAGGCCACGCGGCCGTTGCCGCCGGAAACGATGTCGGCGTAGAGCACGTGGTAGTTGCTCAGGATGTACTTGTTCCCGCCGATCTGGATCAGGCTGCCCAGGGTGCCGCTGCAGCAGTACCCGTTGGCCAGGTCGTAGCGCCAGCCGCCGGAGGTTCCCATCTTGACCGGCGGGCTCTGGAGCGCCTTGGGGTCGTCACTGCCGCCGCCGCCACCGCCGCCCATGGGCGGGGGGCCCTTCTTGGGCTCGATGGGTCCGGTCACCTGCTGGACGACGCGATAGCCCTCGTAGTCCTTCTTGAGCTGGCCGGGGGGGAGCAGTTCCTTGGTGTAGACGTAGATGATCGGCTTGCCGTGCTCGTCGGCGCCGACCGCGGTTCCAGCCACCTTGGGTGTGTTCAGGATGTCGGGAATATGGCGGTTGTGAACCTGGATGGCAGCCGCGAATTCAGGAAGGTTGGCTGCGTAGGTCGTGATTTGATCCATACGCGGCTGAGTGACCGAGGAGTCTTCACCGCTACAGGCCCAGATGACGATGGATAGCGCAAGGGTGAAGGCCAGGAGCGGTACGATCCCCAGCAGGAAACGCATGCGCGAATGCTTCATTCCGACATCCTCCATAGGGAATGGGGTGGGAAGAGCTGAACGAGAAGCGGATAGGAAACCAAATATCCACCTCCAGCGTCAACGGAAAAGCAGCAGGAATTATTTGTGTGTCAATATGTTAGTCGGGTCATGTCAACAATTGTTGACACCCCGGGGTGAGCCGGCACCGGGACGACTATCGCTATTCGCGAAACGTGATATCCCGAAAAGGGTTGACGGGTCCCGGCCCCGGTCGCGTCAATCCCCCCATGGTCACCGGTCCGTCCCTGATCCGCTTCGGAACGTCGTCCTTCTCCAGCAAGGACTGGGTGGGGCCCTTCTACGCTCCGGGCACCAAGCCCGCGGATTTTCTCCGGGAGTACGCCGTCCGCTTCGACACGGTGGAGATCGACGCCACCTACTACGCGGTGCCGGCGGCGCGGGTGGTGGAGGGCTGGGCACGGAAGACGCCGCCCGGGTTCCTGATCGCCGCCAAGTTCCCCCGCGATATCGTGCACGCCGGCCAGGGGAAGACCCCCGATCCGGAGCGGGTCCTGGACCCGGACGCCACCTACCCGGTGCGGGACGACTTCCTGGAGGTGATGCAGAAACTGGGACCGCAGCTGGGTCCCCTGGTCATCCAGTTCCCGTTCTTCAACCCCAGGCTGTTCCCGGATGCCGGGGTCTTTTTCGAGCGCCTGGACCGTTTCCTGGGCGATCTTCCTTCCCGGTTCACCTACGCGGTGGAGGTTCGGAACCCGGAGTGGATCGGACAGCCCTTCGCGGACCTGTGCCGCAAGCACGAGGCCTCCATGGTGCTGGTGGACCAGGCCTGGATGCCCCACGGGGACGAGGTGGCGCGCCGGCTGGACCCGGTGACCGGCCGGCTGTGCTACGTGCGGTTGCTGGGAGACCGGCAGGAGATCGAGCGCATCACCAGGACCTGGGGGAAGGAGGTGATCGACCGGGGGGACCGGCTCCGCCGGTGGGCGGGGTTCCTGGCCGGGATGCTGGAACGCGAGGTGCCCACCGTGGTCTACGTGAACAACCACTACGCCGGCCACGCCCCGGCCACGGCGGTGCGGCTGCGGCGGCTGTTCGAGGAGGCGGCGGGGGAGAACGAGCAGCAGTGAAACCCGACCACGTCCATCTCCTCGCCGGACGATGGGGGATCGCCGCGATTCTGCTCGGCGCGCTTCTCTCCGGCTGCGCCGCCAATCCGCGGTCGCCGGCTCCCGAGTATCCGGACCGGAACAGCACCGTGAAGCCGGCGGTGGCGGTGGTGGGCACCGTCACCTCGATCGACGAGAGCCGCGGGCGGCTCCTGGGGGTCCAGCTCCTCGTGGACCACGTGGTCACCGGGTCGGTGGCGCCGTTGCTGGAGTTCGGTTCCCGGCTCCGTTTCACCCGGGTCAACGATCTCTGCCCGGGGGGCGGACTCTCCGTGACGGAAGGCCCCGTCAACGTGATCTTCCACCTGGGGGACACGGTCCTGGCCATCCTCGCGCCGCCCGACCGAACGGACACGGCCGCGGCCGGATCCGGGGAGCAGGATCTCTACTCCCTGCTCTACGTGCGCTGGGTGCGCGAGCCGATGGACGACAAGGGCCAGGCGGTCTACCGCCAGACGGGGTTCGGCCCGTCCACCCTCGAGTGCGAAGAAGGAGAGGTCGTCTCCACCCGGCAGCTCTACGACTCGGTCGAGCGGACCTGGGACCCGGAGACCATGAACCTGGGCGACCTGGAAACGGACATCCGCGACTTCTACACGCACCGGCGGCGCTGGAGACTGGCAGGGAAGGCCTGGCTCCGCCCCGGCCGCCTGGAGGAACCATGAGCTATCGGCACACGCAGATCGGATGGGTGACCCTCATCGTGTTGGGGGCGGTCGCCGCGGTCGCCGCCACCGTCACCGCTTCCGCGCCGGGACCCGGCCCCTCGATCCTGGTCCTCATCCTGGTCATCCTCTTTCTTCTCTTCCCCACCCTGAGCACCCGGGTCGAGGGGCGCTCCCTCACCGTCGCCTTCGGCCCGGGGGTCATTCGCCGCACCATCGACCTGGCCGACGTTCGCGAGGTGCGGGTGGTGCGGAACTCCTGGCTCAGCGGCTGGGGGATCCGGTGGATCGGCACCGGATGGATGTGGAACGTGTCGGGGCTGGAGGCGGTGGAGCTGGAGTACACCGACGGCGGCCGCTTCCGGATCGGCACCGACGAGCCGGAGAAGCTGGCCGCGGCGGTGCGGGTGGGGATCGGACGCCGCTGACCTGCCGGCGGGTTCGGGCGCGAGCGCTACGATCCCCCGCGGTTCGGGAACCCGGCTACTTGCCGGCGATCTCCAGCACCCCGGCCTGGGCTCCCAGGGTTCCCGCCGCGAGCCTCTCCAGGGCCTCGTTCGCGTCCTGGAGCCCGAACCGCCGGATGTCGGTCCGCACCCCGAACCGCGCGGCCAGCTCCAGCAGTTCCCGCGCGTCCTCCCGGGTGTTGGCGGTGGTGCTGACCACCGAGCGCTCCTGGAAGAGGTGCGTCTCGTAGTCGAGTTCGGGAATGCGGTCCACGTGGATGCCGGCGATGCTGAGGGTTCCCCCCTTGTCCAGGTCGGCCAGGGCGTCCGGGATGATGCTCCCTACCGGGGCGAAGTCCACCGCGTGGGGCACCTTCTGCGGGAGCCGTGACCCAGGGCGCCCGGTCCACGCCGCCCCCAGGGCCCGCGCCCGTTCCAGGGAGCCCTCGCCGGGGGAGACCACGAACACCTCGGAGCCCCAGCCGCGGGCGATCTGGATGGCGATGTGGGCCGCGCCCCCGAACCCGTAGAGGGCCACCGGCGCCCCGGGCGTGTAGCCGCTCTGCCTGAGCGCCCGGTAGCCGATGATCCCGGCGCAGAGAAGGGGGGCCACCCCGGCGTCGTCCCCCAGCGCCTCCGGTACCGGGTGCACGTAGTCGGCCACCGCGGTGATCCGCTCCGCGTAGCCACCGGGACGGTCGAAACCGGTGAAGGTCGGATGCTCGCAGAGGTTCTCGCGTCCGGACCGGC
>Ga0307424_1001674_pt1 | contig 11483 bp, 6 predicted proteins | sample SalMarWE160320MG_FD_202157 | JGI IMG/M metagenome (GOLD analysis project Ga0307424, IMG submission 202157) | Salt marsh sediment microbial communities from the Plum Island Ecosystem LTER, Massachusetts, United States - WE1603-20 | ecosystem: Environmental > Aquatic > Marine > Intertidal zone >...
GCGAAGCGAAGCAATCTCCTGTTATGGAATCAGTCAGTTAGAGATTGCTTCGTCACTACGTTCCTCGCAATGACGAATTAATCAGAGGTTCCCTGGTTACTCACCTGCAAGGCCGTGCATAGTGAAAGACTTACTGATCGTTCAACGGATTTATATGGGACAGTAGTGAGGAATTACCAACGGGAAAACGGGGGCAGACACGTGGCTGTCCCGATCACTCCCGCACCCTCCGGGAGAGGGAGCGCAAGCCCTGTACGGCCGGCCACGTAACTCCGCGCTGACTCAGTCGGTCGGGCCCGGTCCCGGGCCGTCACTCCGGTCACCGAGCAGGCGGCGCACCATGACGAAGAACACCGGCACGAACAGCACACCGAGCACGGTGGCGCCGACCATGCCGCCCATCACGTCGGTACCGATCGCATGGCGGCTGTTGGCACCGGCCCCGGTGGAGATGGCCAGCGGCGTCACGCCGAGGATGAAGGCGATAGAGGTCATCAGGATCGGCCGGAAGCGCAACCGGCAGGCCTCGACGGTGGCCTCCAGCACGCCCATACCCTGCAGGCGCAGGCTGTTGGCGAACTCGATGATCAGGATGGCGTTCTTCGCCGACAGGCCGATGACTGCAATCAGGCCCACCTTGAAGTACACGTCATTTTCCAGACCGCGCAGCCAGGTGAAGCTGAGTGCGCCAAGCACGCCAAGCGGTACCACCAGCATTACCGCGACCGGGATCGACCAGCTTTCGTAGAGCGCGGCCAGCGCCAGGAACACCACCAGCAGTGACAGGGCGAACAGGATGGGCGCCTGCTGGCCGGAAATGATTTCCTGCAGCGACTGGCCGGACCACTCGTAGCCGATGCCCGGCGTGAGGTCCTTCCTGACGATTTCCTGCATCGCGTCCATGGCCTGTCCCGAACTGTAGCCCGGCGCGGCCGAGCCGTTGATCTGGATCGCGGGATGGCCGTTGTAGTGATCGATCGCCGGGAGCGCCAGCGTCCAGCTCGACGAGACGACACTGGAGAGCGGCACCATGTTGTCGATACCGCCCCGGCTGCCGGGAATGTAGTAATGATTCAGGTCGTCGACGCGGCTGCGGTATTCGGCATCCGCCTGCAGCAGTACCTTCAGCACGCGGCCCTCGTAGTTGAAGTCGTTGGCATAGACCGGCGCCAGCATCAGGCGGATCGCGGCGTAGATCTCCGACAGCGACAATCCCATGGACTGCGCCTGTATGCGGTCCACCTCGAGGTGCAGCTCCGGTGCTTCCTCCAGCTGGTTGGGCCGCACGCCGTAGAGCGACTTGTACTCCGCGGCCTTCGCCAGCAGGGCATTGCGTGCCGCCTGCAGTTTCTCCAGGCCCAGCCCGGCGCGATCCTCGAGCCGGAAATCGAACCCGCCGAAACGACCCAGGCCGCGAATGGTAGGCAGGTTGATGACAAACATGCGCGCACCCTTGATCGCCTGCAGTGCACCGTTCGCCCACTGGATAAAGGCGTTGATCTTTTCATCCGCCGCACGCCGGTCATCCCAGGTCTTGAGGCGGATAAAACCGAGACCGACGTTCTCGCCCTGGCCGACGAAGCTGAAACCGGCCACGTCGAGCACTTTCTCCACCGCCGGGTTCTTCTGGATGATGGTCTCCATCTGCCGCAGGACGCCGCCGGTCCGTTCCATGCTGGCACCGGGCGGAAGCTGCACGATCACCAGCGCGTAACCCTGGTCCTCCTCGGGCAGAAAGCTGGTCGGCAGCCGGGTGAACAGCAGGATCGCGACGCCCACCAGTACCACGAAGGCCATCATCCAGCGCGGCGTGTGACGGATCGACTGCCGCACGCGCGCCAGGTAGGACTGTGTCAGCTTGCCGTAGAACCGGTTGAAACCGCGCAGGAAGCGGTTCGGTTCACCGTGCACCGGTTTGAGCAGCGTGGCGCACAGGGCCGGCGTGAAACTGAGCGCCATCAGTGCCGAGATCGCCATGGAGATCGCGATGGTCAGGGAAAACTGGCGATAGATCACGCCCACGCTGCCGCCGACCAGCGCCATGGGAATGAACACCGCCGCCAGCACCGTGGTCATGGCGATCACCGCGCCGGTGATCTGTTTCATGGCCTTGCGGGTTGCCTCCTTCGGCGGCAGGCCTTCTTCGGTCATGATGCGTTCCACGTTTTCCACCACGACGATGGCGTCGTCCACCACCAGGCCGATGGCCAGCACCAGGCCGAACAGGGTCAGCACGTTGATGGAGAAACCCGCGATGTACATGCCCGCGAAGGCGCTGGTCAGCGCCACCGGGACTACCAGCGTGGGAATCAGCGTGGCACGCAGGTTCTGCAGGAACAGCAGCATCACCAGGAACACCAGCACCACGGCCTCGATCAGGGTGAACACCACCTCGTGGATCGAGATGCTGATGAACTGCGTGCTGTCGTAAGGCACCAGCCAGCTCACCCCCGGCGGGAAGTAGTCGTCCAGCTCGTTCATCCGCGTGCGTATCGCATCGGCCACGTCCAGGGCATTGGCATTCGGCGCGAGCAGGATGGCGAAACCCGCGATGGGATCGCCGTTGAGATGCACGTCATGGCCGTAGGACTCGGCCCCGAGCGCGACGCGGGCAACGTCCCTGAGCCGCACGCTGCTGCCGTCCGGGTTGGTGCGCAGGATGATCTCGCCGAACTGGTCCGGGGAGGTGAAGCGGCTGGCGGCGTTCACCGAGGCGCTGAAGCCCTGGCCCGGCGGGGCCGGTTCCGCCCCGATGTAACCGGCGGCGATCTGCACGTTCTGCGCACGCACCGCGTCGAGCACCTCGGCGGCACTCAGCCCGTAGCCGTGCAATTGATCCGGGTTGAGCCAGATGCGCATGGCGTAGGCGGCGCCGAACAGGCTGGCACTGCCGACCCCGGGCAGGCGCTGGATCGGATCGAGCACCTGGGAAGAAATCAGGTTGTTGAGGGCGTAGGTGTCCAGGCTGCGGTCCTTCGAGTGCAGCGCCACCACCATGAGGAAATCGTTGTTGGCCTTGGAGACGGTGATGCCGTTCTGCAGCACCTCCTGGGGCAGGCGCGGCTGGGCGATGCTGAGCCGGTTCTGTACCTGCACCTGTGCGATATCGGGGTCGGTGCCGCTGGTAAAGGTCAGGGTGATCTGCACCGTGCCGTTCGAGCGCGAGGTCGAATCGAAATACAGCAGGTTGTCGACGCCGGTGAGCTGCTGTTCGATCACCGAAGTCACGGTCTTCTCGATCACCTCCGCGCTGGCGCCGGGATAGACCGCGCTGATACTGATCTGCGGCGGTGCAATCGGTGGATAGGCGGAAACCGGCAGTTTGAAGATGGACGCACCGCCGGCCAGGGTAATGAGTATGGCAATCACCCAGGCGAAGATCGGCCGGTCAATGAAAAATTGCGGCATCTACGCGGCGCCTCAGTGTGCGGCGGCAGCGGGGCCGGCCGCCGGCACCGTGGTAGCGTTGCCCCCCGGCTTCACCTTCTGCAGCCCCTCGACGATCACCCGGTCCCCGTCCTGCAGGTCACCCGTGACGACCCAGCCGGTGCGGGTCATGCCGTGGGTCTCCAGCCGGCGCTGAGCGACCTTGCCGTCCGTGCCGACGACGAACGCATAGGCGCCCTGCCCGTCACGCGACACGGCGGCCTGGGGCAGCACGAAGGCCTGGTCGATCGTGCCGCTGGTCAGGCGCAGGTTGACGAACATCCCCGGCAGCAGCGAATGGTCCGGGTTCGGCAACACGGCACGCAGCGAGACCGCGCCCGTGCCGGGATCGACGGCGAGATCCGAGTAATCGAGCGAGCCAGGCTGAGGATAGGATGTCCCGTCCGGCAACAGCACCTCCACCTGTGCCGGGTGCTGCGCGGCCGCGCCGTCGCGCAGTTCCCGCCACTCGGTCACTGACTGGCTGAAGTTGACGTAGATGGGATCGATCTGGTCGATCGTGGTCAGCTCGGTCGCCTCGCCCTGGCCTACCAGCGCGCCCTCGGTCACCAGCGAGCGGCCGGCGCGGCCGGCGATGGGTGCAGTGACGGTGGCATAGCCCAGGTCGAGGCGGGCACTTTCCACATCGGCCTGCGCCTGCTTGACCGCCGCCGCCGTGCTACGCCCGGTGGCCAGTGCGTTATCCAGATCCTGGGTCGAAACCAGTTGCTTCGCGGCGAGTTCCCGGTAGCGTTTGGCCACGGCCGCGGCATTGGCGGCATCGGCCTGTGCGCGGGCCAGTGCCGCTTCCTGCGCATGCAAGGCCGCCTGCAACGGCGCGGGATCGATCCGGTACAGGACATCGCCCTGTCCGACGTCGGTGCCTTCCCGGTACACGCGCTCGAGGATGATGCCGGCCACCCGGGCCCGCACCTGCGCGACCCGCGTCGGCGCCAGGCGTCCGACGAGTTCGCGGGTAAGCGGCACGCTGTGCGGGTGGACCTCGACGACGGCCACCTCCGGAGGTGGCGGGGTCTCCGGATTCTGTGAAGTCACCTGATCGCAGGCGGCCAGCAACAGCGCGGCGCTCAGCAATACGGGTCGTAGTATGCGTGGTTTCATCAATGATCCTTGCAGGACAAACTGGAACTACACAGGCATTCCGTAAGTATGGTCTGCCACCGGCTACGGTCCGGTGTAGCGGAAGCATAACCCACGCAGGCAAACGGGGACAGACCACGTCGTTGCGAGGCTTCGACGCCAGCCGACTGTTGCCCGCCGTAAAATGTGGTCCGTCCCTGACTTTCCATTTTTACCTGGCGGCATGGTATAAATAGGGCACGCCGGTCACCGGGCGCCGCCCGGAGCGACTACCGTCCCGTTCTCCCGGACCAGATGCAGCACCATCCCGATCGACCATCATGAACCACCAGGCTGACACCGGAAACCTCGCCAACCGCCAGTCCATACTCGAGGCCATCCACGCCCTGCTCGAAAGCAACGGCGGCATCGATGAAACGCGCGCCAAGGAGGTCCGCAAGGCCGTCGACACCCTGCGCAAGGCCGATGACGCCCCTGCCCCCGCTGACGACCCGCCCGCCACGGAGCGGAAACTGGATGTGGACATCGACGCCGGCCTGGAAACCCTGCGCGAACGCGTCAACCGCCAGGTGGAACGCCGCAACCGTGATTATGAAAAAGCCCGGCAACTGCTGGAGGAAGTGGAAAATGCACTGGCCGCCAGCGAACTGCAGGGCGCGGAACATGCCTACCAGCGGTTGATGTCCGTCATGGGCAATATCCCCGGTCTGTCCGAACAGCGCTGGCAGAACATCGAGGAGCGGCTGAATCACGTGCGCCCGCAGCTGCGCAAACTCGAATCCTGGCGCCACTGGGGGACCAGCCAGGCACGCCAGGAACTGATCGGGCAGATCCGCCAGATGAAGGACGCCGGCCTGCCACCGGAACAGCTCGCCCAGCGCATCAAGGAGGCCCGCGCGCAATGGCAGACCTGGGACAAGTCCGGCGACCACGCCGGCAAGGACCTCTGGAAGCAGTTCGATGACACCTGCAAGGAGGCCTACCAGCCCTGCAAGGAACACTTCAGGCAGCTCAAGAAACAGCGCGCGGAAAACCTCATACAACGCCAGGCCCTCATCGACCGGCTGAACGAACGGTTCGAGGCCACCGACTGGAAGTCTCCCGACTGGCGCGACATCGACCGCTTTGTCCAGCAGGCACAGCGCGACTTTCACCGGGCCGGCACGGTCGATTTCCGTCACCGCAAGGCCATCGCCCGTGCCATGGACGAGGCACTGGAACGCTTCGACCACTACCTCTCCCGTGAACGCGAGCGCTCGCTGCACGTACGCGAACGGCTGATCACCGACGTCGAGGCACTGGCGGGCATGGACAACCTGCGCGAGGCACTGGACCGGCTCGATGCCCTGAAAAAGCAGTGGACGATCACGGTACCCGGGAAACGCAACACGGAAAACCGGCTCTGGAAACGCTTCCAGGCGGCCTGCGACGGGGTCTATCACAAGCGGGATGCCGAACGCAGACAACACGACGCCGAGCGCCATGATCACCTCAGCCTCAAGCAGGCCGTGATCGAGGAACTGTCCACGGCCGCGGCCGCCCCGGATGCGGAACTGCTGGCCAACACCGCGCAACTGGCCCGCAGCCAGGCACGCTGGCAGGACATCGGCCCGGTGCCACGCAAGGAGGAAGCGTCGCTGGAAAGGCACTGGCGCACGGCGCAGCAGCAGTTCCGCAAGGCACTGGCTGTCGCCGAAGCCCGCAACCGGGCCGCCGAACTGGATCACCTCGCCCGGCAGGCGGCCCTGTGCCGGCAGTGGGAACAGGCCACCCTCGCCGGCCAGGCAATCGATGCCGCCGCCGCGGAGGCCGAATGGAACGACCTGCCCGCAGCGGGCGCTGCTACCGCCGCGGCCATGGAGCAACGTTTCCGGCAGGCATTCACCCGCCCGGACGAGGCCACCCTGGCCGGCAACCTCGCCGCCCTGCAGCAGGCCTGTCTGCGGCTGGAGGTACTGCTGGAACTGGAATCCCCCGCGGATTGCCAGGCCGCCCGCATGGCCTGGCAGGTCGAACGCCTCAATGCCTCCCTGCACAAGACGCTTGACCGCCAGGATACCGTCGAGGACCTGTTGATGAGAGCGCTGTCAACGGGGGCGGTACCGGTGGCGTATGCAGAACCGCTCGACCAGCGCCTGCAACGCTGCCTGGAGCGTTACCACCAGCGGCAGTAAGGAAAACGGGGGCTGACCACGGTTTTGCAGCAGGCAAGTGATAACCGGCGTCGAGACCTCATACCAGCATGGTCCATCCCGGTTTCTCCAGGGAACTCCACTGGCTGGCTGCGAGATTGACGCAACCGTTTACGCGCTCATATACTTTTTTGCACCGGTTGGCGACACGCATCGATCCACGTTGGGGGGGTAACGAGCATGATCAGGCACCTGGCATTGTGTGGACTCGTTACAATCTGCAACGCAGCCTGGGCGTCAGAACCCGAACCGACGAAGCAGGTGGACCAACCCGGGGCGAAGAGCATGCCTGCGGAACAGGCACCGGCAGAAAACGGGATTGTCACGCGATCGACGACGATCACCGGCGGCGCAATGAGCACCGACAGCCGTAGCGCGGTCATTCAGGATTCTTCCAGGACCGTCATGGTCATCGGCCGCTCAGGCGTGACAGAAATTCCCTATGGCACAACCAGACAGGCGCTGGAGAAAATCGCGAAGACCAGGGCACTGCCGTTGAAAAAGCTCTCCGACAGCGAGTGGGTGCTGGGAGTGAATGGTGCTCACATCGTGTTCAGGAACGGCAAGGTGGCCGGCGAGAAACTCAACCTGGGATTCTGAGGCAGGCGATAACGGCCTGGCACCGCAAGTTGTCATGCCGGGCGCTACCGGGTGTCGCAGCACATTCTTCCTGATATTCCCGGACACTCCGGTTATTTCCCCCGGCATCCTGTGGGTCTTCCTGACACCCGGTGGTTGAGCAGTTCCCTGTCTGCTGCCGGAATACACCCTGCCCGGCACCAGTTACGATTTACCGCATGCCGGATGTTGAGCGGCTGATCAGGCGCTCTGGACCGTGAAACGGCCTTCCGGCAGGGTTCCCTTTCCTACCGGGGCCGGGTGCGTAATGAAATCCCCGGTGGCAGATACAGGTCGGTGGGCTCCAGGCGGTCGATCAGACGTTCCCACAGGGAGCCGGTCTCCGTGCCGAGCACCGCGTTCACGTCACCGGGCAGCAGATGCCAGTAGTGGTGACTGATCTCGCGTTCGAGCTGTCCGGCGTACCACCCGATGTGCCCGAAATAGCAACGCACCCGCGGGAACGGCTTCGCGTTGTCCTGCAACAGCCGGTCGAGGACGGGCCGTGGGTCGTAGCTGGCAAAGACATCGCCGCTCACATGGAACACCAGCCCGGAATCGTCCTGCTCCCGCCAGTCGCGGTTCTGCACCACGATCGTCATGATCTCGGGATTGACCGGCCCGCCGCTATGCAGCGTCCGGGAGGCCAGTGCCGTATTGTCGAGTTCGGGCAGCCAGTCGGTCAGCCGGATCGGCGTCGGGTGGTTCACGATGACGCCGACGGTCCCGTGCGCGTCGTGCTGCAGCAGGTAGACCACGGACGCACTGAAGTACGGATCGCGGAAGGAGCGGCTGGCGACTAGCAACACACCGGGAGCGGGCCCGTCCGGCATGTCGTGCGTGACCGGATCGGGCGCCATAAAACTGGCCTGTACGTATGTGCTGCCCCCGGTGAACAGCACTAACAGGGCTGGCAGAACCTGTCGACAGACGCGCCACATAGGATGGATTGTAGCCGCTGCCAGGCCGGTTGCCAGCGATCGCACGGCAGTGAGACGAACTGCCACCGCGAGGGCGGGTCTTCCCGCGACCCGCTCACGTCCCCGTTCCGCGGGAATCCCCTGTGCTGCCGTCCCGGGCCCGTGGACGGGATGACCGCTCAACCACCCGGACCCGGCATCCGCCGGGGAGACACCTCCACCGATAATCCATGGTCAAAATATCTTCATGGTTCGTACACCGGATTGTCACAAACCATGGCTAGAGTGCCGCTCACTGTTTATTTCAACAATGCAAGGAGCGATACATTAATGAGAAAGAAGATTTCAGTGGGTGCGCTGCTGGCCGCCCTTTCCACCAGTGCCGCGCATGCCGCTCCTGTGGTGAAGAGCGTGGAGTTTACCGGCACACCTGCACCACAGACCCGCGAAGAAATGGCAATGGCCTATACCGGTTCCAGTGCGGTCGTGACCTATGCCAACGGCAGGACCAGAACCTTTCCGCTGAGCTACAACGTGCTGTACAGCTCCGGCGACCAGATCGGTGACTGGAAGGCCGGCACCGTCGTTGACAAGGACGGCACCCCGCTGGAACAGGCCGCCGTCGACGAAGCCGGTACCGTGGCACAGGGTCCGTTCTTCGCCAGGGCCCCGGATTCCAACACGCTGCTCAGGGCGGGCAACTCCATGTTCCTGGTGACCCATTTCGAGTACGACACCGAAACCCCGAACGCCGCCGATCCTGCCAGCATGGTGAATCTCTATGGTGCACTGCCCATGGTGATGGACCTGGCCAGCATCGAACAGAATCACAGGACCGGTGAACTCAGGGCAACGGATCTGAAAAACATCGACATGAGCGATGTGGGCGGCCTGTGGATCCCCTGCGCCGGTGAACTCACACCGTGGAACACGCATATCGGCGGTGAGGAATACGAGCCGGATGCCCGCAACTACCAGGACCGGCCGCTGACCGCGATGAACCTGTTCCTCAAGACCCCCGGCCAGACCGCGGACCAGGGCGGTGCGAACCCGTACAGCTACGGCCTGGCGACCGAGGTGGAGGTCCGTCATAACGGACGTACCGAGGTGGTCAAGCACTATGCCATGGGCCGCCTCGCCAACGAACTGGCTCATGTGATGCCCGACATGCGCACGGTGTACAAGGGCGATGACGGCTCGGACGTGATCCTGGCCATGTTCGTCGCAGACCACCCTGCCGACCTGTCCCGTGGCACACTGTATGCCGCCAGACTGGAGCAGACCGATGGCACCGGTGGCGGCCGATTCAATCTCGAATGGATTCGTCTCGGCCATGCCTCCGACGGCGAGATCCGGTCCCTGGTGCGGGACGGAATCCGGTTCACGGACATGTTCGATGTGGTCACCAGCGGCGACTACCTGGCGAACCCCTCGGCCTACGACGGGTACCGGCCGGTGTACTCCTACACCGGTACCGGCGGTTCGACCACGCTGGAATACCTGAAGGTCAGGCCGGGCATGGAAAAGGCCGCGGCATTCCTGGAGACCCGACGTTACGCCGCCTTCATGGGGGCAACGACGGAGTTCACCAAGATGGAAGGCGAGACTTCCAACGCCGCCGACCGGAAGCTCTACATCGCCATGTCCTACGTGTACAAGGGTATGCTCGATGGCCAGAACGGCTCACGTCCACAGGATGACATTCACCTGGAAGGTGATCCGGCCGACCTGAGCTGTGGTGTGGTCTACCAGTCGAACCTGTCGGACCGGCAGTTCGATACGACGGGCAACCGCATCCACAGCCGCTGGGTGGCCAGTGACCTGAGTGCCCTGGTCGAAGGTGCGAAAAAGCCGGCGGACCAGACCACCTATGGCATCTACGACAAGTGCGATACCGACAGGATGGCCAACCCGGACAACATCAAGTACTCCGAGGCCATGCGTACCCTGTTCATCGGCGAGGACAGCGGCAACCACCTCAACAACTTCATCTGGGCCTACAACATCGACTCGGGAAACCTGACGCGCATTCTCAGTACGCGCGCCGGCGGCGAGAACACCGGCCTGCAGGCGGTGGACGACATGAACGGCTTTGCCTACATCATGGCCAATGCCCAGCATCCGGGCGCGGCGGATGATCTGTCCGGTTATGCCGGCAGGATCCCGGACTTCGAGGCCTTCCGCGCCAGCATCGACCAGCGCGGTGCGATCGGTTACATCGGAGGCATGCCGGCGGTACGTGTTAAGGCGGGACCGGGACACAGGCATGGCGGGCATTGATCCGGCTGTCGCCTGATCGTATAACAGTACCAATACCAACAATCTCCCGTCTGTAACCTTGCAAAGCGGCCTCCGGGCCGCTTCTTTTTTGCGCCGGACAGGTGAACCTCCGCGGTTTCTGCTACATACTGGAGACATGTTTCCTGAGCGCGTTCGTGTCCGGCCGGCACCCGGCCTGCGCCGCTGCCTGTGCAGGTTGTTGCTGGCCATGGCCTGCCTGCCGCCCGCGGCGCTGTACGCCGCGCACGACGGGGACATCAATGGCGACAGCGCGGTCGACCTTGTCGACCTGCTGTGGGGCATCCAGGCACTGACCGGATTGCGCGTACTGACGACGCCACAGCTGGCGGCCGGTGACGTGGCGCCACAGGTGGGTGGCTACTCCGTACCGGACGGGGCGTTCAACCTCGGCGACGTGCTGGTGTTATACCGTGTCATGGCCGGCGCTATCGTGCTGTCATATGCCGGCGTACCGGCCAACCAGTTCAACATCGGCGACTCGATCGGCGAGGGCGAGGCGGAGACCGGCGGCATCGGCGTGCTCAACCACGACAAGGTCTGGTCGACCGGCTACAACGCCAGCGACGGGGTCAACAGCATCAACGAGCGTCTGGGAGGGCTGCAACCCGCGAACTATTTCGAGAACAACGCGGCCAACGACAGCCTGTTCAACCAGGCGCACAGCGGCGCGGTCATGGCGGATTTCGCCACACAGGCACAGGCCGTGGTCGCCGCCAGCGCGCAGGTACCGGGCGCGGCGGCCGGTGACGTGGTGGTGCTGCTCGGTGCCAACGACGTGTGCGCGCCGAGCCTGGGGGACATGACCGACCCGACGCTGTTCGAGCAGCAGTTCCGCAACGGCCTCGACGTGCTGGCTGGCAGTCCCGCCACCCGCAACGCGCGCATCGACGTGGTATCCATCCCGGCCATCTACTGGCTGTGGAAC
>Ga0307424_1001676_pt1 | contig 11479 bp, 15 predicted proteins | sample SalMarWE160320MG_FD_202157 | JGI IMG/M metagenome (GOLD analysis project Ga0307424, IMG submission 202157) | Salt marsh sediment microbial communities from the Plum Island Ecosystem LTER, Massachusetts, United States - WE1603-20 | ecosystem: Environmental > Aquatic > Marine > Intertidal zone >...
TGAGCACCCTGCGAGGCCGCCGGCGAGCAGGAGCCCGACCGGCACGCCGAATCGTTTCCAGCCGGCGCCGGCGACGGCGACTCGGCTGCTGGTTTCACGCTTCATGTCGACACCTCTCTTTCCTCCAGGACCGACGCGGGCGCACCTGCGTCCGGACCAGCGACGTGCCGTACACACATCGGCGGTTCGGGCGAACCCGACCGCGTCTGAGGAGGGCAGGGGGGCAACAAGCGTGCCCGGACGATGGACAGCCGGATCCGTCCGTCGGTGTTGCGACGCCGCTTCACCCGGAGCCGTCGGCGCATCGGAAGGCGCTGCGGTGGTGTGGACCGGCCACGAGGGGCCGGTGTACCTTTCATCGAGTGGATGTTTGACAGATCTCATCCCCTTCACCGGGGGCGTCACGGTTTCGACGTGTTTGGTGAACGTGGAGGAGCGTGCCGAGGCCCCGACACCTCGTAAAACCTCGGGAACCTTTCATAGCTGCCAACACTGATCTGGCGCTGGCCGCGTAACCTACGGGTTGCGGCCCGTTTCCTGGATTGCCCGCCCGAGGCGGTCCTTGAAGCGACGATGAGTCGGGCTGGTCCGATTCCGTTGCTACCGCGGTAGCGGACGAGAACTCAGATAGCTGGCTCCGGACCTGGTTGATCACTGGCCGGCTGGAGTGAGACCCAACAGCGATCTACGCACGTAGAGCCTCTGCAGGACCCATTCGCGGACGCGGGTTCGACTCCCGCCGCCTCCACTCGGCCCTACCGGCTCACCCCCGGTAGGGCCTTTGTGTTTACGCCGGTGGAGGCGGCGGGGGTCGAACCCGCCGGGACTCGCGAAGCGAGGACCGACAGCGGGGGCGTGCCGATGGAGCACAACTGCCGTCGCCAGATCCGCACGCCGACCGACAAGGCAACGTCGCGGCGGCGCAGCCGCCGTGGCGGTACTCCCGCCGCCTCCACTAGGCCCTATCGGGCAGCTCCCGGTAGGGCGTTCTTGCTTCCGCCGAGTGCAGGATACACGTTCGGCGAGAGGTCCGGCCAGCCAGAATTTGGAGTTCTCTGGCCGGGTGGCCTCTGTGTTTGCCGGGCAGGGGGGCCGCATCGGATCGTACACCAACAGATAGGCTATGTGCTGATACTCTGCGCTCCACGGTCTTGCGTCCGGGCGCGGATCCCGTTGCCGGCGAGGCCACATCGCTCGCACGAACGGAGTTTTTCCCGAAGGCTACTCAGGCTCCATGCGTGATCGGATGTACGCCGCGACCACCTGATCGCCTACGTCCCCGGTGGCGACCTGCATGGTCAGGGCAAAAAGCTCCTTGCCCGGGACGTGGAGCGCACGGCCGTTCAAGCGAAGGAAGACGAGCGCCGAGGCGAGGCCAATCCTCTTGTTTCCGTCGTTGAACCCTTGGGAACGCGCGAACCCTACGAGGTAGGCGGCAGCGAAAGCCGCCAGATCGGCTTCCTCGTCATACGCCCACCGATGAATGGGTCGTGCAAGCACAGAGCGCACGACGTTCTGGTCAAGAACACCGTGCGCTCCGCCGTACCGCTCGATCTGCTGGGCGTGGAGTGCCAGAAGCATGGCTTCCGTGAGCCACCGCGGCTCTTCCACGACCGTGTCATCGCTCACTTCGCAAGCTCTCGAAACACTCCGTCGTACTCGGCCATGATCTCTTCATGGGCGGCGACGGCTTCTGCGAGCTCGTCCGAATGAGGAACGACCCGAAAGCCCCCGAGTCCGTCCTCGATCCAGTCCAGCCGCTGACCCGCAGGAATGCCAAGCCGCCGGACGACCTCAGCGGGGAGCGTGGTCACTATCGAGGCCCCCTGGGCCCGCGTGGTGCTAGAGAGCGTGGACATGGCGCCTCCCGTAAGTGTCACAATAGTCGCACCTAAGAACCTAGTGCAGTCCCAGCACGGGGGTCAACGCTTCTCAGGTTCTCCGTCTCCCCTCCCGAGCGACCTGCCGCAGCGACCCGGAAATCCCACACCCTCAGGGCTGAGACACTCCAGATGCGTTGTGGCAGTACCGGCATCGTCGAATTGAGCCCCTCGTGACCTTCTGGGCATCCTCGATTCGCTCCGGCCAACCCGCGATCATGCGTCGCCCGTTGTAGATGACATACGCCTTTCCATCCATCACCGCTCCTCGAGGGGGGCAACAGCCTGCACTTCGGGACCCTCGTAGGGAAGGCAGGGCGAAGGGATGCCTCGACGGGACTCCGACGAAGGCGCAAGCGGAGGTCCTCGCCGTGGATCAAGCTCGTGAGAAACCCTGGTTCATGCTGGCGGGGAGGGTCCAGCCAGTTCAGTGTCTCGGCGGTCATGAGGTTCCGTCCATCGGACAGTTCTTGTTCCCTCAGGACGCCCGTCCTACGTTGGCCTTTGGACGAAGAAGGCGCTTACATCCCACCCCTCTGGTGCCGCCTCTCATGGGCTCCAGGGTCTCCCACTTGCTGGGCGAACTGAGACGCCGGAAGGTCTTCCGTGTCGCGTTGGCGTACGCCGCCGTAGGCGTCGCACTCGTCGAGGCCGCCGATCTCATCTTCCCCTAGACTCGCGCTTCCGGACTGGACCGTGACCCTGGCCGTGGTCCTCCTTCTCATGGGCCTGCCCGTGGCCCTCCTTCTCGCCTGGGCATTTCAGATCGTCCCGGAGGATCCGATCCGGACCAAGACAGCCGCACCCGGGGGGGTGTCGGCCCAGAGGGGTGTGGCGTCCGACGACCAGGTCAAGCCAGTCCGTGACTCGGACCTCAGAGCTACCTGCGTGTCATTTCCCACGAGCATTCCCCAGGCGTTCTCACGAGCATTACCCACCTGAGCGGGTGAGTTTCTCACGAGCTTTCCCCAGGTAGAACTCGAGATTCTCACGAGCTTTCCCCACCCCCCACAGAGCTGAACTCCGCATCTTCGCGTCTTCCTCAAAGCCAGGGAGGCGCAGGAGATGAGCTAACGGGAGGTCGCGATGTGGGAGGTGCTGAACGTGCTCCGTCGGATCGACCGGCCGAGAGCAAGTCGTCCGTGGCCCGAACGACGGGCCATGACCGGAAGACGATCGGAAGCTACGCGGCGACGGCCGATCCTGAGCTGCCCCGTGTACGTCTGGGGTGTGCCCACGGCGGATCCTCGAGGGAGCTTTCGTCAGGCGTGTCCGCGGCCGGCAACGCCTCGACGTCGGCACGGAGGGCATCGTCGTCCTCACAGGCAATGGCGAGAAACGAGGAGCGTTTGTCTGCGTCCAGCACACGGGCCGCGCCGAAGAGCGACGTGACTCGCTCCCAGCGCTCGTTCATCCCACCGGCCTCGCCTGTGGCCAGGCGCGCGCCGTCGCCCAATCCCGATCCACGGATCTCGGGTTCAATTCGAGGGCGCTGGCCACCTCCGGTACGCTCAGCCCTGCAGCAGCGCTTCGACCTGTTGATGCAGATCCACGACGCGCTGAACCAGCTCGACACCAACCTCAACCAGGCCATCGACGCCCGCGACGCGCTCCAGAAGGCGATCGCCGACGGAACCATGACCGGCGACCAGGCGAAGAAGGCGCTGGACGACCTGAACCGGGATATCGACGACCTGGTGGATCTCAAAATCCAGTCCGGTGAGGGCGCGCTGGTGTATCCCGGCCGGCTGCGCTCCTGGCTGACCTCCATCGCGACCCAGGTGGGTCTGGCCTTCGTGCCGCCCACGCCCGCGATGGTGCAGGTGGCGGATGGATACATCCAGGATGCGGACGCGGGGGTCTCACGTCTGAAAGCCGACATCGCCGCGGCCCACGTGCCGATCACCGACTAGGCGGTCGACGCGGGGTGACACCCGGAAGCTGGTCCGGGCGCATCGTAGGCCGTGCTTGCCTGTTCACTGGAGTACGAAACTGGAGTATGTGGCGGGTGTGAAATCCCGCTTGCAAGCAAGACGCCTGGTCCGGCAGAAGGTGCTGCCGGGCCAGGCTTCTTCGCTTCCTCGACCGTTGTTGCTTGAATCTGAAGCGGGACTTGGAAGCGCGGCGAGCTCACCGCCAGCCAGCACCGTGGTCGCGGTCCCAGTCCTCCCGGCCGGATTGCGGATCCACGTGCTCAGTCAGGTCAGCTCGATCATGTACGGCCTGCATCGATCAGCTCGTCGGCTTGCTCCTGTCATCGTTGGGGTCGAACGAGGAACCAGGCCCTAGCAGCCCGTGGTAGAAATCGAGGGACTGGCGGCAGTACCGTTGTATGCGGATAAGCCACGGTAGATTGCGGCATGGGCATGGGCAAGCGGAGGAAACGGGAGCGTCAGGAGGATCTGTGGGTCGCGACGGGTAGTCTCGTGGAGACACCCGGACACGCGTTCTACGACCGACTGAACAAGGTGCTCGCGGAGCATCGGTTCGACGATCACGTGGAGCACTTGTGCCGGCGGTACTACAAGGGGCCACGAGGGCGGCCGAGCATCTCACCTGGGGTGTACTTCCGGGCGTTGCTCGTGGGGTATTTCGAGGGGCTGGACGGAGACCGGGCCATCGCGTGGCGGATCGCGGACTCGCTGTCGCTGCGCAAGTTCCTGGGCTATGGGCTGGACGAGCCGACGCCGGATCATTCGACGATCTCGAGGACGCGCCGGCTGTACTGGTTATCGACGCATCAGGCGGTCTTCAAGTGGGTACTGAAGCGACTGGCCGAGCAGGGCCTGGTGCGTGGCGCGACAGTGTCGGTCGATGCGACGACGCTGGAGGCGAACGCGGCGATGCGCTCGATCGTGCGCAGGGACAGCGGCCAGGGCTACGAGGCGTACCTGCGAGGGCTGGCGAAGGCAGCGGGGGTCGAAGAACCGACGAAGGAGCAGCTCGCGCGGCTGGACCGGAAGCGGAAGAAGAAGGGCTCGAATGACGACTGGAAACATCCGCAGGATCCGGATGCGCGCATCACGAAGTTTCTGCCACGGACTGCTAGAGATCTCCGAGGTCGCCATCTTTCGACTGAGTGACGGCAAGATCCTGGAGCAGTGGGTCTATCCGGACATAGTCAGCTTGCAGCGTCAGCTTGGCCAGAAGGAACAGCGGTAGGGGCGAAGGAGGTGGTTGGCAGGGTGGCGTGATACTGGGTTCCCCCGCATCCTTGCATCCATGAGCTTCTCGTCGTTCCTGGCTGAGCTGCGCCGTCGCCACGTGATCCGGGTCGCCCTCGGATACGCGGCTGTCGCGTTCGTGGTCGGCGAGGCGGCGGACATCTTCCTCCCCGCCCTCCAGCTTCCCGGGTGGTCCGTCACGCTGGTCGTGGCGTTGCTTATTCTCGGGTTCCCCGTCGCGTTGACGCTCGCCTGGACGCTGGAGCTGACACCCGAAGGCATGGTCAGAGATTCGGGGTCGTCTCCCGCGGCTCGGCGGGGAACCGTTGCCACGGCTGGGGCGCCTGGATCGATCGACCGAGAGGGCGGGAGCCGGCATGCCCCATCTTCTCTGACAGACCGACTCCCTCCCACCACCCCTCCGGAGCCGGATGCCGAGATCCCGGAGCGCTCGATCGCGGTGCTCGCCTTCACGGACATGAGCCGGGAGGGTGACCAGGAATACTTCGGAGACGGGATCGCCGAAGAGATCATCGACGCGCTCACGAAGCTTCCGGCCCTCCGGGTCGCCGCCCGCACGTCGAGCTTCGGGTTCAAGAGTGTGGGGGGCGACGTGCGGGAGATCGGCAGGAAGCTGGGCGTGGCTACGGTTCTCGAGGGGAGCATTCGAAAGGCCGGAGAGCGGCTCCGCATCACGGCCCAGCTCATCTCCGTCGCCGACGGCTACCACCTCTGGTCCGAGCGCTACGACCGCAAGCTGGACGACATCTTCGAGATCCAGGACGAGATCGCCCGCGCCGTCGTGCATACGATGCGGGTGACGGTGCTCGGGCAGAACGAACGTCTGCTCCAATCGACCACTGACAACGCCGAGGCGTACGACGAATACCTGAAGGGACGTTACACGTGGCGGCTGCGATACAGGCTCGGTCTGGATGCGGCCCTGCAGCACTTCAAGCGGGCCATTGAGCTGGATCCCGATTTCGCCGAGCCGTGGGCGGGCGTCTCCGACACCTACTCGGTCATGGGGATCTATGCATTCGGAGATCCCAACGAGCTGCGCGGGGGCGCCGTGGAGGCGGTGGGTCGAGCCCTCGCCAACGGGGCACACCTTCCGGACGTCCAGTTCGCGGCAGGCTTGTACGAGTATGTCTTCGGATGGGATGTCCCTCGAGCGATCGAGCACTTCAGGGAGGCGATCCGGCTCGGGGGCAGACATCCACGCTCCCGCGCGTGGCTGGGCCACGCGCTGGCGGCCCAGGGCCGGACGGTCGAAGGACATCTCGAGGCGAAAGGCGCGTTCGAAGAAGCACCGGATTCTGCGTACATAAAGTCCATGTACGGACTTGCCTGTGTTTGGGCGCTGAAGATGGAGGAAGCTCGCCAGTGCCTGGAGAGTGTGCTCGAACGCGAGCCTACCGACCTCATCGCACGGTATACCCTGGGCATGATAGAGTGCTGGGAGGGACGACACGACGAGGCCATCGAGCTCCTGCGCTACGTCTACGATCGCGGGCAGGCTCCCGCATTCGGTACCTTCCTGGCCGGGGCGCTGGCGAGGGCGGGTCGCCGGAAGGAGGCAGACCGTCTCATGGAACGCATAGCCGAGGCGTTGGCGGTCCGGATCGAGGAAACGGCGGCGCTTCCGCTCTTCCATGCCTGGGCCGGTGAGGTCGAGGAGGCCTTGGAGGCGCTGCCCGACATCGTCGCGGTGAGGACTCCGGGTTTCCTCGCGGGCTGTTTTTCGCCCTGGTACGGTCCTGTCCGCGAGGATCCCCGCTGGGCCATCCTCAGACCGTTCCTCGAAGGGGATTAGTCGATCCTGGTTCGAGCCTCGCAGGCATGTGACCTCTGTCCCGTGCCAGGAAAGGCACCACGGGCAGGATGCAATGGAGTTGCCTCCAGAGTGAACATTACAGTTGAGTGATTGCAGAAGATTCTCAGCTGATGGTTTAGAGCATCGAGACCGGGTGGTTGGCCCTCCCGTTTATTCTGATGTGAACAATGCGGGGGTTGTCTTCATCGAGCCAACCGAGACATCGGGGCCCCGTTCTCCCAGGACCTCACGCCCGCTTGTTGCACTCTGTCTCTATCACCTTGACCAGCGGCGATATCAGAAACGCGGTCAACAACCAGCTCGCCCCTACTTGCAGCTACGGCTCTTGCCATGTGCTCGTGTAGCGGCCCACGAGATTCGGTCGAAGATCCGCAGACGTTCAACGGTCTGCTCAGGCAGGTGCTGCAAGACATTCGAGCTGGCACGCGGGGATGATCAGTCCCCGATGCGGTCTGCTGGCTGTGGAGGCTATTGGCCTCACCGACGTGAAGCGGTGACGTGGGCGCACGCCGTGTAGCTGGAACGTCAGCCGTAATGCTGAACACGGCGCCTGGACACGCTCTGCTCACGTGCGACTCGGGCGTGCAGACACCCGTTGCACATCCTCCAATGGAGAGACCTGCTCATGCCCGAGCATTTGGCCCGGTTCAGCGCCTTTGCGTTCCCCACGCTCGGACTCATCGCCCCGGGTGCCTTGTCCGCTCAGACCCCAACCGCCGCATCCCTGGAACAGTGGATCCGCAGCGGCTACGAGTTCACCTGGGAGAGCGGCGAGCCGATGCGGGATGAGGTCCGTCAGGTGTGGAGTCAGCTTGGTTCCGGCGGGGTAGGCTACGGATTTCGGACGTTCCAGGTCCGGCGAGGCGCCCCAGACTCGATTCCGAACATGGAATACTGGCGCGTCAGGCTGGACGAGCTCCACACGTCCGTTGTCGGAGACATTGGACTGGCATGGGGAGTGCATACCGAGGAGTTCAAGGTGAAGGGACAGCCGCCAGAGAGGGTACGGGTACGCTTCACCAACACGCTGAGGTGGAATGGGCAGCGCTGGGAGAATCTCCTCTATCACCGTGACGCACAGGTGTTCGGGGAGAATGGAAGGCACCTGAAGGCTCGTGAGTAGAAGGTGTCGTCAGCTTCGAACGGCTTGCGCAGCCTTCGGCCGCTCCGGAGCAACCGGCCCGTGCCGAGACGAGGCGGAGTCTCGACACGGTCGGATAGGGAAGCCCTGAACATTGGCCGTAATTTGCTCGGACGGCGATCTGCGGAGATAGAGGTTAGAAAGAGGTCCGTTGCGCTCCGCGTCCAACTCGGCTCACTGGTCGCGGTCGGGGGCGTCTTGGGAGTGGTCATCGGCGAGCCGGCAGCGCGCGTGGTGGCCGCAGTGGTATGGGCGGTGGCCACGGCTCTGGGCTGCATGGTCGGCTCGCTAGCGTTCCTGGCGTTTGCGGACTTCTTTCTTTCAAGGGGTGAGGACGACGATTTCATAGGCCGGCTGGCCGGCGGATGGGTGATGACGTTGTTTCTCATCCTTGGTGCAGTGGGCATGTGGACGTTTCTGGGGGAGTGGCTTCGAGGACGGGGAGCGCAGACGGCGACTGAGCTAGGCTGACCGAATGCCACTGTGGTTGAAGGTCCTGGGGCGCTCTCCCGATGGATTGAAGAACCGTTTCGGTGAAGCCGTACGAGAGTCGTGCCCAGGTCTCGTACGAGGGTTCCGGATTCGATGCAGACCGCGTTTCTAGTTGGAAAGGTCCTGTCAGCGGCTGCCCTGCTCACACTCGTGGCAGCGTTGGTGAACCTATGGCGGAGACCCAGCGTACCCGCCTTCTCCTATGGAGCGCTGACGCTTTCTCAACGAAGGCTCAAGGGGCTGTGGTTCGCCTTCCTGTTCGGCGCCCTGGTGGTGGGGTCCAGCAACGACCCAGTCATCCGAAATACCGAGGACCGAGGAGAACCCGTACCGGCGTCGACGGATGCCCCTCCGAATGCGACGTACTACAGTGTCAATATACCGCTCCCCTTTTACCGCTACGAACGCACGGCTCGATCGGTGAATGGGACAGTGGTCGAAGAGCACATCCTCGAGGGCGTGGTGTTGCCCTGGTCGTTCCTCTGGGCCTTAGTCGCGTACTACGTCCTGGTTGTCCGCTGGAATCCCGACAGCCGTTGGGCAAGAGGAATCCTGGAGGGCCGCAAGGCCTGGAAGCGATCCGCTGGGTCCGGCGACGAGGACGTTGCTGGGCGAGGTTCCGGCTAGGTGAGCGCCTTTGCCACGTTCGAGCGGGCTGTCGAGGAACTGGCAGAATACTGATATGCACAAAAGCACTGATGGCCCCACCGACGACGTGCGGAAGAAGCGCTTCTTCCATGGCACACGGGCCGAGCTCCAGCCAGGGGACTTGATCGAGCCCGGCAATCCTCGGGACATGAGTGAGGGGGACGAGGCTGCCAAGTACGTCTATCTCACCTCCGATCTGGATGCAGCCATTTGGGACGCGGAGATCGGGATCGGCGAGGGTCCCGGCAGGGTCTACGTCGTAGAGCCGATCGGCGAGATTGAAGATGCCCGTTACTCGACAGACCAGAAAGCTCCGGGCCATCCGTCCATGTCATGGCGTTCCGACGAGCCGTTGCGAGTCACGGACGAGGTAACGGAGTGGCCCCTGTACCACGGCACTCGGGCTGACCTCGAGCCAGGGGACCTGATCGAGCCAGGCCACACCCCCAACTTCGGCAACAGGACGAGAACGGTAAGGTATGTCTACCTGACCCGTACCTTGGACGCAGCCATGTGGGGAGCGGAGCTCGCCGTCGGTGAAGGCCCCGGCCGAATCTACGTCGTGGAGCCAACCGGCCCGATCGAAGACGACCCCAATCTGACGGACAAGAAGTTCCGGGGTAATCCGACGAAGTCGTTCCGCGCTCGTGACCCTCAACGGGTGACGGGCGAGATCGTGGATTGGAAAGGGCATTCGCCTGAAGCTCTCAAGGCCATGAAGGACGGCCTCGAGCGCCTTGAGCGCCTCGGCGTCGAGCCAATCGACGACTGACGCTCCGCCTGACCCGCGACCCGTAATGCGAAAGCCATGAGCGCCTTGATTGGACCTGGCCGTGATAGGAATCACGACGGGCCGCGGGCTGCGAGCCGAGTTTCAGGACCGAGGTGTCACGGTCGGCCGAGCGACGGTGTTCAGGGAAGACGTTGCGCTGGCGCTCATCGATCGGGCGGAGGAGGAGTACGTGGCCGTGGCGAGCGTGGAACCGATATGCGAGAGGGATCTTCCCGCATACGAGACCCCACGTGGGCCGTCCCTGACGGCTGTGCAATGCCTGCGATCCTGGAGCAGTGCAAGAGAGTTCGTGAAGGATCTGTCCGGCCGGAACCTGTACTTCGATGTGGTCTTCGAACCCTGGTCGGCCACCTATCTGGCTAGGCTCCGATAAGCGTCAGCCCGTCGCCAGCCGGTACGCGACCACGCTGTTCCCCATGAACGTCGGCACGATGAGCAGGTGCCGCTCGGGCAGGTACTCGAAGTCCGCGGTGTTCAGGCCGGCCGGCAGGTCGTCCAGAACCTCCACGATCTTCCCGGAAGGAGAGATCACGTAGACCTGCCCCTCCCAGTGCGACACCAGGTAGTCCCCCGACTCGTCCACCCGGATTCCGTCGATGATGCCCGCGCCGAGGGCGATGACGGGCTCGACGCGGCCGTCCGTAAGACGGACCCGCTTGAGATGGCCGTCTCCCGAGCTGCCCACGAGGAGGTAGCCGTCGCGGATCCAGAGGCCGTTGGCCCGGCTGATCCCCTCGTTGGCGAACACGTCGAAGGTGCCGTTCCTGAATCGGTAGATACGGCTGTCGGGCCAGTTCGACGTACGCGTGTCGGAGATGTAGACCGCCCCGGTGGAGTCGATGACCAGGTCGTTGGGGAACTCGACGTCGGGGATCGGCCACCGGCCCGCCACGGTTCCCGTGGCGAGGTCGATGGCGGCCATGTCCTTCCGCTCGGCCACGAAGAGGGTGTCGTGCCAGATGGCCATGCCCGTGGGGGCGTTGAGGCCGGACACCCATTCCTTGTTCAGGATCTCACCGTCCAGGGAGAGCTTCGTGACGTACCCCGTGGGGCCGTCCTTCTGCTCGTACTGGTTGTCGAAGCTGGACACGTAGACCACGTCCCGGCGGGGATCGTACACCGCCGACTCCGGCGTGAGGAGCTCCGCGCGCGTCTGCCAGAGCAGCGTCGCCCGCTCGTGAGCGACGCGCTTGGGCGTGAGGACCGTGTCGGCGCGCACGTTGAAGCCCCACCCCCCGAACCGCTCGGTGACCATGAGGAAGATCTCGTTGAGGCCCTTCTCGAGGCGGACGTGGACGTCGTCGAAGGGCCCGAGGATGCCCAGGAACGAAGGGTCTCTGTACTGGTAGCCGCTGCGACCGGAGAACAGGTGGCGGCCGTTGACGTAGAGCTCGACGTCGTCGCTGTACCCGAAGGTGAGGGTCACGTCGCGCGCCTCGTCGGCCTCGATGAACGTCCGGGCGAGGACCAGGTCTCCGGCGGGGTCCTCGGGGTTCGCCCTCCCCGTGACCCGGGAGATGTCCA
>Ga0307424_1001677_pt1 | contig 11474 bp, 11 predicted proteins | sample SalMarWE160320MG_FD_202157 | JGI IMG/M metagenome (GOLD analysis project Ga0307424, IMG submission 202157) | Salt marsh sediment microbial communities from the Plum Island Ecosystem LTER, Massachusetts, United States - WE1603-20 | ecosystem: Environmental > Aquatic > Marine > Intertidal zone >...
TCAAGAACCACCGCATCGTGCTGCTGTCGGAGCCGGCCTACGCCGAGCGCGTGCTGGTGTCGAATGCCGACAACTACACAAAGTATTTCGACGGGCTCCGCCCCATCTTCGGCAAGAGCATGATCACCATCGACGGTGCTCTGTGGCAGAAGATCCGCGCGCCGCAGCAGCCCGCGTTCCACCCGCACATGTTCGAGGAGTATTTTCCCTATCTGATGTCGGCCATCGACTCCAAGATGGCGCGCTGGGCGAAGTTCGCCTCGACCGGCGAGACCATCGAGATGGTGGAAGAGACCTGGACGCTCGCCGCCGAGATGGTGTGCAAAGCGCTGTTCGACCGCGAGATGCCGTTCAATCCGCATTTCGTGTTCAGCCAGGTCAAGACCTACACCGACGTGATGAACCACAAGTCGATCCGCCTGAAGAACGTGCGCGGCGAATTGGTGGAGATGACTGGCGAGGATACGGCCAAGGCCATGGAGGTATGGCACTCGATCCCCGATACGGTCATGGGTGCGGGCATTCTCGAGCACCGCGACAAGACGCTTCTCAAGATGTTGGAAGCTGCCGAGGCCGATCCGAACTTTCCGGAGTTCGACCACCGCCAGGTCATCGACGAGATGAAGCAATATTTGTGGGCCGGCACCGAGACCACGGCGCTGACGCTCGCCTGGTCACTCTATCTCTTGTCGCAGCACCCCGAGGCAATGGAGCGCATCCGCGCCGAGGCGCGCGCGGTGTGCGGCGACGCCGACCCGGAATGGAACCAGGTGCAGCAGCTCACCTATACGAAGATGGTGATCCAGGAGACCATGCGCCTGTTCCCGCCGATCTGGGCGCTGATCCGCATCGCCGCCGGCGACGACGACATCCAGGGCCACAAGATCAAGGCCGGCGACAAGGTGGTGATCCTCGCCTACGTGATGCACCACAGCCCGAAATATTGGACGGATCCGGAGAAGTTCGATCCGGAGCGCTTCGCGCCTGAGCGGGCCAAGAAGCGGGTGAAGTACTCCTACCTGCCGTTCGCCGCGGGCAAGCGCGCTTGCATCGGCGGGGCGCTGTCGCAGATCGAGAACACGCTGGCGCTCGTCCAGCTGCTGCGCCGCTTCACGCCCGAGTACGTGGGCCCGCAGCCGGCGAAGATCCACGCCACGGTGACGCTCTGCCCGAAGGGCGGCCTGCCCTTCCGCATCCGCGAACTCAGCTAGTCTACCTCGACACGATATCGTGCCCGTCGCGCGCTTAATGCACGCGCGTGTACGTCGTCGTCATTGGCGATCCCATCGGCATCTCCTGGACCGTCGAGAGCGTATCGCCAGCGCAGGTGTAGGTCATCGCAACCTCCGACGGCCCCATCTTCGGCATCGGCATGTTCATCGTCTTGCCGCCGGGCAGCTTGAGCTGCATGCTGCCCTTGGCATCGGTCGCGGCTTGGCAGAGCGTGAGCTTGCCGTCAGCGGCGGACCACTGCCCGCTCCCTTGCGCAGTCATATGCCCTGTCATCTGCGCGGACGCGTCCTTGGCCTGAACCTCGCTGGTTGCGTCGACCTTCGACGTCGAGAACGCGCCGTCGGCGTTGAAGGTGATCGTCGCCTTCGTTGCCTGGACCTTGATCTCGGCCATCTTCATGTGCTCGTGCATCCATTCCGCGGCGCCGCCGCCGGTTTGCTTCCAAGCGCCGACCAGGCAGCTGTCACCTCCGGCGGTCTTGCAGGCGGCATGGGCCGAGACGGAGGCGAGCAGCACAAGTGACGCTGCGGCACACGCGGCGAATACGGATCGACAGCTCATGATGCTCTCCTCCATGGTTGTGTTCGAAATGGAGCAAGCCTCCGCGGGGCCCCTCCACGGCAGCCTTGACTGCCAACGCCCCAGCGTTGAGCGCGTTCCATAGGTCCGCTTGTCAGTCCGGGTCGTCGGTCTTGGCCGCGCCGCCATTCTTCTTGGACGCGGTGCCGTCATCGAGGTCGGGGAAGCCCGCGCGCAAATAGGCGACGATGTCCCAGATCTGCGCCTCCGTGAGCTGGTTCTTGAACGCCGGCATGGCCGTGCCGAACTGCTTGCCGCCTTCAGAGATGCTCCACAGGAGATATTGGTCGACGGCGATCGGCTGCTGCACCATGTAGGCGAGCAGCGCCGGCGACGGCGTCAGCGCATAGGCGAGATCGCCGTTCCCGAGGCCGGTGTCGCCGTGGCACTTGCTGCAATGGGAGATGTAGAGCGGCCCGCCCGCGGCGATGGCCGGGATCGTATAGCCAACCGTGTTCTCGGCCCGGAGATATTTCTCCGGGATGCCCTTGTTCACGAAGGTGGAGAACCGCAGCATGCGCTGCTGCTGCTCGGGATCGACATTGCGCAAGCTCCAGCCGACGGACGGCTCCTTGGCACCCTCCTGCGGCTTGCCGTCGGCATCCGGCGGCACGTCCTGGGCAAGAGAGATAGCCGCGGGCGCAAGCAGCGACCCGGCGAGAACGAGAGCGATGAAGACGGAGCGAGACATGGCGGCATCCTTTTAGCCTGGATCAGCCTACCCTGATAAATCACGTCCGCGGCAAAAGAATGCCTTGTCGCAGATCAAACGCGCCACCCTCACCCGAGATCGCTAGCCGACGATCTCGCTTTTCTTGAAGCAGAGTGCGATCTCGCGCTTGGCGCTCTCCGGGCTGTCGGAGCCATGCACCGAGTTCCGTTGCATATTGATGGCGAAATCCTTGCGGATGGTGCCGGGATCGGCATCTACAGGATTGGTCTTGCCCATCACCGCCCGGTTCCGGGCAACGGCATCTTCGCCTTCCAACACCTGGAGCACGATTGGGCCCGAGGTCATGAACGAGATGAGACCCTTGTAGAAGGGCTGCCCTTTGTGCATCTCGTAGAACTTCTGGGCGTCCTTCTTCTTCCACCACACACGCTTCTGCGCGATCACGCGCAAACCCGCCCCTTCGAGCCGGGCGACGATGAGCCCAGTGATGTTGCGCTCTGTGGCGTCGGGCTTGATGATTGAGAGCGTGCGTTCGCTAGCCATACTTAAGTCCCTACAGTCTCTGGAATCTTTGCGGGGGCTTATAGCTGCCAGGCATGACAGCCACAAGGCGATCAGGGTAAACAGCCGATACCGTTCAAGGATTGCCGAGCGCCAAGGCGACGGCGGAAAGGGAGGGTAAGCCGATGCTCTATGCCACGCTCAAGGTCCTGTTGACGAGCGTCCTCGTGGTCGCAGTGTCGGAGACCGCGAAGCGAAGCGCCCTTTTCGGCGCGGTTATCGCCTCCATCCCACTCACCTCGGTGCTCGCCATGATCTGGCTCTATATCGATACGGGCGACACCGAGAAGGTCGCACGCCTCGCCTCAGGCATCTTCTGGTTGGTGCTCCCCTCCCTGGTCCTGTTTGTGAGCCTCCCTCTGCTTCTCCGCGGCGGGGTCGAATTCTACGCGAGCCTCGCCATCTCCGTTGGAGCCACGGTCGCTGCCTATTTCGTCATGATCTATGGGCTGCGTCTTGTCGGCATCGAGGTCTAACGGCGTCATGCTTTTTGCTGCCAGCGCCCGTCCGCGTCCTGCTGCCAATAGCTGACCGCATAGCCTTTGCCCTTCGCTGCCGTCCACGTCTCGCGCGCTTGCGCCACCGCTGCCTCGTCATGGCCGTCAAACACATAGACGACGCGCGCATAGCCGCCCGCATCGTCGAGGGTCGCGCCATCGACCAGGAACCGCACCGCCGCGTCGTTCGGATTGTCGTCTTCCACCGTGAGGTAGATCGGCTGCGCCGCCGGAGTCCCGTCGCTGGACGTGCCGTGCGGCAGGAAGCTGTCTTCACGATAGGCCCATAGCAGGCTGTTGAGCGCCTCGACCCGCTCTGCGCTCGAGGCCTGCACCGCCGCGCGCCAACCACGTGCGAGCGACCGCTCAAGCAGGGTCGGCAGCACCTGCTCCAGCGTGCGGCTCTCCAGATGGTAGAAATAGACCTCCGTCTCGCCGCTCATGTTCGCTGCCCCTTGGCGTACGGGTTCGCCCCTTTGCGCAGATTCAGCCTAATCGGCACCCCAGGCAGATCGAAGGCCTCCCGTAGTCCGTTCACAAGATAGCGTACATATGAGTCCGGCAGCGCCTTCGGCTGCGAGCAGAACACGACAAAGGTCGGTGGCCGGGCATTGGCCTGGGTCATGTAACGCAGCTTGATGCGCCGGCCCGCGACCGCCGGCGGCGTATGCGCATCCACGGCAGCGCCGAGCCATTGGTTGAGCAAATGCGTCGGTAGCCGCCGGTTCCACACCTCATCCGCCGCCAGCACGGCATCCATGAGCTTGTCGAGCCCTTTGCCACTCAGGGCAGAGACCATCACCAGCGCCACGCCTTTGACTTGAGGCAGAAGGCGCTGACATGCCTCGCGCAACTCGGCCAAGCGCTCCTCTCGCTCGCGCACGAGATCCCATTTGTTGACGGCGATGACGAGCGCGCGGCCCTCTTGGGCGATGAGATCGGCGATCTGGAGATCCTGCTTCTCGAAGGGCTTCTCCGCATCGAGCAGCAAGACGACCACCTCGGCGAAGCGTATGGCTCTCAGCGTGTCGCCGACAGAAAGCTCTTCGGCCTTGCCCTCGACCCGCACTTTGCGCCGGAGTCCCGCGGTGTCGAACAGACGCAAAGGGCGCCCCGCCCATGCGACTTCGGCAGCAATCGCATCCCGCGTGATCCCCGCCTCGGGCCCGGTGATCATGCGCTCCTCGCCGAGGAGCGCATTGACCAGCGTGGATTTCCCCACATTGGGGCGCCCGACGATGGCGATGCGCAAAGGGTGCTGTCCTTCGGTTTCGGTTTCCGCTTCGGCCGCGGCTTCTCCGCCTTTCGCCTTGCAAGCCTGCTCGATCGCTTCCGTGACATCGCCGATACCGAGCGCGTGCTCGGCGGAGATCTGTAAGGGCTCGCCAAGCCCGAGCGCGAAGGCCTCATAGAAACCGGCTTCAGCCGCCCGGCCCTCCGCCTTGTTGGCGGCAAGGATCACCGGCTTGCCCGAGGCCCGCACGAGCTCGGCGAAGATCTCGTCTGAGGCGATCACGCCGTCGCGGGCGTCGATGAGAAAGAGCACGAGATCGGCCTGCGCGATCGCAGCCTCGGTCTGCTCGCGCATGCGCGCGGTGAGCCCGGTATCGCCAGGCTCGAGGCCCGCCGTGTCGACGAGCGTGGCCGTGCAGCTCCCGATCTCGGCCTCTGCCTCCCGCCGGTCCCGCGTCAGGCCGGGCTGATCGTCGACCAGCGCCAGCCGCTTGCCCACAAGCCGGTTGAACAGGGTGGACTTGCCGACATTGGGCCGTCCGACGATGGCGACAGTGAAGGACATGGGATCCGTATGAAGCGGAACTTGGATGGGACGTACGGGCTGCCGCTTGGAACGCGGTCAGTTGAGAGCGATTAGATCGGCATCGTCGTCCAGGATATACATCCGGCCGCCAGCCACAACGGGGGTCACGAACACATCCGTGTCGAGATCGACCTGCGTCCCGAGCTGGCCGGTCCGCGCGTCGGCGCCGACCAGCAGCCCCTTCCCCGAAATGACCCAAACCCGGTTGCCCGCCACCACAGGCCCGCTCCACCTCGTGCTCCGCGGCAGATCGGTGACCCAGCGCACCTGCCCGTCCTTGCGGCCGAATGCCGTGAGCCTGCCCTCCACGTCGACAACGAAGACGGCATCACCCGCCACCCACGGCATCTGGGTGCTGGCGACATTGCGCGTCCACACGCGCGCGCCCGATGACGCAGACGTCGCGATCATCCTGCCGCCATGACTGACGGCAAACACGATACCGCGGTCGATGACCGGTCGCGCCGGGTCTCCGAGAATGCCACCGGCCGAGGTCTCCGTCGTTCGGGTCAGCGAGTCGTTCCATTCTCGCTTACCGTCGCGGGTCTGGAAGGCAACGATGTCACCGGCAGGGAACGGCGCCACGACGGTGCTGCCGGCAACCGCAGGACTTGCATTGCTGAGCAGTGTCGCGGTCTGCGGGAGGCCGCGTTTCTTCCAGAGCTCCTCCCCGTTGGCACCATTCAACGCATGGAGCATATTCTCCACGGAGACGAAGAAGACCTTGCCGCCGGTTGCCGTGGGCGAGTTGCGGATCGGTTCGCCGATGGATTTGGTCCACTCGACGGCGCCACTTCCCGGATTGAGCGCCACGACCGTGCCGAAGCCTGTCGTGACGAAAAGCTTGCCGCCATCGAGCGCAAGCCCGCCGCCGAAGCCTTCGCGGCTGCTCTCGTTCTTGGGCGTCACGCTCGTCGTCCAGACCTTGGCACCGCTCGCCGCGGAGAACGCCGAGACATCGCCCCCTGCATCGAGCGTGAAGACCTTGCCGCCAGCAACGAGCGGCACCGCGCTCAACCGCCCGCTCGACGACGACCCTGTGCCCACATCGGCGGTCCAAACCTTGCGCAGCGAGCCTCCAAGAGCGAGGTGACCGAGATTGTTGGAGGGGTCGCCGCCGGGTTGCGACCACGACCCGTTGACCCTCGCCGGCGGCAGCGAGACCGGTCTAACAGGGACCTGATCACTGATTTGCCCGGGATCGGTGATGACGGCGATGCGCTCGCCGGGCAATCTCGCCTCTTCCTTGTGGAACGGATTCTTGATGCCGGACAGGGGCCCACCACACGCGGCAAGCGCCACGGTAAGCGCGGCGGCGAACCCAGCGCCGAGAAGGCGACTGCCGATCTCTCGTCCTTTACCCCGGCCCACGTTCCGAGCCATCCTTCGATATTAGAACGCTAATTGGTCTTAGCGTCGCTCACCGCCGGCGGACTCCCCACGATGAGCGCGAGCATCATGTTGGCGCGATCCCGTAAGTTTGGCGGCGTTGCTTGATCGCCCAAGAGCTCGGTGAACTGCTCCTCGGCCACGCGCATGTTGTTGTGCTGGTAAGCGGAGAGGCCGAGCAACTCCCGGGCTGAGAACCGCCACGGGTTGTCAGCACCAGTGAATCCCTTCAGCCGGCGCTCCATCTGTGCGTAGTCGGCCGTGTCCAGGCGGAGCGTGGCGGCCTGGATCGCCGCAAGCCCTTGCAGGATCGAATCCACCTTTGCGTCGGTGGCGAGCGCGTCATAGGCCGCAACCGCCTTGTCGGTCTTGCCGTCCTTGGCCTCGGCCGCGGCGATCTGGAAACGCGACAGCACCTGATAGCCTTCCGGCCCGCTCTTGGCGAGTTTGTCGAAGATTTCCTGAGCTTTTTTGGTGTCAGACGCCGGAGGGCTTTCCAGCGTCATGGCCTGGGTGAACTTCGCACCGGCGTCTTGTGCCTGGCGGTTCTGCCAGTAGGTCCAACCCTTATAGGCCGCGACGCCTGCAATGATGCACGCCGCCACGACGAGAATGAGAATCCCGTACTTGTCCCACAGCGCCTTGTACTGGTCTTGGCGGACGGCGTCGTCCACCTCGCGAAAAAAACTGTTGTCGCTCATTGGGCTGTGGGCTCTCGTGACCTGACGAAAAGGACGGTTGGACAGCAGGAGCCAAAACCGTCAGCCCCTTCCTCCCCCGCCGTATTAGTGAAGGCCACCTGCTCGCGCAAGGCCGAAGCCAGCGACCCTCTGGCGAGCTTGGCAAATGCGTTAGCCCTCCAGGGCTAACTGCCTGTCATTTTGGTCTTTTTCGTGGCCTCGTCGTCGTCCTCGCACATCGGATAGGTATAGGCGTCGGACGGGAAGGCGCGGGTGCGGACCTCGGTGGAATAGGCCTTCACGGCGGTCTCGATGGCATCGCCGAGCTGGGCGTATTCCTTCACGAATTTGGGCACGCGCGGGGACAGGCCGAGCATATCCTCAAGCACGAGGATCTGCCCGTCGCACTCCGCCGAGGCGCCGATTCCGATGGTGGGAATATCGATCTGCTTGGTGATACGGGCCGCGAGCAGCTCGGCCAGCGCCTCGAGCACAACGGCGAACGCGCCCGCCTCGGCCACTGCCTTGGCGTCCGCCTCGAAGGCCGCCCATTCGGAGCGGAACCGGCCCCGCGGCTGGAAGCTGCCGATCGTGTTCACCGCCTGTGGCGTGAGGCCGATATGGCTCATCACCGGAACGCCACGGCTCGAAAGATAGCGGATGGTCTCGGCCATATGCACGCCGCCTTCGAGCTTGATAGCGCCGCAGCCAGTCTCTTTCAGCACCCGCGCGGCGTTGCGAAAGGCGATCTCGGGGCTCTCCTCGTAGGAGCCGAAAGGCATATCGACCACGACGAGCGCCTGCTTCGAGCCGCGCACCACGGCCTGAGCGTGCATGATCATGAGGTCGAGCGGCACCGGAACGGTCGTCTCGTAGCCATGCATCACCATGCCGAGCGAATCCCCAACGAGCAGCATGTCGACGTAAGGATCGATGATCCGCGCCGTGTGGGCGTGGTAGGCGGTCAGCGCAACGATGGGAGAGCCACCCTTGCGCTTGGCGATGTCCGGCGCGGTGATCCGCTTGGCAGTAAAGTCCTGAGACACAGTGTGAGCCTCTGTGACGGTAAGATCAGGGTCTTATGACAGAATATCAGACTTTTTGCAGTGCAAAAAACAGGCCGCACGTGTGGATTAATGCGGCACAACCGCCCGCCCGATCAACAGCGGGTGCAGCCACACCAGAAACACCACGTAGAACAGCACCCCGAAAACCACGGCGATCAGGTCGTTGCGGGTCCCCCCTTGGGCCGCGGTGCCGATGAGCTCCGTAGGCTTTCGTCCTTTCAGCGCAATCCGGTCATAGACCGCATAGGCCAGGAACGAGCCGAACAGGAGGATCGAGGCGAGATCGCCATTGGCAATCAAATGGGCCAGCGCCCAGGTCTTGATAGCGACGAGGAATGGATGTTTCACCCGTGCCTTGATCTGCCCCGGCACATAAGCCGCCACCAGGAAGATGAAGGCCGGCAGCATGAGCACGATCGCCACCCAGCGGGTCCAAGGCGGCGGATACCAGATCTGAACGACCGGCGCTTGCGCGAAGCCCCACACCAGCAGGGCAAAGCCAGCGATCGACAGCGCCCCGAACAGGATCTGGTAGCCGACCTTGCCGAGGCGCGCGATCAGCGTCTCGCGGAAATGCGGAAAGGTCGGCAACAGGTGGACGCCGAGAAAGACGATGATGCCAACGATGAGCAACGTCATGGCTTAGGACCCAGCACCCTCTCTCACCTTCAGGCGGTGACCGGCGGCCCGAACCGGTTCGGCCCTTCCGTGCCCTTCAAGAAGCCGAGTTCGATGAGGAACCAAATCCAACCGATAATGGGGACCAGCACGATCAGCATCCACCAACCCGATTTGTCACGGTCGTGCCAGCGCTTGATGTCGACGAGGATCGCGGGGATTAGCGTGATCAGGCCCCAGATTCCACTCAACAGGCCACCCCCGTTTTCGGGATCAAAGGTCCCTATCGCCCTGTCGACGCCGGACAGGATGATGCTGACCACCAAGATCGGCAGCACGAGCCACAGCCACCACTGCTTCCGGTTCACCCGGCCCTGGGCCGAGAGATAGAATTGCTGGAAATCCATTTTGAGCCCCCTCCGTTTCCCCTCTTGTGAGCAAAGCCCACGGCGGGCACGCGGTCAACTGGCAGCTATCGGGCGCTGCACGCTAAGATGCGCAGGACAAGACCACGTAGTCCCGGGTTGACGTCCAGGTGACGGTCTTGCCGTCCCATTCGAACCAGTGCTGCGGACGCGGCGCCCTCCAATGAGCCGGCCGCCATCGGCTCGCAGACAGTTGGCCGTCTTTCATGACTTTGGCAGGCGCGATCAGCCAAGCCGGCGCGTCGGGCCGCGCGCAGAGCCGTTCCAATGTCGCGTCACTCAGATTGGTAAGATATGGCTCCTCATTGCTCGCCCGCCTTCTGTCGCCAAACGGCGTCCGCAAACGCTGATCGACCATGTCGAGATCCGCAAGCGCGCGGGCGCGTTCATCCCAAACGGCAGCGAGCGGCCGTGCAAAAACGTTGCTTGCCCCTTGCAGGCTGCTGACCCAATTGGGCCGGCCTGCTTGGCTCCATGTGGCGAAACCACCGCCGATCCACAGCACCTCGCCGTCATGCCCGGCGACAATTTTTGCGAGGCGCGGATCTGGGCTGAACTGGTCAGCCATCTGATGCCACGGCGTGCGGTCGTCCCACAGAAGAAGCACGGTGCAGACCGCCACAACCGACGCAGCCATCGCCGCCGCCACGATTCGCGTGTCCTGCGGGGCATTGGCCCACAGCACGGCGAGCACGCAGACAGGTAGGGCCAGGAGATTGATGGTGTTCACCATGTCGAGCGTGCCACTCGCCCCCGCAGGGCTGTCCATCACGAGGATCGCGAGCACATAGAGACGGGTCCCGAGATAGAGGAGCGCGCAGAATGCCACGACAGCCCAGGTGACCACGCGTACGCGGCGGAAGTCGGTCTCAGGTGGAAGACGCAGGAAGGTCAGCCCGAGGGCGAGCGCCGATGCCACGATGGCGACCAGGGGAACCTCCATCTCGATCCACGCGAGCACCAGAATGGCGAGTGTCACTTGTGCGCCCCCGCCTCTCCGCCACAAGCCGATGGCACACAAGCCAAGCCCCGCTGCCGCGAACACGGCGAGAAGCCAGGTCGCACGCCATGGCTGAATCTGGAAGATCAACAGCGACCCGAGCACATCTCCGAAGAGAAACGAGGCCAGCACGCCGCCGACGGCAATGAGCGCGACCGCGGTGAACAACGCGCGGATACGCCCCACGACCAGAGTTGTGGCAATCGCGACGGTCGTGAGCTGCACGATCGCCCGCGCCCAGTCGGCAAGCGGCCACTCGGTCACGAAGAGATAGGGGCTGCGCGACACGAGGATATCGCGCCACACGGGATCGACCACCGTGAACAGCCGGTCGGCGACCGGCATCCCGAGGGCTGCGGCGCCGATAAGACCCGCCACACCAACGCCAACACAAGCGAGACCGAGAACCGGCTTCGCCACGCGCGTCTGCGAGTCGAAGAACAAGAGCCAAGCGTAGATCGCCAAGCCCGGCAGCGCCATGATGGGATGAAGCAGCCCCGCGATCACAAGCGGCACAATTGCCCAGAACCGCCATCCAAATGCGAACAGCGCCAGCCCGAGCAGCACGAAGGCCTCGGCGAAGGGGCGCGGCACTGCGCGCGCCTCGGCGTAGTGGAACACTTCGAGGCCCGCATAATGCGCCGGCAGAACGGCGATGAAGATGAGGACGACCCACCGCGTGCGGCCTTCCGTGATCGACGCGGAAAGCGCGACCGCCGCGCCGAACCACAGCACGAGCGCGGCGAGCCCCGTGAGTTTCGCCGCAAGCGACGAGCCGAACGCCGTCACCATGAAGACCATCAGCGCCGGAAAGACGGTGAAGCCCGACTGCCCATGCTCGGCGAGCACCATGTCGTGGCCGAGGCTGTCTGGATGAAGTGCTGCGAGCGCATAGCCGATATAGAGGCGCGCATCGGGCACGATGCCCTCGGA
>Ga0307424_1001679_pt1 | contig 11470 bp, 12 predicted proteins | sample SalMarWE160320MG_FD_202157 | JGI IMG/M metagenome (GOLD analysis project Ga0307424, IMG submission 202157) | Salt marsh sediment microbial communities from the Plum Island Ecosystem LTER, Massachusetts, United States - WE1603-20 | ecosystem: Environmental > Aquatic > Marine > Intertidal zone >...
CGCTCGACGATGTGGTCGTCCCACCCGACGCCGTGTATCTGCTCCAAGATCAAGGCGTGAAGGACGCGTTGCTGGCCAGAGGGTTCGTTGTCACGCCCGGGTACTGGTCCCTTTTTCAGGATGTGTACGGACTCGCGCTGTACGACAACCACGCGATGTTCGTGACGACCGACGTCGCCTACCACATGCTCCATCTGGCGTTCTCCAAGGTGTTGCGAGACACTGAGCAGGACGCGATGCTGCCGGTCCTCGAGCGGCTGGTGTCCCGTGGGCTCGAAGCCGCCCGGGCCCAGGAGGCCTCGTATCGAGGCACCGCACTCGAGGACATGGCCGCTCGCGTTACCCAGCTGTTCGAGGCCGCGGGCGCACTGCTCGGCATGGATGTCGGCCCGATCGGGCAACTTGCTCGCGCGGAGGTCGACCTCGCGAACGAAGCCGCGCAGTTCACGACTTCACCACTCACGGGATTCACGGGGTGCGAACCGACAGAGTCGCCCAGGGGCTGTGTCGACTTCAGCCTCTTCAAACCGAGAGGTCACTACACCCGCAACGCCGACCTCGAGCGCTACTTCAAGGCGATGTCGCTCCTCGGCCAAGAAGGCGCATCGTTCATCGCGTCGGAACACGACGGCGTCGTCACGGTCGACGCCGCGTCGATGCAGTTCGCCTTGCTCCTGTCGCGAGCGATGGACGACACCACGACCGAGCGCGACTGGGAGTCGATCTACGAACCCACCGCTTTCATGGTCGGGCTCGCCGACGATTACACACCGTACGAGGTTTCGGTCCTCGACACGGGGGGCGACGTTGGTGATCCCGCCTATCTCCAACAGGTCGGTGAAGCCCTCCTCGCCAGCCGTTCGGTGGGCGTCAATCCCGAGGCCGCATCTGTGCGGGTCATGGGCGCCCGTTTCGTCATCGACTCGTTCGTTCTCGATCAGCTTGCGTGGCCGAACGTGGGTGAGGAGCCACCCGGGAAACGGCGTGTGTACATGTCGCCACTGGATCTCGCCGCGGCGATGGGCTCGAACCTCGCACTCGGCATTCAGCACGAGGCCGGTGAGGACCTCTACCTGCACTACGACAGCCAGATGGATGCCATGCGCACGACGATGTCGTCGCGCACCGAATCTGACTGGGCCGCAACCGTCTACGACGCGTGGCTCGCGTCGCTCGAGCCGGTCTGGCGGGAGCACGGGGATGCCTACCCACCGTTCATGCGAACGGACGAGTGGACGGCCAAAGACCTCAACACGGGGCTCGGCTCCTACACCGAGTTGAAACACGACACGATCCTCTATGCCAAGCAGGCAGTGGCGGCGGAGGGCGGAGGCGAATGGAGTGACGTGCCGCCACGACACTGGGTTGAGCCGGAGCCGGCAGCGTTCGCCCGAATCTCCGAGGTCGCATCGCTTCTCCAGGAAGGACTCGACAGCCGTGGTCTCCTCGAGGATTCCAGCAATGCGCTCCTGACAGACCTTCAGGCATTCGTCGACAGGCTCGAACGAATCGCCCGCGACGAGCTGGAAGGAAAAGCGATCTCGGGTACCGACAATGACTGGCTCGGCCAGGTAGGGAGCATCCTGGAAGGGCTCTGGTATCAGTCGGCGGACACCGACCCCAACACCGGCGCGGTTGCGACAGCCGATGTGAAGGATGCGCTCGTTGCGGACATCGCGAGAACGACCTCCCAGATCCTCGAACTCGGAACTGGATCGATCGATGAGATGCTCGTGCTGGTACCCAACGACAGTGGACGGTTCCAGGTCGCCATCGGCGGTGTCTACTCGTACTACGAGTTCTGGCGGGATGAGAAGGACGGGCGACTCACCGACGAGGAATGGTGGGACCTCCTTGCGTCTGATACCAAGCCCGATCGGCTTGCTCCGATGACGTTCCCGAGTCCGGAGGGTGGGACGAGGGAGCGCCCGGCATGGCAGTCCCAGTTCATCGTTCCGTAGCTGCGAACCGGAAAGGTTTCACAACGCGGTCCAAACGGGGTACGGTGGTTGTGCGGCTGACCGTCCGGTCGGCTCCCCTTCATCCGCACCCGCAATACCCGTGGCCCCAGCGGGGGGTGCGGTGAGCCTCCCAGCCCCGGACGGTTGCCGCAACGAGCCGGTAGCCTTGCCCGCGATGTTCATCTGTCAGCGATGCGGCTCCTCATTCGAGGTGCCGCGACGCGTCCTCGATCGCTACCCGGGATGGACCCCGAAGCTCTGCCTCGACTGCCGGAATGCAGACGCCGACTCTGGGCCATCCGAACAACGGAACCGGGGGATCGACGAGGATCCGAGTTCAGGGGTGTTCACGGATGGAAGCGCGTCCCCGAACCCTGGTCCGGGAGGGTGGGGTGCCGTCTACGTGGTGGACGACGAGATCGTCGCCGAAGCGCACGGCCACGATCCGCACACGACGAACAACCGCATGGAGTTCACCGCCCTGCTCGCCGCACTCGACCTCGTCCCTGAGGGCACCGAAGCGGTCGTTCACTCCGACTCGAACCTCGCCGTGCGAACGATCAACGAGTGGGCGTCGGGGTGGGAGAAGCGAGGGTGGCGGCGTAAGACAGGGGAGGTGGAGAACCTCGACCTGGTCCGGGCCGTCTACGAGAATTGGCGACCGGAACTGCGCCTGACCTGGATCAAGGGCCATGCCGGGCATCGATGGAACGAGTACGCGGACGAGCTGGCGAACCGGTGGCGCGATTGAACCTCGCTACTCGTCTGGAAACGTGACATCGACCTCGTCCCGAATCCGGTCGAGGATCTCCATCACCGCGAGGGTGTCGTCGAGCGGCCTCTTGGGGCTCTCCGTGAGTCCCTCACGAACACACCGGTGGACCTCGTCAACCTCGAATCGATAATCGGAACCTGCCGGACGGGTCCTGATCGTCTCGTCGATCTGTCCCCCACGCTCGATGGTCAGCATCGGCGAGTGATGAAACGGTGCATGAAGCCTGATACGTCCCTCGGTTCCCGAGACGGTCGCCTCGATGCCGGCATCCGACACGAACGAGGTGCTGAGCGTCGACAGACCTTTGGGGTGTCGGAGGACGATCCCCGCCTGGAGGTCGACGCCGGCGTCCGACCGTTCCACCTTCGCCGAGACGTCACCGGGAATGCCCAGCACCATCGTCGCCAGGGTCACGACGTAGACGCCGAGGTCGAGGATCGTCCCGCCGCCGAGTGTCGGATCGAAGAGCCGGTTGCTGGGATGCGAAGCCGCCAAGAACCCGAAATCGGCGCGAACGGATCGCACCTCGCCGATACGTCCCGAGGCGAGCAGTTCCAGCAGACGTTCTGTCGCAGGATGAAATCGCATCCACATCGCCTCCATGAGAAACACGCCGCGCGCACGCGCCCTCGTGATCATCTCGCCTGCCTGGTGTGCGTTGAGGGCGATTGGCTTCTCGCACAGAACCGGGGTGCCGGCTTCGATCGACGCGAGCGCATGAGCGAGGTGGGCGTCGTTCGTCGACGCCACGTACACGACGTCGACATCCGGGTCGTGAGCCACCGCCTCGTGGCTGCCGTACCGGTGTTGGATGCCGTAGCGGTCGCCGAACGCTTCAGCCCGCCGGGATGATGCAGAACCGATGGCCAACACCTCACCGCCAGCTTCGCGTATGGCCTCGACCAGCTGGACCGCGATGCGTCCCGCGCCCATGATGCCCCACCGTGTCATGGTCGAGACGATAGCCTCGGTCCACCCGGTACAGTGAGCGCATGGAGCCGTTCGTCGCCGTCACCATCCCGATGCTCGGCGATGCTCGTTTGAAGAACTGGGCGAAGGTCGTCGAACGGGTGGACGAATCGAAGGGTTCTGGGTGGGCGTACGAGGGTTCGTTCATCGCGACCGGAGGCGTCCAGGACGTTCCTGTCGGTTCGGTCATCTTGCTGTATGGGGAGAAGGGGTCGCGCGGGAGCCCCCAATCACACGCGCAGGTCTTCATCGCGAACGCCGACGGCACGCTCTCGAGACGGGCGTCCGCATCGGGTCAGGCGTGGGCGAGAACGCTGCGTGACGAGGTTGCGGAACTGCTCGCAGACGACGAACCGACCACGCTGCTCCAATGGTCACCTGAGCTGATGCGCTACGAAGACGAGGCCTTGCTGTCCGAACTGCGGCGGCGCAAGGTCGAAAGAGAGGAGAGGGCATGAAGAAGCTTCTGAAGGGTCTGTTCTGGTTCATCCTCGCCAACGCCACCCTGAAGGCGGTCGCCACCGTGGCGACCGCGCTCATCGGAGAAGACGCGGTCGAGGACTCCGATGACTTCCAGCTCGTCGCATTGATGGACGGCCGGACGTACGAGAGCGTCTCGGACCGGCTCCGATCGGGGCGTGTGATCGCGGTCATGGGCGGTGTCGATGTGGACTTGCGTCAGGCGGTGCTGGATCCTGAAGGGGCGAGGCTCGACATAACGATCGTTGCCGGCGGCGTCAGGGTGCTCGCCTGCAAGAGCTGGAGGGTGGAGGTCGACCAGTCGGTCGCCGGCGGCGCCGTTCAGATCGAGACGCCCGACCCGGAGACCCTGCCTGACGGCGCCCCGATCCTGCATGTGCACGCGACCGAGATCGCCGGCGGTTTGGTGATCGCCAATGCCGAGTCGGACTCGCACGTCGTCCGAACCTAGTCGTCCGGAGTCGTGCGGACCACGGGCAAACCTGCGGTCCGCCACGCCCTGAACCCGCCTGCCAGATCGCCGGCGTGGGCGAACCCCATGTCGACGAGCGTTGCGGCGCCCAGACTGGACGAGTAGCCGTCGTTGCACATGAGGATCAGGGTCAGATCGAGGCGTGCGATCCGGTCGTCGCTCCATTCGGAGTCGGGATCGGCACGCCACTCGAGCACGGTTCGGGGGACGATGACCGCCCCTTCGATGCTCCCCTCCGTGGCGCGGTCCTCCAGGCAGCGCAGATCGATGAGGACGGCGCCGTCGCTCATTGCCGCTGCTGCTTCGGCCGGTTCGTACCGTCGAATACGCGACCTGGCCGTTGCCAGCAGCTCGTCGATTGTCGTACGCTGCATGGATGAGCATCCTAAAGTCGAGGAAGAGATGATGCGGGCCGTTCGTCTCGACGCGAAGGGCGGTCCCGACGACCTCCTGTGGACGTCGGTCCCGGAGCCGGTGGCAGGCAAAGGGCAGATTCGTGTCCGTCTCGCGGCGGCAGGGGTCAACTTCATCGATATCTACCAGCGGGGCGGTCTCTACCCCGTCGAGTTTCCCTTCATCCCCGGCCTCGAAGGCTCAGGGGTCGTGGATCAAGTCGGCGAGGGGGTGACCCGGTGGGCAATCGGCGACCGTGTGGCCTGGTTTGCGGCGACCGGCTCGTACGCCGAGTTCGTCGTGGTCGATGCCGAGAAGGCCGTTGCCGTTCCGCCGGGCCTCGAGCTCGAGGCCGCAGCGGCGTGCATGCTGCAAGGGATCACCGCCGAGTACCTGGTTCGCGACACCTATCACCTCGATGCGGGCCAGTCGTGTCTCGTGCACGCGGGGGCAGGTGGTGTGGGCCGGCTCCTGATCCAGATGGCGGCACACATCGGCGCACGAGTGTTCGCTACCGCCGGCACACCCGAGAAGCAGCAGATCGCGCGGGACCTCGGTGCGGAGGTCGTCGGTGGATACCACGACTTCGTGGACACGATCGAGAAGGTCGCGGGGTCGCGTCCGGTCGATGTCGCGTACGACGGTGTGGGGCGGGCTACGTTCGAAGGTGATCTCCGCGTGGTGCGGCGCTTCGGGACGATCGTCCTCTTCGGGCAGTCGTCGGGTTCCGTCGCACCTCTCGACCTCCAGGAGCTGAACAGGAACGGGTCACTGTTCGTCACCAGGCCGAGCATCTTCCACTACGCGGCTGCTCGCGAGGATCTGGAGCGCTACACGACGGCTGTGTTCGAGGCTGTTCAGGAAGGGTGGCTCGACGTCTTCGTCGGAGGTCGGTACCCGATGAACGAAGCATCCAGCGCCCATAAGGCGCTCGAGGCGCGCACGACGACCGGGAAGCTCCTGCTGGTGCCGCCGACGGCGTAGATTTCGAGTATGCAGGCAGTCGCGACGAAATACTGGCATCAGCTCGACGACGGAAGGATCCAGTGCGATCTCTGTCCGCGCGAGTGCAAGCTCCGCGAAGGTCAACGCGGATTGTGCTTCACCCGAGCGAGGCAGCACAACGAGATCGTGCTCACCTCGTACGGATGGTCCACCGGTGTCTGGGCCGACCCGATCGAGAAGAAACCGCTGAACCACTTCCTGCCCGGAACGCTGGTTCTGTCGTTCGGCACCGCCGGCTGCAACCTGGCGTGTCGGTACTGTCAGAACTGGGACATCTCGAAGTCCAAGACCGACGACATCCTCGGCCAGGAGGCGCCACCTGATCGAGTCGCCGTGTCTGCTGTTGCCCGCGGATGTCGAAGCGTTGCGTTCACCTACAACGATCCCGTCGTGTTCCACGAGTACGCGATCGACACGGCGCACGCCGCGCACGCCGCCGGGTTGAGAACCGTCGCCGTGACTGCCGGGTACGTGAATCCCGAACCCCGGGCCGAATTCTTCACCGTCATCGATGCTGCGAATGTCGATCTCAAAGCGTTCACCGACGAGTTCTATCACCGCTACTGCGCCGGCAGCATCGGGCCCGTGCTCGACACGCTCCAATACGTGCATGACGAGACCGATGTGTGGTTGGAGATCACCACACTGCTCATCCCGGGGTTGAACGACTCCGATGAGGAGATCGACGCGATGACCCGCTGGATCGTTGAGCACCTCGGACCCGACGTACCGCATCACTTCACGGCATTCCATCCGTCGTTCAGGATGATGGACATCCCACGGACCGGGCTGTCTGCGTTGCTGCGGGCCAGGGAGATCGCCGTCCGCAACGGTCTGCACTACGTCTACACGGGGAACGTGCCCGACGAGGAGACCCAGAGCACCTGGTGTCAGGGATGCGGTGCGAGGCTGATCGGTCGCATGGGATACCGCATCACCGCCTGGGCCATCGATCAGGGGCGGTGCAGCGAATGCGGCCGGGCGATTCCCGGAGTGTTCGAGGACTGACCAAGTCCGAACCAGGGCTGGCGGATCGAACGAGGGCCTGTCGACCCGGTACGCTCCAGGACATGATCGAGTTCCTCGGATATGTGGCCTCCGCGCTGGTGGTCGTCTCCCTTGCGATGACGTCAGTTGTGCGCCTTCGCGTCATCAGCCTCGTCGGCGGCGTCCTCTTCGCCATCTACGGTTTCCTGATCGACTCGCTTCCGATTGCAGTCGTCAACGTGATCGTGGTCGTGCTGAACACCTTCTTCCTGTGGAAGGCGTTCACCGACAAGGAGTACTTCACGCTGCTGGAGGTCCGCCCGGAGTCACTCTACGTCGCCGGGCTGGTGGACTTCTATCGCGAGGACATCGCCCGCTTCCTTCCGGCGTTCCGCCTGCAACCCGCCGACGACCAATTGGCGATCCTCACGCTGCGAGACATGGTCCCGGTTGGGTTGTTCATCGGTCGGCCCGAGGGAGAGGGGACACTGCGGGTGCTGTTGGACTACGTGACTCCGGTTCACCGGGATCTCAAGGCTGCGCGGTTCCTCTTCGGTCGCCGCCAGCAGGTCTTCACCGACCGTGGGTATCACAGGCTGGTGAGCGAGGGCGGCAGCCCAACCCACAACCGCTATCTCGAACGAATCGGGTTCGCTGTCAGAGGTCGGGAGTACGTTCGGGAGCTCGCGGGCTAGGTCGCGAGGTCGAGCAGTCTCGTGAACAGGCGCCGGATCTCGTCCTCGTCGAATTGGAGGGCCGAGTCGGCCACCGTGAGTTCGAATCGGGCAACGCCGGGTACCACGGTCTCACCGAGGTACCCGAACAGCTCTGCGTCTGACTCGTCTGCGACCTGCGTCCCCGCGGCTCTCAAGGCGTCGATGTCTCCCTCGATGAAGACGTGCATCATGTTCGTATGGGGCGGGTCCGGTCGGACTGAGACACCGGAAAGCGAGGAGAGCACCGAGGCGATCTCCACTGCCTTCTCGTGGTAGACGTCCATCTTCCCGAGGCAGCGATCCAGACCGAGTTGGGCAGACACGGCGAATGGGTACATGTGGATCAGGTTGCCTCCGTGGCGTCGCTGCCAGACCCGAGCCTCATTGATCACATCGGCCGGCCCGGCCAGCGCAGCTCCGGCGATCCCACCGAGGATCTTGTAGAACGACACGTAGACGGTGTCGAACAACGCGGCGATCTCTGCGTACTCCCGCTGATAGAACGGCTTGGTTTCCCACAGACGAGCGCCATCGAGGTGCAGCCTGACGGACCGATCTCTGGCCCATGCGGTCATCGCGACGAGATCTTCCCATTGCGGCAGCTCGCCGCCGATCTCTCTCTGAGGCAGTTCGAACAGGACTGCCGCAACCGGTTCGCGCAGCGCGTCGAGGTCATCGATGGTGAAGAGGCGATCAGGGTTGCCGATCAGCGTGGACGACAACCCGTGGAGCTCCCGATATGCACCCTGCTCGTGCAACTCGAGGTGGCAGGTCGGGTGGAACGCAACACGACGAAGGTCTTGTCGGTCGCACCAGATCCGCAGGGCGATCTGCTGGGCCATTGTTCCGCTCGGCATGAGCACCGCCGCCTCTTTGCCGAGCAGACCGGCGACGCGAGTCTCGAGCTTCTCGATAACGTCACCGGACCCGTAGTGGTCCTGGTCGAGATCGGCGTCAACCGAGGTGACGAGGTCTGCGAGAACCTCGTGGGCGGTTCGTTTGGGGTGGTGGCCGAGCCGCCGCGAGGGAGTGTCGTTGGAAGGCATGAGGAGATCCTACGGGTACCGCGTTGCATGTGCGGACGAACCTAGGACCTGTAGCCACTCACGGCATTTGCCTGCGAGTCGTCGGTCCGGCCTACAGCCCGACGATCAGCGGCTCGTGCCCGATCGCTTCGAGGAATCGCAGCAGGTCTTGTGGCGAGATCGCCGTTGTCATCGTGTTGTCGAGCGGATGGAAGTTGAGAGGATCCTCCTCGAGCAGCTCCCGATCGAGGACGACGTGCACCCGCCCGTCGGTGTCGTTGATCACCGCGAAGGGTGTGACTGCTCCTGGGATGACGCCGAGCGCATCCATCAATCGCTCAGGACTGCCGAACGAGAGCCTGTCCGAGCCGAGACGCGTCGCAAGCTCCTTGAGGTCGATCAGGCGATCCTCCTTGGCGACGATGAGCCACATCGCTCCTTTCTTGGTGCGCAGGAAGAGGTTCTTCGAGTGGCCGCCCGGAAGCTCGCCTCTGATTGTGCGTGCCTCATCGACCGTGAAGACCGGTTCGTGTGTGAGCGTCGTGGTGGGGATGTCGAGGTCGTGCAGCAGCCTGAAGAGATCGTCCGGGGTAGCCACGATCGCCATGATACGTGCGCCCCGGCACGACACCACCGTATAGGCTGACAGCATGAAGCACCCAAAGCTCAGCAGCGGCGAAGAGGTCATCAAGGCGTTCCGGCCCCATTGGAAGCAACTCGTCTGGTCAGGTTTCGTGACCGTGGTCGCGATCGCGGGGATCGTGGTCGTTCTGGTTATGGCCGAAGGGGCCTGGTTGTGGGTGGGGCTGGCAGCGGCACTCGTAGTGTGGGTATTGCTCGCGGTGCCTCCCTTCATCGACTGGCTGTACACGCACTATGTCATCACGAATGAGCGGGTGATCGTCCGCCGTGGCATGATCGCCCGTCACGGCTTGGAGATTCCACTCGAGGTGATCAACGATGTCACGTTTCATCAGTCGATCATCGAACGAGTCGTGGGCTCGGGGGATCTCACCATCGAGTCGGCCGGTGAGCGCGGGCAGAGCCACTTCAGCGACATTCCCGATCCGGATGAGATTCAGTCGGAGATCTACAAGTTGCGCGAGACGCGAATGATGGCATTGCAGGGCTCTGCCGGCCAAAGCCCCGCCGAGCAGCTCGAATCCCTGGCACGACTCCGCGACCAAGGGGTCATCACCGAGCAGGAGTTCGCGGAGAAGAAGGCGAAGCTCCTCGGTCAGATCTGATCCGACTCGGCGTCGATCAATCTCGCTGATAGCGTGTCGGTCCGGAGGTGTGATGGATCGGAGTCGGGTGGTGCCCATCGTCTTGGCGATCCTCGCCGTCGCTGCGGTCTCACTGGTGGGGATCGCTCTGTATGTGATCGTCACGTCATAGGAGTACCCGATGCAGGATCTGCTGAGCGCCTATCTTCCCGCGGCATCGTCCGTGATCTCGTTCGTGTTCGCCTTCATGGTGCTGAAGAAGTGGGTGGCGAGACGGCAGTCCTACATGCTCCTGTGGGGGATCGGGTTTCTGATGTACGGCATTGGCGGCGCCATGGAGGCCATCTACGGGTTCGGCGGTTGGAGCCCGCTGGTATTCCGGCTCTGGTACTTGTTCGGTGCCATCCTGGTTGCCGCCTGGCTCGGCCAGGGCACCGTGTACCTCCTTGTCCACCGCCGCATCGGGAAGGTCGGTCTCGCGCATGTCCTGATGGCAATTCTGGCGGTCGGCTCGGTGTATGCGGTGTTCAAGGTCGCCGGCGCCCAGCTCGACCCGAGCAGAATGCTGAGTGGCGAGTTGAGCGGTCAGGCCATCACCAATTCCGGCGTGCGTGTGTTGACACCCTTCTTCAATCTCTACGGCGTGATCATGCTCGTGGGCGGGGCCATCTACTCGGCCTACTACTTCTGGAAGACCAGGTCGGCCGCCAACCGGATGATCGGCAACATCCTGATCGCGGCCGGTGCGATGATGCCGGCGTTCGGGGGGTCGGCGCAACGTTTCGGGATCCCGGTCGCGCTCTACGTGGGGGAGTTCCTCGGTGCCGTGCTGATGTTCATCGGCTACCTGTACACCTCGCGCCCCGCGCCGAGGACGGTGGGAGTTCAGCCCTCCTGATCGCCGAACGGATCGGTGTTCTCTCGTAGGAAGCGCTCGACCTCTTGTGCGATCTCCTCGCCGGTCGGGACGTGCTGTTGTTCGCCGACCATCTGCTCCAACCGCTGCACGTATGCGACGGCCTCGGGTTTGTCGGCGACGGTCTCGTCGAGTTCCCTGCGTTGTTCTTTCGCATCGTCGACGAGGCTGCCGAGCGGGAGATCGATGCCAAGGTGCTTGGCGGCCCGCTCGACCAGCGCGAGTGCGCCGGCGTGGTACGGGCCGGCGACGTAGTGGGGGATCTGCGCCCAGAAACCGACAGCAGGGATGCCGCGGGCCGTGACGGCCTGCTCGACGATGTTGACGGCCGCGCCGGGTACCTTGAGGATTCCCTGGGGAAGCTGCTCGCCGTCCGGGATCAGATCTCGACGCGAGGCAGTGGTGAGGATGCGAACCGGACGCGTGTGTGGCACCGCTGCCGGTACACCTCCCAGCGACACCATCTCGACCACCCCGAGCGACTGGGAGAGCGTTCCGATATCGCTGCTCAGCGCCTTCCATCGGAAGTCTGGCTCGCTGCCCGA
>Ga0307424_1001680_pt1 | contig 11465 bp, 10 predicted proteins | sample SalMarWE160320MG_FD_202157 | JGI IMG/M metagenome (GOLD analysis project Ga0307424, IMG submission 202157) | Salt marsh sediment microbial communities from the Plum Island Ecosystem LTER, Massachusetts, United States - WE1603-20 | ecosystem: Environmental > Aquatic > Marine > Intertidal zone >...
AAACAGAAAAATGCTGAATTGATAAATATTCCCGGAAAAATTCAAAATGTTATTGAAATATTTTCCGCGGCAGCGCCGCAGAAGACTGGCATTCCTGTCCATGAAAATTTTTTCGAAAAAACAGGCGGACATGTCTATCATTTCATATATATTACTTTACGGGATTATAGCTATCTTCTGGCAGATCTGTTTTACTGGTCCTTCACTGACTTTTTTAACAGCACAAAATCACATCGTAAGGGAGAATCCATCAATCAGGCTGTCCTAATCGGTGTGAATGCGGTACCCATTGTAGGATTGATTTCTTTTCTGATAGGCCTGGTGCTTGCCTTGCAGTCCGCTGCCCAGTTGAGACAGTTCGGAGCCAATATTTTTATTGTCGATTTAATTGTGATTGCCATGACCAGGGAAATGGGACCGCTGATTACGGCGATTATGATTGCCGGACGAAGCGGTTCGGCAATTGCTTCAGAAATTGGAACCATGGTTATCACGGAAGAAATCGATGCCCTGACCTCCATGGCGCTTAATCCGGTCCGCTATGTGGTCGTACCAAAGATGCACGCCAGTATTCTTACCCTGCCTTTTCTTACTATTCTGGCAGATTTTATGGGCATTTTAGGGGGGATGATCGTCTCTTATTTCTATCTTGACCTGTCGTTGATGACTTTTTACAACCGTATGGCAACCGTATTATTCAGCAAAGATATTTTTACCGGTACCTTTAAGAGTATCATTTTTGCTATTTTGATTGTTCAGACTGGTAGCTATTACGGCTTTCATGCCAAGGGGGGACCGGAAGCGGTTGGCAGATATACGACGGCTGCGGTAGTGACCTCGATATTCTTAGTGATTCTGGCTGACAGTATTCTCGGCTTGATTTTTTATTGACCTGGACACCTGATGCTTGATAGTGTTTATTGGGAAATAGAACGCGGATATACACCGATCATGCAGATTTTCGCAGATAATGTCTGTAAAGACACTAAAAGATCACTCTGCATAGATCTGCTTAATCGGCGCTAAAAAGTGTTCAATTCTTTGAAACGCAAATAACGTGGATGGATGCAATTGAATTTTTTCATTGCCGGATAAGTTTTGGAGACCTTTTTTATGAGTGCGGAAATTATCAGTGTTGAAAACTTGTCGGCGACATTTGGTAATAAAGAAATTTTAAAAGATATCTCCTTTAAAGCCCGTGAACATGAAATCACGGTGATTCTGGGTAAAAGTGGAAGCGGCAAAACCGTAACACTTAAACATCTCCTCGCTTTATATCCTCTCCAGCATGGGCATATTTCCATTATGGGAAAACAACTTGAGGATTGTGATGAAAACGATATGAGCCTGCTGCGACTCAATCTGGGCGTGTTATTTCAGAATGGTGCACTCATCAACTCTCTGACTGTTGCAGAAAATATTGCCATTCCTCTGGAGCAACATTCGGATTTACCTGAAGAGCTAATCGCAAGGCTAATTCAGATGAAATTGGGACTTGTCGGTTTGCAGGAAGCCGGCGACCTGTTACCCTCACAGTTATCCGGCGGCATGCGTAAACGGGCAGCCCTCGCCCGTGCCCTTGCCCTTGACCCACCCCTGCTTTTCTGTGATGAACCGTCGGCCGGTTTGGATCCGATCACCCTTGAAGCACTTGACTCACTGATCCTGCAGTTGAAAGAACAACTGGGAATGACTGTAATCATGGTTACGCATGAAGTCTCAAGTATTTTTCGACTGGCCGACCGGGTGGTCTTTATTGAGGATGGTCGGGTAACCTACGAAGGGGAACTGGAGAAGGCCTTAAAATCGCATCACCCTTCTGTTATGAATTTTTTTAACAAGGCGAAAGGGAAAGGCCGCAACTAAAATTGCCAGGTGACTAAATGAAGATTTTACTTCTGTCATCTTTGTAGACTCATTACCTAAAAATGCCAACGGAAAAATTATCAGAGACCGGTTGAAAGAATTTATTCCGGCCGGCAAGACGGTCGAGATTTGGTGTTTTCACATCCGGATGACCGCCCAGACAACCGATCCAATCATTGAGATCATCGATCGCTATAAATAATACATTCGGTTGATCATTGACCTGCTTATTCTGGGCCATCAGGACAGATGAAAGATTAAATAACAAGCCTGAGATCAAAAAAGTCAAAAAAGACAGTGTTTTTGTTTTATATCCAGATCGTATCTGCATACTCAGTTCCTCCTTTTCCCGAATGATAAAATATACTGAATCAGAAAGGAAAAACCGATAATATTCGGTAGCCTGAGAATAAAACAAGGGGATAGAATGATTGCTGTCTGAAAAGACCTTGTTGAAAAACGGCCTAAAAGCCGACAAAGAATCAGGTTAGAATCATTCCGGCGCGGCTGCCACCCAAGCGGAATTTAAATCGCCCGCAGCACGTTTTACTGGCTAAAACGGAGGTTTTTGAGTTATGCCCAGATTTTTAATCGAAGTACCCCATGAACCTGGCGTTGTAGCCTGTGCAAAAGCGGTTCGACGTTTGTTAACAACCGGATCACATTTTATGACACATGCCGATTTCGGTTGTTATGATGGTGTACACAAGGGATGGGTGATCGTTGAATTAGACAGTAAGGAAGAAGCACAGGGGGTTTTACCTGCCGATCTTCGTGCTATCGCGACGATAACACAATTATCCAAATTTTCGCTTGAACAGATTGATGACATCATTGCCCAGCACAGCGAATCAATTGCCGGTCCGCAGTCCTAAACGGAACCGATTGAATATTGGTAGAGAAGGGCTCAAAATCACATAAAGCGGTGATTTCCCTTTATCCGCTTCTGGCCGTCAATTTTGTCGGTACACTCAGCCTGGGAATCATTCTGCCGTTTTTGATCTATCTGGTCACCTCTTTTGGTGGGAATTCGCTCATCTATGGCATTCTCGGTGCCACTTATTCCGCTTTTCAATTGATTGGCGCACCCCTGCTGGGGAAATGGTCTGATCTGTACGGCCGCCGTAAGATTCTGCTGCTCAGTCAAATCGGTACGATTGTCTCATGGTTGATTTTTTTATTTGCCCTTTATTTACCGGTGGTGGCACTTTTTGAAATAGATTCGTATCTGTTAGGTAATTTCAGCTTATCACTTCCTTTGATCATACTCTTTTTTGCGCGGGTGATAGACGGACTTACCGGGGGCAATGTTTCCGTTGCCAATGCTTATCTTGCCGATATCACGAAGGAAGCCAACCGGAGTGCTAATTTTGGCAAGATGGCTATTTCTTCCAATCTGGGCTATATCATTGGTCCGGCGATGGCCGGTCTGTTAGGCGCTACCGAACTCGGTGAGAAATTACCGGTGCTGGCGGCGTTACTTGTATCCGTGATTGCCACATTGATTATCATCTACATGCTGCCCGAATCAAAAGCGCAGCCAATGGAAAGAGATCCTGAAAAATTGAACATCGGTAAAATACTGGGCCCCGATCAAAAGGAATGCTTTCAACTTGAATGCAGGGATAAAATCAGTCTCAGAGATGTACTCAAAATGAAACGCGTTGTCTTTCTCCTGCTGATCTATTTTTTCGTTTTTCTTGGCTTCAATTTCTTTTACGTTGCCTTTCCCGTCCATGCAGTACAGACCCTGCATTGGAATATGACTTTCACCGGCCTGTTTTTTTCCTTTATGGGGACGGTTATGATTCTGGTTCAGGGCCCGCTTCTCAGCTTTTTAACAAAAAAATGGCGTGACCAGGTTCTGATCAGTATCGGAAGTTTTATACTTGCCCTGAGTTTTTTATTTTATAACTCTTCGGACAGCTGGCTGATCTATGGCGGTGCGCTCTTACTGGCGCTCGGGAACGGGCTGATGTGGCCTTCACTACTTTCTCTGATCTCAAAATCGATTCTGGAAAAATTTCAGGGAACTATCCAGGGATATGCCAGCAGCCTGGGCAGTGCCGCAAGTATCATCGGCCTGCTAACCGGCGGTTTGTTGTATACCCTGATGGGTGCAGGTATTTTTGTGCTTTCTGCGCTGGTCATATTCGTGATTTTCCTGCTTTCATTTCTGCTTTTTAAAGATCAGAATTTAGCTGTGCAGGAAAAAACGGTGTGAGAGCTATCTAGCAGACGGATAAAAACAAAAAAAGGTATCAGAACCACAGGCAAAACCAGGCCCGAATTCCAATACCTTTAAAATTTTCTCTAAACTAAAAGTTCTTTAGAAACCGAAAGTAGCTCCCAGGGAGAGCATCGACAGCGTCGCAGGATCATCAATCTGAAAATTTTCCCATTCCAGCCGCACACCTATCGGACCGAGATGGACGCCGGCGCCGAGACCCCAGGCAAACGCTGTGCCGCTGGATTCACCGAGTGCCAGCTGGACAATACCGCTTTCCGTCTTCCAGAAAAAAGCGCCGGCCTTCGCAAACAAATCGATGAAATTCAGCACCTGAATGCGTCCCATGCCATAGACATCCCATCCGCTGGTCTTGGATTCAATCGAGAAATTTCCTATATCTGTTTTTACCGTTCCCAGATTGCGAAATCCGCCTTCTAACTGGAAAAAACTGTCCGATGAAAATCCACCAAAAAATTTATAGCCGGTTGAATTCTCATTGATGCTTTTTACTTCATTTCCAAAATCATATTCGCTGCCAAAAAAAGTGTTGCCGATACTGGCACCGATATAAATACCCTGGGCAAAGGCCGTACCCAAGGAAAAAACAAGTAAAATAGCTAGTAATACTGTAGTGAATTTCATATTCATTTCCTCCTGTTGCATAATTTAGGTATTTTTTTGATTAATAGCATTATTTTCGACGATTAACGAGCAGACATTAATGATTATTCCAATTTCATGACAGACTCACAAAAGGTATCTGTCATATTGAATGGCCGCTAAATGAAATGGACTACAACAGTCTGGTTGATCGATTGAAAGATCAGGGCCATAACCAGCCAAAGGTGCCTGCAGTGACCAGGGCATAAATAAGACCATCGACCGTGTTTATTATTGTCGTGCTCCATTTTATTCTTTGCCAAGCGAAAACTTACAGGACTGTTGAATTTCTGTTCAATCGGCGCCATTACGGCCGATTTGTTTGGAAACGGGAATTGCATTTTGTCCTGTCAGGCAGTAATATCCAACGCCATTCGTTGGTATTCAACCGGCAGGTCCGGTACAAAAACAGGTATCAATCAATCAGAAGAGACAAGTAAACCTTTAAATCCGGAGGAGTCTGCATGAAATTGCATAAGTTAAAATGGTATCTGCTTATTTCACTGTTGTCCGGATCTTTTAGCTGGTATCCGGCAGCCGCCCAACCGTACAGTCCGGGTGGTTTATCCACATCTTTATTCCAACTGCGTGAAATGGATATGCATATCCATGCCGGTAAAGAACGGGAACTGCCTCTGAATGAGTGGATTGATCTCTCTGTAAAAGATGGTCGTAAAGTAATGGTTTTATTAGACCATCTGGAATTATACCGCCGATCCAAAGAGGAAAATAATCAATGGGCGGAGGAACGAAAATTTACAAACTGGTACAGCGTAGGTGCTGAGGGGCACCGTGCCCTGATGACCGAACTGGCAGAAGCGGAGAAACGTAAAGATGTTATAACCTTCCGCGGCTGGGAAATTTCTGAGAGTGAACTGGATAGCGGTATTGAAGAAGAACCAATGAAATTGGCCGAAGTCATCGGCTGGCATATTTCACCAAATAATGGGCGTAAAGCGCCGGATGGCCAGACCCTGTTGAAAAGAGCAAAACAGATTCTTGCCGTCCAGAAAGAATTCCCCGTCCCCATGATTCTTTTTCATCCCTTTTCTATGCGAATTGAGAATCTTCAGCGGACAGCGCAAAAGTCAGGCAGGGATGTTGTAACGATTTCTGCTCAGGAATATCGTTTTTTTCAACCGGGCGAGCAGGAAGCACTTATCGACCTGTTAAAGGGGCAATCGGTTTATATTGAAATTTCCCATGGTCTGCAACAATACTGGAATAATGAAGTTGTCCGACAAGCGGTTATAGCCGATGTGCTTCCGCTGGCTGAGGCAGGATTACAGTTTACAGTTTCCACCGATGCCCATGGTGTACGCAGTTTTAAAAAACCGTTCAATCCTTCATCTTACTGCAATGACCTGGGCATAACGGCACGAAATACCAATGGGATTGTAAGGGAATTACTTGTCATGCGGGCGAAAAGGGATCTGGATGAAAAAATACAATAACCCACCCCCTCACGTCCTCCTCCCTTATTCATAAGGGAGGGGAAACAAAGGGTGGATCAAAATAAATTTACCACGGAGTTACACGGAGAAACACGGAGATTTATTTTAAAGAGTATAATCCCGAATAGCACAGGGCTTACTTAAATCATATCTTGCGAAGGGTCTTTAGAGAGCGCCGGAGGCGCGAAATATTAGTAGAACCGCGCATGCACTCAAAATGATGTGCTCCAGAGTAGCGACATAATTTTAAAGTAGCCTACGAAGTATTTTCCAAAACGATTTAAATCAATTCTGTGTGTATCCGTGTATTTCAGTGGTGAATATCATTTCCTCTCCATCTAGGCATTGTTTGGACCGGAGAGAAGGATAACGATATATGAAAACAAGCGTGAAAATATTTATCGGTCTGATGCTGATTTTAGTGGTCTTCATTCTCATTCAGATCATAACGCCGGTGGAGAAACAGCCGGTTGACTATGTGGATCCCCTTATTGGCACAGATTTTTATGCCCATACTTTTCCAGGACCGGGCCGGCCGTTCGGCATGCTGCATCTCAGCCCGGATACCGATACAACCGGCTGGACCTACAGTGGCGGGTATCACTATCGTGATCGCTCGATCATGGGATTCAGCCATACGCATTATAGCGGCACCGGCTGGGCCAGTAAGGGAGATATTCTACTGATGCCAACAACCGGCCGCGAATTACTGATCGATCCGGGGACAAAAGATAATCCGGATAGTGGCTACCGTTCAAGATTCAGTCATCGGCGGGAGGAGGCCAAAGCAGGGTATTATTCCGTTTATTTGCAGGATTATGGTATCACAGCGGAATTAACGGCCACGGCACGTACCGGAATGCACCGTTATACGTTTCCGGCTACCACGGATGCGCACATCATTATCGATCTTGGTCATCAAATCGGTTTCAGCCCTGAGGGTGATTCTTTCCTCCGCTTTGTCAATGATAAAGAGATTGAAGGGTATAAACAAGGGGCAGGGGCAGTGGTATACTTTGTCGCCCGTTTCAGCAAATCCTTCTGGACCTATGGGGTTTGGGACCGGGATTATGAAAAGCCGGAAACTGATATGAAACTCAATCCATATAAAACGGCAGAAAAGGGAGCCGAAATCGGAGCCTTCATTAATTACCGTACATTGGAAGAAGAGCAAATTCTGGTTAAAGTTGCCCTCTCTTATGTCAGCATTGAAGGAGCGAGACGGAATATGGAGCAGGAAATTCCAGACTGGGATTTTGACCGTATTTGTGGCGAATCCCGTCAGGTGTGGAATGAAGCGCTTTCGGTTATCCGGGTTGGCAGCAGTAATGAAGATCTGAAAAAGATCTTTTATACAGCGCTTTATCATTCCCTTATCGCTATGAACATTTCTTCCGATGCGGACGGCCGGTACAAAGGAATGGACGGTCAACTGTACAGGGCTGAAGATTTCAACTTTTATCCCTCCTTTTTTGCCTGGGATACCTACCGCAGTCAACATCCTTTACTTACACTCATCGCCGCTGACCAGGTAGATGACATGCTCAAATCGATTGTTTCAAAGGTCAGACATTATGGCTGGCTGCCTGCCCAGCATGTACGAAATAATTTTGGCCAGGGTATGGTCGGCGACCACCTGGTGCCGATAGTGGTTGATGCGTATATGAAGGGATTCAGGGATTTTGATGTATCACTGCTGTATGAGGCCATGCGCATTAAAGCACTTGCTCTCCCGCCGGCACCCCATTCCCTTGAAGAAGCCCGTGCCGGTCTGAGTTATTATCTGAAACTGGGGTATTCACCGGCAGACCGGGTTTCTGAGTCGGTGGCCAATACGCTCGAGCTGGCCTACGACGACTGGTGTATCGCTCAACTGGCTCAGGCGCTGGGGAAAATGGATGATTATCAGCTGTTTATGAAACAGGCTGCAAATTATAAAAATGTATTTGATCGAAAAAGTAAGTTTATGCGTCCCCGCCTGCTGGATGGTACCTGGCTTCCGGATTGCGAGGGTGAGCCGCAAATCGCCCGTTATGGTGATCATGTCTATTATGATTGTTTTGACCCCCTGTGGGTGGGATTGATGCCCAACCGGCATTATGCAGAATCCAATGCCTGGCAATATCTGTGGTTTGTACCTCATGACATTCCCGGACTGATTAATTTGTTTGGTGGAGAAAGGCCATTTACCACCAAACTGGACAGCTGTCTGACGATGAGTTCCCTGATCCATGGAACAAATTATGTGGGTGTTGTTGGTACCATCGGGCAGTATGTGCACGGCAATCAACCCTCTCATCATGTGATGTATCTGTATGATTATGCCGGCCAGCCCTGGAAAACACAGAAATATGTAAGGCGGGTGATGGATGAACTGTACCGTACCGGTCCGGGCGGTCTGTGTGGCAACGAGGATATGGGTTCTCTTTCCTCCTGGTATGTCTTCAGTGCGCTGGGATTCTATCCGGTCTGCCCGGGGGCCAATCGTTACATGATCGGATCACCGCTTTTTGAACATGCCCTGATTCAGCTCAAGCCGCCATACAAGGAGGCAACGTTTGAGATCATTGCCGACCAGGTCTCCGGTTCAAATATCTATATCCAGTCTGCCATGCTTAATGGCAAGGTCTATAACAAACCATGGATCTATCATGCAACCATTGTTAAAGGAGGCACCCTGCGACTTGAAATGGGACCGCAGCCGAATAAGAACTGGGGAGTCTTGCCGTAGCCATGCCGTCTTTTTACAACCCCCTTGGTCCCCCTTTTTTAAGGGGGGAAACAGGCCCTTGCCTTGTGAAGAACCGAGGCAATTTTAGCATTCTACACAAGTCTCCTGGCTAAAAGAGGGGACACAGGAGGTGGATTATTAAATTTTTCCCATATTTTACACTTTTTTGTATTTAGACATTAAAATTATGTATATTCGCCTCTGTCCGAGGATATCTTTACGGTGAGGTGACAAAGCAGAGGAAAAAACAGGACTATTAATGATTAACCCTTCAGGATGAATACGGCGAAGTTTTTCATTTTGAAATCAAAAGGAGGTATCATGAAAAAGTTCATTTTCTCTGCCCTGATTGTCAGTATTGTTTTTATGGATGGCTATGCTGATGAAACGGCCGGCAAAACAGAACTTGGTATTAAAGGTGGAATAAATACTTACTGGGGAGATATCAACGACCGCCAGATAAATGCGACGACTTCCGCCTCATTATTCTGGTGGTTATCAGATCCGTTTGCCGTGGGATTAAACGGCGGCGCTTCCTTTCTGCGGGCAGAGCAGGGCGACAGTTACTTCAAAACAGTGCTATACCAGGTGACACCGATGATCAAGGTCAAGCTGTTTCCCTCCAGCCCTATCAATCCTTATCTGCTGACCGGTTTTGAGTTCATGTATATTGATCCGAGAGCAAAGGATAATTCCAAACTGCCAAACAATACCGAGGGCAGATATAAAAATCTGCAGTACGCGGTACCTGCCGGTCTGGGATTATCTGTATTTCTTTCTGAAGTAACGGCCATTGAACTGGAAGCCGTATACCATCAAGCGCTGACACACTATCTGGATGATATAAAAGCCGGTAACGGCTATGATAGCTATCTGACCCTGACACTGGGTTTAACCTTTAATCTGGGAAAACCACGGGACACTGATCACGACGGCATCCCTGATAAATACGACGGCGATCCGCTACATCCTGAGGATTATGACGGATTTGAGGACAAGGATGGAATCCCGGATCCCGATAATGATCAGGACGGTATTCCTGACTATAGCGATATGGCCCGTAATGAGCCGGAAGATTTCGATGGTTTTCAAGATAAAGACGGTGTACCCGATCCGGATAATGATGCCGATGGGATCAAAGATGTCGATGACAAAATGCCCGGAACCGATGCCACGATCGCAGAGGGTATCGACACCAAAGAGGATATCGATGGTTTCCAGGATGAAGATGGTGTACCTGATCCGGATAATGACGGGGACGGTATTCCGGATATAGATGACAAATGCCCGAATCAGGCTGAGACGTTTAATGATTACCAGGATGAAGACGGGTGTCCGGACAGCAAACCGGAAGTAGAGGTTGGACAGAGTATTGTTCTGGAAGGTGTAAATTTTGCTTCCGGCAGTGCTGAACTGGAGCCGAATTCAAGACGTATCCTTGATAATGTCACGCAAATATTGAGAAATAATCCGGAGATTGAAGTGGAAATTCGCGGATATACGGATAATACGGGCAGTTATCAGGGCAATATAACCATTTCTCAGCGGCGGGCGGATACCGTGAAAAATTACCTGGTCCAGCAGGGTATTCCATCCAACCGCGTTTTTACCAGAGGTTACGGTCCCGATAACCCGATTGCATCAAACGCCACAGCGGAAGGCCGGGCAAAAAACCGCCGTATAGAATTTTTCCGACTCAAGTAAATTGGAAAATATGCCTGACAGACTGCCTGTCACAGCTCTTTGTGACAGGCAGTCTGTATATTATTTATGTTTTTTTTCTTGCATTCCCGTCCTCTGAGACTAAATATTAATTACTCAAACAGGAAACTATCGCCAGGGAAGACAGGATCCTTTTACCTTAAATAATATAGGAGGTCATCATGTCTACCTATGTATTATTAGGCCGCTACTCAGCGGATGCGATCAAAGGCATCAATGCGAAACGAACCCGTATGGCGCATGATCTGGCAACAAAGTATAAGGGAAACCTTAAATCGGCGTATGCCTTATGTGGTAAAAATGATCTGTTGTTGATCACTGAATTTCCCGGTACCAGTGAAGCACTGCAATTTTCTGTCGCGCTTACCCGGCAAAGCGGGATTGGCTTCAGTACATCAGAAGCGATCCCCGTGGACCGCTTCGACCAGCTGATGGAAAAAGTCTGATTCTCTGCGGCTCTGCGTGATAAAAGCTAAGAAAGTTGTGTGAAATGAAACGCTATTATTCGCATGTCTTAAGATATGTCCTGTGTATCTCACTGCTGGCTTTATTCGCTTGCCAGTCAGAGTCACGTGATGCCTCTCAGGCCGTTCAGGCCGCAAAGGATCTCCTGCAGCGCTGGCTGCCGGATTACAGTCATGCTTTTGCCTTTGAGCCGATCCCGGCAGTGGCGGGCAGGGATGTATTCGAGATCGAGAGTCTGGATGAACAGATCGTAATCCGCGGCAATAACGCTGTTTCTATGGCGATGGGTATGAACTGGTATCTGAAATACGAGGCACACGCTGATATCTCACTTTTC
>Ga0307424_1001682_pt1 | contig 11460 bp, 12 predicted proteins | sample SalMarWE160320MG_FD_202157 | JGI IMG/M metagenome (GOLD analysis project Ga0307424, IMG submission 202157) | Salt marsh sediment microbial communities from the Plum Island Ecosystem LTER, Massachusetts, United States - WE1603-20 | ecosystem: Environmental > Aquatic > Marine > Intertidal zone >...
CGGGCACGCCCACATGCTGCAATGTCGCTATCATGGGTGGACGTACAAGCTCGACGGCTCGCTTCGGGGTGTGCCGCATTTCAACCGGACCGAACTGTTCGACAAGAAGGATTTCGGCCTGACGCCGGTGGCGCTGGCGGAATGGCAAGGGCTGCTGTTCGTCCACGCGGAGCCGCAGCCCGAGCCGCTCGAGCGTTTCCTCGCCGGGATTGCGGAACGCATGAGCCCGATCCGGTTCCACGACTACCGGTTCGTTCGACGCGTGGACTACGAGGCGCGGTGCAACTGGAAGGTGTACGTGGACAACTACCTCGAAGGGTATCACGTGCCGCACGTACACCCCGAGCTGTGCAGCCTGTACGACTTCCAGGAATACCGTACCGAACTCTACGATTCGTACTCGCTGCAGGTGGGCCCGTTGTCGGGAAAGGACACGCCGTACGGCGTGTCGTCCGGAGAGGCACTCTATTATTTCGTCTTTCCGAACTTCATGCTGAACATCCTCCCCGGACGCCTGCAGACGAACCTCGTCCTCCCCGCTGGGCAAGAGCGGTGTCGCATCGTGTTCCGGTACTACTACGCCGATATCGACAGTGACGCAGCGAAGCGGGTGATTCAGGATGACCTCGAGTTCTCGGACGCGGTGCAGGCCGAGGATATCGAGATCTGCGAACGGGTCCAAGAAGGACTGGAGTCCGGGATCTACGATCGCGGGCGGTTCTCCGCCGACATGGAGACTGCGGTCCACCACTTCCAGTCGCTGTTGAAGCAAGCGTTCGGGCGGCAGCGTTCCTCGTGACCGACCACGCAGATCTCGTGGCCATCGTCCGCCCGCCGACCGAGGCGTTGGCGCGCTGCGAGCTGACCCATCTCGAGCGCGAGCCTATCGACGCCGACCTCGCGCTGGCGCAACACGCCGGATACGCCTCGGCCTTGCGCGCCCTCGACGTCACCGTCGTCGTGCTCCCGCCGGAACCGGAGCTGCCGGACGCGGTGTTCGTGGAAGACGTCGCGGTCGTGCTCGACGAGCTGGCGGTGATCACCAATCCCGGTGCCGTGTCGCGCCGGCCCGAGGCCGCGTCGGTCGCCGAAGCGCTGGCTCCCTATCGGCCGCTGGAGTGGATGACGGCGCCAGCAACGCTCGACGGCGGTGACGTGCTGCGGGTCGATCGCGCGCTGTACGTCGGTCGCTCCAGCCGAACGAACGACGCGGGTATCGACCAGCTGCGGACGTTGGTCGAGCCGCACGGGTATGCCGTCCACGTCGTTCCGGTCGAGGCGTGCCTCCATCTCAAGTCGGCGTGCTCGCATCTCGGCGGCGGCACGATGCTGGTCAACGCGTCATGGGTGGACCCAACGGCGTTCGGAGCGCGGCAGATCGTCGAGGTTGATCTGGCCGAGCCGCGGGCCGCCAATACGTTTCCCGTGAACGACACGCTCGTGATGTCGGACCGCTACCCGCGCACTCGGAAGCGTATCGAGGGGCTGGGCTATCGCATCCGCACGGTTGCGCTCTCGGAGTTGCACAGGGCCGAGGCTGCTGGGAGTTGTCTGAGTTTGGTGTTTCGGGGAGGCGGGCGGGTGAGCACTTAGGCTGCTCGGCGGTTTGACCGGTTACGCGAATCCAGACTCGCGACTGTTATAGCCTGGGAGTCGGTCGGGGCACCGCGGCATCCGACTGGCTCGGTCGCCGGGTGCTCACTCCATCGATCGCTGCCTGGATCATCTTCACGCGGGCCTCGGCTTCGGCCGGGGTCATGTCGCGGCCCAACTTGTGGTCGCCATCGTCATAGTCGAACCAGACCCGCGCGCGCCCGTTGCCGGCGTCCACCGCGCGGAGGTTGCGAACCTTGGCCAGGTCGTACTCCATGAGCGCGCGGAAGGGCCCGAGCTGCGCGACGTGGATCAACCGGCCGTCGGCGATGCGCGCGGACTGCCGGTAGAACAGCAGCACAATCGTCACGGCAAACAGCACGACCGCCCCCACCGACAACCCCACCACCCAGAGCCCTTTGAGGAGGACGATCACCCGATCGAACCACGTGTGGACTTCGCGGCTGTGCCAGTAGGTGATCTGTTCCCAGGCCATGCTCGTGACGACCAGGAAGGCGAGGCCGGCCCCGAGCCCTGGGATCCAGGTGCGGCGCGATGCGAGCGGAAGGGGACGGCCGCCGCCGGCGTCGGCGAATGACAGGCGGACCCGATCGGCACCGGAGAGACGACGGAGCGACGTGGAGGTACGCATCCCAACAATGAAGATGCGGCAGGCCGTGCCGGGGCGAAAGTGCGCCAGCCGCGTGCGGTCGGAAACTGCCACCAGTGGGGTCAAGGCGTCGGTCCGGACGACCACGTCGAGTTCGAGCGCCCGCGCACGCCTCGACCACGCGGGCCACTGCGGTCCGGACGCCTCGACTGGATCCCCTTGCGAGACACACAGACCAATACTACAATTTGACTATAGACAACCTGTCTAGAGGAACGGGTGCCATGGAGCATGCGGTGACTTACCTCCCCTTGAAGCCGGATGTGTTCTTGATCCTCATGGCGCTGTCGGATGGGGACAGCTATGGCTATGCGCTGATGCAACGGGTGGCCGAGCTCTCGAATGGGGAGATGAACCTGCAGGCGGGAGCGCTGTACCGCCGACTGCGATGGCTGCTGGAAGAGGAACTGATCGAGGAACGCGACGAGCGCTCCGTGGAAAGCACGGATGAGCGGCGGCGCTACTACGCGTTGACGCCGTTGGGGCGAGCAGTCGTGCGTGCGGAAGCGACGCGGATGCGCGACCTCACGCGCACGGCAGCCGCCCGGCGGTTGATTCCTGAGGGAGGACGGCGTTGACGCGGGCCGGCCTGTACCGGTGGCTGGTACGCCGGATCCTGCCAGCGTCGTTCCGCACCCGATTCGGTGAGGAGATGGCGCGCGCGTACGAAGACACGCTGCGCGCGAAGCGAGGAGCGACCGTACAGCGGCAGCGCGCCGCCGGCTATGCAGACCTTCTCATCACCGCCGGGGCGGAGTGGTGGCGGCTGCGGGCCGAGGGGCGCCGCGCGCCCCAGGCGAATGAGCGCCGCAAAGACAAGGGGAGCTTCATGGGCGTTCTGTGGCAGGACTTTCGGTTTGCGATCAGGACCTGGCGTAAGTCTCCGCGATTTGCGATTCCAGCAGTCATCATCCTGAGCCTCGGCTTAGGCGCGACGACCACGCTGTACACCGTGGTGCGGCATGTCCTCTGGAATCCGCTTCCCGTCCCCGCGCCGGAACGCCTGTACCTGTTGCAGGAAGTTTCCGAGCAGGGCAGCCCGATGCTCGTGTCGTACCCGAACTTCGACGACTGGCGCAACCGGGCACATTGGTTCGATGGACTCGCCGCCCTCACGGGGCCGGGCACTACCCCTGCGCAAGTCGGCACCGACGCCTTTCGCGCCTCCATCGTCTCGGTGTCCCGGGAGTTCTTCACCGTGCTCGGCATTCGGCCGCTGGTCGGGCGCACGATCCGGCCCGCGGAGAACGAGCCAGGCGGGCCCCAGGTGGCCGTGGTAAGTGAGCGGTTATGGCGCGAGCGACTCGGAGAGCGCACCGATCTGACGGACGCGCAACTGACGCTCGTGACCGTGAGCGACGCACCGTTTCAGGTGGTGGGCGTCATCCCGGACCGATACCGCGCCGTCGTGCCAGCTGACATCCTGCTCGCAACCGAGGATTCGCCGGTACGGATCCGCGGGGCCGGCAACTACCGGGTGATCGGGCGCTTGAAGGCCGGGGCCTCACTGGAGTCGGCGCGCGCTGAGATGAACAGCATCGCTCGCGCCCTGAAGGTCGAGTACGGGGATGCCGAGCTGGCGAACAGCGTGGCCGTGACACCGCTGCGCGACGAGTTGATCGGGAGCGCCCGCGACCCGCTCTTGGTCTTGCTGATAGGGGCGGGCGTGCTGCTGGTCGTGGCCTGTCTCAACGTGGGCCTCATGCTCCTCGCGCGGGCCACGACGCGCGCCCAGGAAGTGGCCGTACGCACGGCGCTGGGCGCGAGCCGGATACGGGTGGTCCGTCAGATCGTGACGGAGAACGCGCTGCTCGCCCTCGCGTCGGCTGCGGTAGGCGCGTTCCTCGCCTGGATCACGGTGCGCGCGATCCGGGCGGAGGGTCCAGCCCAGATCCCCCGACTGAACGAGCTGGCAATGGATGGGCGAGCATGGTGGTTTGCGCTGCTGGCGGCGCTGTGCGCCGTGCTCGTGTTCGGCGTGGTGCCCGCCTTCCGGCTCGCCCGCGAGACGTTCGCACCGCTGCGATCGATGCGTGGGAGCTCGGGATCCGGGAAGTCCGGACAATGGCACCTTCTGGTAGGGCTGCAAGCCGCCCTCGCCGTGATCATGCTGGTGAGCGCGGGCCTGCTCGTGCGGAGTCTCACCAGCATCCTCACGCAGGATGCCGGGTATGTGCGCGACCACGTCCTGACGGTCAGCCTCCCGCTCCCGCAGGATCGGTATCGCACCTCCGCAGACCGCGTGAGCCTGATCGACCGCCTGGTGGGTGAGGCACAGACGCTGCCGGGCGTGCAACATGCGGCCCTGATCAACCAACTGCCGCTCCAGCCCGGCGCGCGGCGCGCGCCCGTCCTCATCCCGCCATTCACCGACCCGGAATCGCCGGAGGAGTGGGACGGGATCGCGGGATTCCGCGTGATCACGCCCGATTACTTCGCGACCCTGGGTATTCCCCTGCTGCGCGGTCGCGGGATCGAGGCGTCGGACCGGGAAGGAGCGCCGCCGGTGACGGTCGTCAATGCGTCCCTGGCCACGCATCTCTGGCCAGGCCAGGACCCGATCGGCAAGCAGATTCGCGCGCTCTACGACTTCCGCGGTGAGCTCATGACGGTGGTGGGTATGGTCGGAGACGCTCGGGACTGGCGGAGCGAGCGGCAGTACGAGATGTATGTGTCCGTCAGCCAGCGCCCGGAACATGCGTACGCACCGTACCTGGTGATGCGGGTTGCAGGGGATGAGACCAGCGTGGCCCACGCGCTCCTCGCGAGAATCCGCGCAACGGACCCCGCTATCCCCGCGGTCGCCACACCACTCGAGCACGTCTTCCGCAACACCATTGTTGAGCGTCGTTTCACGACGGGTCTAGCACTCACGTTCGCCGGACTGGTCCTCGTCCTGACGCTGGTGGGGATCTACGGAGTCGTGTCGTATGCGGTGGCGCGCCGCACGCGCGAGGTCGGGATCCGCATCGCGCTGGGTGCCGAACCGCGACGCGTGGTGCGGCTCATCCAACGCCGTACACTGCTCCCGGTCACCGTCGGCGTGATCGTGGGCCTCACAGGGGCAGCGCTGCTGTCCGGCTCCCTGCGTGCCCTACTCTACCAAGTCGCGCCCTATGACCCGGCGACCTTCGTGGCGGGCGCGCTCCTGATCATGGCAGCCGCGTGGCTCTCGAGCTACCTGCCAGCAAGCCGTGCCGGGCGCGTCGATCCGAGCCTCACCATGCGAACCGAATAGCCGGGGAATAGGGTCGGAACGTACCGGCGTGCTTGGCGAGGAGGAGGTTTCCTGATGAGACGACATGGTGTTGGAACTTTGGTCGTGCTGGCATTGCTGTGGATACCTGGGTGGGTCGGCGCACAGACGGCGGACTTGCCCGATCTGCACGAGCGGATGTTCATCGCGTCGCAACTCCATACGGCCATTCAGATGCACTTCGCGCACTGGGAAGGCATTCCAAACGTGGACCTGGACTCCGCCTACCGTGCGTACCTCACGGAGGCCATCGGTGCGGAGACTCGGCTCGAGTGGACCCTGGCCAGCATGCGGTTCATGGGCACGCTACGGAACGGCCATTCCTGGTTCGTGGACTATGGACTGCGGAGCGAGTTGGGACGCGGCCTGGGATTCCGCCTCCGCTACCTGTAGGGGAGATGGGTCGTCACAGAGAGTCACGTGGATGGACTCGCTGTTGGCAGCGTCGTGCGCACGATCGACGGGCGCGCCTTCGAGGCGTTCTTTCTGGAGAAGCGCGCGTACATGACGGCCTCCACGGCCGATATGCCCGGCACGTCCTCCCGAGCGATCGTTACGCGGGTTTCCTGTTTCCCATGCGATTCACCCTCGAGACGGCCGACGGGAGCCGTGTTGTGATCGATCGAACGGGTGCGTATCAGCAGACACCGGAGGGGGAAACCGAGGGGCGCTGGCTCGTCGAGGATCGCGTGGGCTATGTGCGTATCCCCTCGTTCGCCGATCCCGGGTTCCAGAGCAAGGCGCTGGAGTACGTCGCCCAATTCCATTCGGCCGAGGGCCTGGTGATCGACGTGCGCGGGAACCATGGCGGCTCGACGCCAGGGCGCTTGATAGCGGCGCTCATGGACCGCCCGTACCGGTGGTACCAGGAGGCGACACCGTACCGCCTGGGCACGATGACATCCTCGTCGTCGCGTTATCGCCTGGAGTGGACGCCGAATTGGGATCAACCCGATTCGGCGGCTTTCCGTGGCCGGGTGGTCATCCTCATCGATGGGGGCTGCGCCTCCGCGTGTGAGGACTTCATCGTGCCCTTCAAGGACAACCACCGAGCGGTCTTGATCGGAGAAGCAAGCGCCGGGAGCTCCGGCCTTGACGCCGTCTTGACGCTCCGGTCGCAAGCTGGGAGCAGCTAACGAACTCGAGGTAGCCATGCATACCGCTCGGCGGCGAACGGCGGGTCGATCGGCACTTCTCGTGGCACTCTGGACGCTCATGCTGCTGAGGCCCCTCGCCGCGCAACAGCCCCCCGAAGTCGGATCGCGAATCCGCGTATCGTTGGCGCAGCCGCGGTCCCACCGCCTGGTCGGCATCCTGTTGGAGTCGCGCTCCGATTCCCTCCGCGTGGAACGTTCGTCGGACGACGTGCGGGCCATCTCCCGAAGCGCCATCGAACGTCTCGAGGTCAGTCGTGGCCGGCACTCGAGGAAGGTCCTCGGCGCACTGATCGGGCTTGTGCCCGGGCTCGCGGGCGGCTTGCTCGCCGGTACGACCGCCCACCGCGAGAGTCAGTTCATCAAGGTCGACGATGCCGGTGTCGTGCTCATCACCGCGATGGGAGGTGCCTTGGGTGCCAGCCTGGGATCGCTGATCGGCCGTCTCTTCCACGTCGACCGCTGGGAAACCGTTCCGGCGGCGGCATGGCAGCCCGAGGGTCGCTTGCCCGTGCGTCGCACCCCCATGACGGTCGGGTTCTCGGTCTCCTTCTGAACGCGTCGGTGGAGGGTCGGGAGCGAGGATGGTCGAGCGCCGGGTGCCACCGAGCAGGCGAGCTCGGTCCTACGGCTGCAGCATCAGCGGAGCCGTGGCGAAGTTGACCAGCGCGTCCACGCACCAGACCGTCACGGCGCGGAACTTCGTCAGATCCACGTCCTTGGGTACCGCGTAGGTCTGGCCGCCGCTGGTGGCCTTGAGGGTACCGAGGGAGATCGTCTCGTTGTCGAGCACGGTCTGGTTGTCGGTGGCGTCGGGCGCGGCCACCAGCCAGACCTCGAGGATCGGGCCGCCGGTGGTGGCGAAGTCCGTCTGGAACCGCAGCGTCTTGGCGCTGTCGGCGCTGACGGATAGCTCGACGCTCCCCATTCCTGCGTGGGCCACCGGGTGGAACGTCCCGACGTAGCGGCGGACCACGAGAGCGCCCGGGTCGGGCGGCGTGATGCTGGGGTCGGCCGGCGACGATCCCGAACACGCCGCCAGCGCGACGGCAAGGGTGGCGGACGCAAGGCGGAGGGTCACGGCGACCCGTTCACCAGCCGCGCATCGCTTCCGTGACCGCGTACGCCGGCCGGATGTCCACGGGCACGCCGCTCAGTCTGTCCAAGGCGGCCTGCATGTCGGCCGGCACGCTCCCATACCGGTCCAGGAACGCGCCGGCACCCTCGTAGTCGCCGGTGGCCTCGAGCGTCAGATACCGTCCCGCCAGCGTCGACATCGCGGCCGGCATCTTGTCGAAGTCCACCGAGAACGTCCCGCCGGCCGAGTCGTACCGGATCGCACCCTGCTCGCGCAGGAAGTTGAACTGCGTCATGCAGCCCTTCCCGTGCGCTTCCGTGGCGCCGAACCGGACGCAGCGGAACAGGTCGGCCAGGTGGGCGATGTAAACCTGGTGCAGGAACTCGGGGTCGAACACACGCTGCTGGACGAGGACGCCCAGGTTGTGGGTCCCCACCGCGTCGGCCTTGGCTTCCTCGATGGCCGAGTACCGGTCCTTGAGCGCCTTGTTCACGGTCATCCCCGCCTGGCCATGCACGTAGTCGGGTCCGAGGCCGTGGGACAGCTCGTGCATCAGCGTACGGGTGAAGTAGGGCTCGAACGTGACCTCCGACGCCTGCGCCGAGTCGAGCACGATGCGGGTGAGTGGCTTGAGGATGTTGTCGAACTTGGCCTGCGAGACGTTGCGCAGCAGCACCTTCTTGGAGCCGTGCTCCTGCCGGACCTTCGGATCGTTCGGGAGGTTATACGCCAACGTCTGCACCCCCGGCCCGGACTCGCCCGCTGCATAGATCAAGGTCACCACCGAGATGGGCGAATTGAACGCGCGGTCCAGGTTCTTGTAGGCGTCCGGCTCGGGCAGATGCTCCTCCAGGTACCGGAGGTGCGACACGAGACCCGTCAGCTGAGCGCTGGCGGCCGCATCTTTGAGGGCGATGAAGGTCTCGAACGACGCCTTGTACCCGAAGAGCTGGTCCTCGTAGACCTCGTAGGGCCCGATCGTGGGCTCGATGGTGTTCCCCGACAGCTCCACCCAGGCCACCTCGCTCTCGAAGTAGTCGTCGGACGTGAACGACGCGGCGCGGAGCCGGAGGAACGTTCTCAAGGTCGGGTTTTCCGCCGCTTCCGACGCTTCCGTCAGCAGATTCGCGGCGCGCGCCAGCCGGTCCTGGTAGAAGCGCGAGTAGGGGACGGCCTCCAGGCCGCCCTGCGTCCGGCGGATCACCGTGTAGTACGAGGTGAACGCGGCGCTGTCGGCGGGGTGCTGCGCCAAGTAGGCGTCGAACTCGTCTCGCGTCATGTCCTCGGGGTAGAAGCCCCCGCCCTCGGGCCTAACGCCCACGGCCAGAAACGGCGCGTCGCTTTCGATGCGGTCCCAGGGACCGTACATGATCGCGTAGTAGTCCCGCGCGGCGTCCATCCCGGCACCCGAGGCGCTCGCGAGCCGGTCGGCGTACGAGAGGTCGTCGCGCCAGACCTGGAGGCGGAAGACCGTGTCGAGGACCGCCGACGCTTCCACGAGCCTCTTGATGACCGTCTTCTGCCCGGCGTCGAGCCCGGTAGTGTCGGCGCCCAGTGTGACCGGCGCGAACTTCCGGACCTGTGCCTGGAGGCTCGCGGGAGTGACCCCTTCGGCCAGCTGGACCGGGGGCGCGGCGTCACCCGAGCAGGCGACGGCTACGACGACGACGGCGAGCGGAAGCCGCTTCAGCGGCGAGCACGCACGGCTGGATTTCACGAGAATCTCCCTCCTCGCCTCGACAGGCAGTTCCGAGGACCTAACTCGCCCGCCCCGTAAGGAAGCATGGAGGCACGACCAGCAAAAGTGTCCGGCAATTCGTCCGTGACTCGGAGTCTCCGATGCGGGCACTCGTCCCGACCGCCGAGCCCTCGACCGGGTCCAGCCTCGGAGTAACCGCGGAAGCGCTATCGCAGCCCGCTGACGCGGGTGATAGCTTTCTGCGTCCCAGCCAACGTCCTGCATCCTGAACACCGGTCGATCGGCTCGCGGCGCTAGTCCGCTGCCGGTCCGTTCCGCGATCGGCGCTCGATCGGCTGATGGCGCCGGGCGTGGTAGGAAGTCGGACCGTGGTCCACTGACCACCACGCTGCACGTTTCTATCCAACGCCCGTGAGGGCCTACCGAGGAGACTCCGATGCTGCTCGTCCGCGAGATCATGTACTGCAAGCCGGGCAAGGTACGCCCGATGGTCGAGAAGTTCCTGGCCATGAACAAGCTCGGCGCCAAGACCGGCATGCCGCCGATGCGGGTGATGACCGACTTCTGCGCCGAGCGGTACTGGACGCTCGTGGCCGAGATGGAGGTCTCGAGCATGGACGAGTTCGAGCGCCTGATGCAAGGTGCCGGGCAGAGCGAGGAGGACATGAAGGAATTCGAGAACATCATGAAGGACTACCATGACCTGGTGGAGTACGGCCGGCGTGAGGTCTACAAGATCGAGGCCTGACGTGGGACCACTCCCGAACGTCGCCGCACAATGACGACGACCCGACCATGCACTACGAAACCGCGCGGCTGATCGTGCGCGAGGTGCGCGAGGAAGACGCGACCGCGCTCAACGAGTTTCGGGCCAGCCCGCACGTCGCGCAGTACATGGACTTCGCGCCGGAGTCCCTGGAAGACACACGCCGCTGGGTGGGAGACCTGATACGACACAACCAGGCGCAGCCGCGCTTTGCCCATCACTCCGTGCTCTGCCTCAAGCCAACCCATACAGTGATCGGTTGGATCGGGGTCGGCCATCCCGATACCGCGGAGGGCGGGATCAGCGATCGCGACTTCGGGTACGCGCTGGGTGAACGGTACTGGGGACGTGGCCTCGGCACCGAGGCAGTTCGCGGGCTGTTACGATTCTGTTTCGACGAGCTTCAAGTCGGCCGAGTGTCGGCGCAGTGCGCAACGGCGAATCAGGCGTCGGCGCGGGTCTTGGAGAAGGCAGGTATGGAATACGTGCGCACCTTCACCAACTCGAAAGCGAGCGGTCCAGCGTTCCTCTTCCTCGCCCGGGCGGAGCGCTGGAAGCGCATCGATGGTGGCTTGCCATGAATACCGCGCCGACCGCGGGGTTCGCGCGGTCGAGATCGGAGGATCGGGAATGACGGTCGCAGAGACCAGAGCGCTTGTATCTCGCATCGCGGACGACATCTGGAACCGCGGGGACTTGGCGGTGGTGGACGAGGTGATGGCGCCAAAGGCGAAATACCATGGCCCGCACATGCCCAACGGCACGGGCGATCGCGAAAGCTGGCGGCGCGCGATTGCCATGTACCGGACGGCACTCCCGGACTCCCACGTGGTCTTCGACGAGTTGATCGCGTGCGGCGAGGCCGTCGTTGTGGGGCGGTGGAGCGCCACCGGGACCCAGACGGCGCCGCTCCCGGGAGTGGCTTCCACTGGCAAGCGCATCGCGATTACCGGCATCTCCGTGTATCGGATTGCCGGCGGGAAGATCGTCGAGACCTGGGAGCAGCTCGATCTGCTGGGCATGTGGCAGCAGCTGGGCGTCGTCACGCTCCCTGGGCCCGGGCCGGCATAGCAGCCATGCCGCGCCTTCGCACCTGGCATGCCTCATTCCGCAAGGAGATCTCCATGCACATGCACGAGAGCTTCAATCGGTCGGGGTTCTCGCGATTCATCAACAGCCGAGCGGGACGCGTCTTCCGCTTGACAGCCGGCACGGGATTCCTCGTCGTGGGGTTTGCGTTCCGC
>Ga0307424_1001683_pt1 | contig 11453 bp, 11 predicted proteins | sample SalMarWE160320MG_FD_202157 | JGI IMG/M metagenome (GOLD analysis project Ga0307424, IMG submission 202157) | Salt marsh sediment microbial communities from the Plum Island Ecosystem LTER, Massachusetts, United States - WE1603-20 | ecosystem: Environmental > Aquatic > Marine > Intertidal zone >...
CGCCGCAGGCGAGCCCGACCCCGGACGAGCCGGAGGACGACGATACGGGCGAGACCCAGCAAGGTGCCGCGTCTGGCTCCGGCGTGACTGCGGACCACGAGGCCTCGGCCGGCGAGGCCGGGGCGCCATCGGCGCCTTGACCGGCCGCCCGCGCATCGAATGGATGACCTCGCCGTCGCGATCGGCCTCGTCCTCGTGATCGAGGGGCTGGTCTGGGCACTCGTGCCCAGGCTTGGCCGCAAGCTCTTGGAGGCGACGGCGGAGACGCCTGAATCGGCCTTGCGTCTGGCTGGCACCCTGGCCGTTGCCGTGGGCGTCTTCATTGTCTGGTTGGTCCGCGGCTCGTCATGAATCCACATGATCCGCGTCAGGCGGGGCGATGCTTTCCTGCTTCACGATGCCGATTTTCGGTAGAATACTGCGCGCCAACGACCTGTCGGGCGCCGGAGTAACCCAAACGATGTCACAAGCCAGCAGCCAGAGTCGAAGCAAGCGCCGCGTGCCTTACGCGTCAGCCTGGTTGGTGGTCGCTTGTCTCGTGCTTGGCGCGGGCCCGAGCCTCGCGCGGGGGCCTGCCTCCGTCGCCGACGTGGCCGAGGGCCTTCAGGCCGCGGTGGTGAACATCTCCACCACCCAGACGCTGAAAGGCCCCGGCGAAGCCGCGCCTGGCCACCGGGGACCGAAGGGCTCGCCCTTCGAGGAGTTCTTCAACGATTTCTTCGACGACGAAGACGCTGGCGGCCTATCCCGCAAGGTGAGCTCGCTGGGCTCGGGCTTCGTCATCGATCCCTCGGGTCTTATCGTCACCAACAATCACGTCATCGAGGGCGCTGACGAGATCATCATCAACTTCACTGACGGCTCGAAGCTGAAGGTGACCAAGATTCTGGGTCACGATCCGAAGACGGATCTGGCGCTTCTGAAAGTGGAGCCCAAGAAGCCGCTCAAGGCGGTCTCCTTCGGCGACTCGTCCAAGATGCGCGTGGGTGATTGGGTCATGGCCATCGGCAACCCGTTCGGCCTCGGCGGCAGCGTAACCGTGGGTATCGTTTCTGCCACCAAGCGCGACATCAACGCTGGTCCTTACGACGACTTCATTCAGACCGACGCCGCCATCAACCGCGGCAATTCCGGCGGTCCGCTGTTCAACATGGATGGCCAGGTGATCGGCGTGAACACGGCGATCATCTCGCCGACCGGCGGTTCGATCGGCATTGGCTTCGCCGTGCCCTCCAACACCGCCGTGAAAGTGCTGGATCAGCTCAAGCAATATGGTGAGACGCGGCGCGGCTGGCTCGGCGTTCACGTGCAGAATGTCACTGACGAGATCGCCGAGAGTCTCGGTTTGGACAAGCCGACCGGCGCGCTCGTCGCCAGCGTATCGCCTGACGGCCCCGCTGGCGCTGCGGGCATCAAGCCGAGCGACGTGATCCTCAAATTCGACGGGCAGTCCATCGACAACATGCGCGATCTACCCCGCGCGGTCGTCGAAACGCCGATCGGTAAGGACGTCCCGGTCGAGCTGTTGCGCGGCGGCGAGACCATGGATGTCACGGTCAAGATCGGTCGTTTGCCCGAGGACGAGGACACCGAAGAAGAAGCAGACGCGGGCGACGACAGCCTCCAGGCTCCGCAGCCCGAGCAAGAAGACCTTCTCGGCCTCACCATCGCGCCGCTGACCGACGCCCTGCGCAGCAAATACGGCATCAGCGACAAGATCGACGGCGTGATCATCACCGATGTCGCGCCTGACAGCCCGGCAGCTCACAAGAGCGTCAAGCCGGGCGACGTGATCGTCGAGGTCACCCAGGAAGAAGTGCACCAGCCGCAAGACGTGGTCACGCGGTTGGAGGCGGTGAAACGCTCGGGCCGTGGGCGCGTTCTGCTGTTGCTGTCCGACGCCAAGGGCGAGTTGCGCTTCGTCGCCGTGCCGACGACCTAGCGTGACCGCCGCGCAAACGACCCCACCGCAGGCCATTCTCATCGCCGGGCCGACCGCGAGCGGCAAGTCCGCGGCAGCTCTTGCGCTCGCCAAGCACCTCGGCGGCACCGTCATCAATGCCGACTCCATGCAAGTCTACCGCGAGCTCAGCGTGCTCACGGCGCGGCCCGAGCCTGCCGAGATGGCAATGGTGCCCCATCGCCTTTACGGCACGGTGTCGGCGGCGGAAGCCTATTCCGTCGGCCGTTGGCTGGAGGATGCCGCAGCGTCCATCGCCGAGGCCAAGCGCGAAGGGCGGGTGCCGATCCTCGTCGGCGGCACCGGGCTCTATTTCAAGGCGCTGCTGGAAGGCCTGTCGCCCGTCCCCGATATTCCGTCGGAGACGCGCATGTTCTGGCGCGAGCAGTCCGAAAGCCTCGGGGCCGAAGGGCTTTACCGCGCACTCCAGTCTCGCGATCCCGTCATGGCGGCGCGGCTCCGTCCCTCAGATACGCAGCGCGTGGTGCGTGCCCTCGAGGTGATCGAGGCCACCGGCGTGTCGCTCGCCGACTGGCAAGAGACGGCCGGCGCGCCCGTGCTTCGCAGCGAGGCCGTGTCGAAGCTCGTCGTCGCGCCGGAGCGGGAGCCGCTCTATGCGGCCATCGATGCCAGGTTCGACCGCATGGTCGAGGAGGGCGCCGTCGAAGAGGTGAGGGCGCTTGTCGCCTTGCACCTGGACCCTGGCCTCCCGGCCATGCGGGCCCACGGTGTGCGCGAGCTCGCCGCCCTTCTGGCGGGGACCGTGACACTCGAAGAGGCCGTCACCAAGGCCAAGACCGAGTCGAGACGCTACGCCAAGCGGCAGATGACCTGGCTGAAGCGGTTCATGGCGGACTGGGAGTGGGTGCCTGACGCGGCCGCAGCCGTCGCGGTGTACGGGAAGAGTGACAGGATCGCTGGCTCTACTGAGGCGGCCGGCCACCGCGTCGGCCCTCGCTAGACCGTGACTTGGGTGCCGATCTCCACGACCCGATCGGTCGGAAGCTGGAAATAGCTCGACGCGTCATCAGCATTATGCGCGAGGAAGACGAAAATCTGGTCCTGCCATTGCGGCATGCCTGAGCGGGCGTCAGGCCGGACCGAACGGCGCGACAGGAAGAACGACGTCGACATGATGTCGAACTGCCAGCCCTGCTTGCGCGCGATGGCGAGCGCCTTGGGTACGTTGGGCCGCTCCACGAATCCGAAATGCAGGGTGAGACGCATGAACTTGTCGCTGACCGTCTCCATCTGCACCCGGTTATCCATCTTCACGCGGGGAATGTCCTCGTTGACGATGGTCAAGATCACATTGTGCTCGTGCAGCACCTTGTTGTGCTTGAGGTTATGCAACAACGCCGTGGGCGCGAAATCGGGATCGGCGGTGAGGAACACGGCCGTCCCCGGCACGATATAGGGCGGCTTATCCTCGAGGTTCTTGATCAGCGGCTCGAACGGCACCTCCACGCGGCGCGTCTTCTGGGCAAGCATCCGCGTGCCGCGCATCCAAGTGATCATGATGATGACCAGGATGATGCCGACAAGCACCGGAAGCCACGCACCAGAGGCAATCTTGAGCGTGCCCGCCATCACGAATGCGGTGTCAACCAGAGTGAGCGGAACCAGCAACGCGATCGTGGCCCAAAGACTCCAGCGCCACAGCTTCCAGATCACGATGAAGCCGAGAATGCCGGCCGTCCACCCGGTCATCGCCACGGCGAGCACGTAAGCCGCCGCGAGTTCGCCTGAGGACCGGAACATGAAAACAAGCAGAAGGACGCCCACGAGCAGGAGCCAGTTCACGCGCGGCATATAGATCTGCCCGGCCAGGGACTCCGATGTGTGGCGCACTTCCATGCGCGGCAGAAGACCCAGCTGCATGGCTTGGCGGGTGATGGAGTAGGCACCGGTGATGACAGCCTGGCTTGCGATCACCGTGGCCATGGTCGCGAGAGCCACCATGGGGTAGAGCGCCCAATCCGGAAACAATAGATAGAACGGGTTGGAGACCGTCTCGGGCTTGGCCAGCATCAGCGCGCCCTGGCCGAAATAGTTCAGCAGCAGCGACGGCAGGACGAGATAGAGCCACGCGGTTTGGATCGGCCTGCGTCCGAAATGGCCGAGGTCGTTGTAAAGCGCCTCCGAGCCGGTGGCGACGAGGAACACGGCGCCGAGCGTGACCAGACCGATCATGCCGTGGGTCAGCAGGAACTTCATCGCGTAGTACGGGTTGACCGCGTTGAGTACGCGGGGGTTGGCGGCGATCTCAGCCGCGCCAGCGACGGCAATGATGATGAACCAGACGAACGTGATCGGCGCGAAGAAGGTCGAGACCCGCGCGGTGCCATGCGACTGCACCGAGAACAATATGACCAGGATGATCACCGTGAGCGGCAGCACGTACGGCGAGAACAGATCCGTGGCGACGTTGAGACCTTCGACCGCCGACAGCACTGACAGGGCCGGCGTGATCAAGGTCGAGCCGTAGAACATCGACGCGCCGATAATACCGAGCGCAAGCACGAGCGGCGTGCGTCGGCCGAGCGCGGTAAAGGCCAACGCCGTCAGCGCCAGCGTGCCGCCTTCGCCGCCGTTGTCGGCCCGCAACAGCACCAGCACATATTTCACGGTGACGACAACGATGAGCGACCAGAACACGAGCGACAACACGCCGAACACGGCTGCTTGCGTGACGATGCCGTGCTCGCCCCCCGCCGCGAGCACCGCTTCGCGCAAGGCGTAGAGAGGGCTCGTACCGATGTCGCCGTAGACGACGCCGATCGAGCCAAAGGTCAGCGCCCAAAACGCGCCCTTGGCCAGCGCCGGGGCCCCATTGCCGTTGGCGGTAAAATTTTCTGAGCTAGCAGCGGGCTGCATTCAGACCAATGAGCGCGAATAAGAGGTGTTGGAAGATGTTGTCGCGTTGAACGCCGATGGTAGGCGCCGCGAGGCCCCTGAAGCGGTAGGGACATAGGCGGATCGTACGCCCTTGTCTAGGACGGTTCTCGGCGCAGGGCGTTCCGGCCCCGTCGCCGCGAGGTTCGCGAGCAACAAACTCCCGCGTTACGGGGGACATCCGGTAATTTTCGGAAAGGGAAGGCGCGGCAAACTTGTCATTCATTCGCTATTGCCGTTGACCCTGTGTCACACAACGCTTAGGGTGCCCGCCTTAATCCGGCGTTTTCCGCCATTCCTTATGTTTTCCACCGGGCAGTGGCCGTTTGCCGCCGCAAGGGCCCGGTTTTGCAGTGAGTAGTGACATGTCAGCCTCGATGACAGGCGCCCAGATTGTGCTCCAGGCTCTCGCCGACCAAGGCGTCGAGCATATTTTCGGCTATCCCGGCGGCGCCGTGCTGCCGATCTATGACGAGCTGTTCCAGCAAGACCGGCTGAAGCATGTCCTTGTGCGCCACGAGCAGGGCGCGGTCCATGCCGCCGAAGGCTATGCGCGCTCGACCGGCAAGGTCGGTGTGGTGCTGGTGACCTCGGGGCCCGGTGCCACCAACGCCGTCACGGGCTTAACCGACGCGCTCATGGATTCCATTCCGGTCGTGTGCATCACCGGCCAGGTGCCGACCCATCTCATCGGCAACGACGCGTTCCAGGAATGCGACACGGTCGGCATCACGCGGCCCTGCACGAAGCACAATTATCTGGTGAAGGACGTCGACCAGCTGTCGACCGTCCTGCACGAGGCGTTTTACGTCGCCCGCTCGGGCCGTCCGGGACCCGTTGTCGTGGACATCCCCAAGGACATCCAGTTCGCCGCCGGCATCTATCAGGGCCTGTCGAACTCCCAACATAAGAGCTACCGACCGGCCGTTAACGGAGACGAGCGGGCCGTCGAGGCCGCCGTCGAGCTGATGGCGAACGCCAAGCGCCCGATCTTCTATACCGGCGGAGGGATCATCAATTCCGGACCCCTCGCCACGGAGCGCTTGCGCGAGCTCGTGCGCATGACCGGTTATCCCATCACCTCGACCCTGATGGGGCTCGGTGCTTATCCGGCGTCCGACAAGCAGTGGCTCGGCATGCTCGGCATGCACGGCACCTACGAGGCGAACAACGCCATGCACGATTGCGACGTGATGATCTGCATCGGCGCGCGCTTCGACGACCGCATCACCGGACGGATCGATGCCTTCGCGCCGGGATCGAAGAAGATCCATGTCGATATCGATCGCTCGTCCATCAACAAGAACGTCCAGGTCGACATCCCCATCGTCGGCGACTGCGCCCACGTGCTCGATCAGATGCTCCGCGCCTGGAAGGCCAAGAATCCAAAGGTGGATAAGGCGGCGCTGAAGACGTGGTGGGGTCAGATCGACAAGTGGCGTGCGCGCAAGTGCCTCCACTACAAGAAGCGCGACGACGTGATCATGCCGCAATACGCGATTGAGCGGCTCTATGCACTGACCCGCGACCAAGACGTCTACATCACCACGGAAGTCGGCCAGCACCAGATGTGGGCGGCCCAGTTCTTCCATTTCGACGAGCCGAACCGCTGGATGACCTCAGGCGGGCTCGGCACCATGGGCTATGGCATCCCGGCGGCCGTGGGCGTGCAGATGGCGCACCCTGACAGCCTCGTCGTGGACATCGCCGGCGAGGCGTCGGTGCTCATGACCATGCAGGAGATGTCGACGGCGGTGCAGTACGATCTGCCGATCAAGATCTTCATCTTGAACAACCAGTATATGGGCATGGTCCGCCAGTGGCAGGAGCTGCTCCATGGCGGCCGCTACTCCCACTCCTACACCGAGGCGCTGCCCGACTTCGTGAAGCTGGCGGAGGCTTATCAGGCCGTCGGCATCAGGGCCGAGAAGCCATCGGAGCTCGACGACGCGATCAAGGAGATGATCGCGACGCCGAAACCTGTCATCTTCGACTGCCGGGTCGACAAGCATGCCAATTGCTTCCCGATGATCCCGAGCGGGGAGGCACACAACCACATGCTGATGGGCGATGACCTCACCGAAGAGGACATCGAGAACGCCATCACCGAGGAAGGCAAGGTCATGGTGTAGCGCGAGACGCGCGCACCTTCCTCGGTGTTAAACCCTCCACGCAGTGTTGAGAGAGAAAGACGTGATGACCCAGCCTGGCTCGGCCTATTCGCTGGATAAGATCGAAGAGAAGCCTGAGACGCACACCATGAGCGTGCTCGTGGACAACGAGCCCGGCGTGCTCGCGCGCGTCATCGGCCTGTTCTCGGGACGGGGCTACAACATCGAGTCGCTGACCGTTTCGGAGACCGAGCACGAGGCCCATATCTCGCGTATCACCATCGTCACCACCGGCACGCCCATGGTCATCGAGCAGATCAAGAACCAGCTCGACCGGCTGGTGCCGATCCACACCGTCACCGACCTCACCGTGCTCGGCGACCCCCTCGAGCGCGAGCTCGCCATGGTCAAGGTGGTGGGGACCGGCGAGAAGCGTTCCGAGGCTCTACGCCTGGCCGAAGCCTACGAGGCTGAGATCCTGGACGCCTCGCCGGAGCACTTCATCTTCCTGATTACCGGCAAGCAGTCGAGGATCGAGCAGTTCATCGGGGTGATGCAACCGCTGGGTCTCGTTGAGGTCTGCCGCACGGGGCTCGCGGCGATCGCCCGCGGCGCGGGGCAGATGTGAGCGGCCACTTGTCTTTTCGCGGCCCGGACGGCAAAACCCAGGCCGAAACCGTCATGTTGGATTTAGAGGACTAGGGGAAGAGGTATGCGTGTCTATTACGATCGGGATGCCGATCTCAATCTGATCAAGGGTAAGAAGGTCGCCATCATCGGCTATGGCAGCCAGGGGCACGCGCACGCGCTGAACCTCAAGGAGTCCGGCGTCTCCGAAGTGGCCGTGGGGCTGCGTTCCGGCTCCAGTTCTGCGGCCAAGGCGGAAGGGGCAGGGCTGAAGGTCATGTCCGTGGCCGATGCCGCAAAATGGGCCGACGTGGTGATGATGCTCACCCCTGATGAGCTCCAGGCCGGCATCTGGGAAAACGATCTCAAGCCCAACATGAAGGACGGCTCGGCGCTGTTCTTCGCCCACGGGCTCAACATCCATTTCAACCTCATCGAGCCGCGTCCCGACATGGATGTCTGCATGGTGGCGCCGAAGGGCCCTGGCCACACCGTCCGCGCCGAGTATCAGCGCGGCGCCGGCGTGCCCTGTCTCATGGCCATCGCCCAGGACGCCACGGGCAACGCCCACGACCTGACGCTGTCCTATGCCGCGGCCATCGGCGGCGGCCGCGCCGGCATCATCGAGACCACGTTCCGCGAGGAATGCGAGACCGATCTCTTCGGCGAGCAGTCCGTCTTGTGCGGCGGCCTCGTCGAGCTGATGCGCAATGGCTACGAGACCCTGGTCGAGGCCGGCTATGCGCCCGAGATGGCCTATTTCGAGTGCGTTCACGAGGTGAAGCTGATCGTCGACCTCATCTACGAGGGCGGCATCGCCAACATGAACTACTCGGTCTCCAACACGGCCGAGTATGGCGAGTATGTCTCGGGCCCCCGCGTGGTGAACGAGCAGAGCAAGGCCGCCATGAAAGAGGTGCTGAACGACATTCAGACCGGCAAGTTCGTCAAGGACTGGATGCTCGAGAACCGCATCAACCAGCCGAGCTTCAAGGCGATGCGCGCCAAGTGCGACAACCACGACATGGAGGTTGTGGGCAAACGGCTTCGTGACATGATGCCGTGGATCGCCGAGCGTAAGATGGTGGACAAGTCTAAGAACTGACGGCTTTAGCTTCGGGGGACCGCATGCGAATCTTGGCTTCGGCCTTTGTGTCGGCGTTGTGCCTCTCGCTGCTGGCACTGCTCGGCACCGCCGATCCGGCCGCGGCAAATCCGACCGCCGCTCAGCTCTCGGCGATCAAATCGAATTGCCGCTCAGACTACATGTCGAATTGCTGGGGCGTGCCCAAGGGCACCAAGGCGTTCCAGTGCCTCAAGGAGCACATGTCGAAGCTCTCGTCCGGCTGTCAGCAGGCGGTGAAGGCCGCCATCCCGGCTCCGCCGCCGGCGGCCACTCCGGCTGTCGCGAAGCCCAAGACCGTGCCGGCACCGCCGCCTGCCGCCGCAGCAAAACCGGCTGCGCCGGCCGCGACGGAAACTCCCTCTCCGGCGCCGGCGTCAGAGGCCAAAGCCACACCCCCTGCCGCGGCGCCCAAGAGCGCGCCTGCGATGCCCTCTAAGGCGGCATCAGAGCCCCCGGCAAAGCACGCCAAAGCGGAGGCGCCAGCGGAGCCGGCAAAGGCGCCAAGCCCCGCGCCGGCGGCTGCACCAGCGGAAGAGCCGCCCATCATCGGGTTCCTCCCGCCGCGCAAGAAAATCATGGTTCTGCGCAATTGCCATCAGGACCTGGAGACTTATTGCGCCGACGTGCCTTTTGGTGAAGGGCGCAATCTCCGCTGTCTGTTCGGCCATAAGGCTGCGCTGACGCCGGATTGTCAGGGAGCGCTGGCTCGGCTCTCCGAGTAATCTGCCTCGTTGATCTGTCTGGTTCGGCGTTCCATTCCAAGCGACTTATGGAGACTGCCGTTCATGCTCATCACCCGCTACGCCAAGATCGTGATGAGCGCCTGCCTCGCGGCGTTCTGCCTGCTCGTCGTCTTCGGCAACATCACCGACTACGGCACGAACTACCTCTTCGTGCAGCACGTGATGAGCATGGACACGACCTTCCCAGGCAACGCCCTGATGTACCGGTCGATCACCAGCCCTGCGCTGTGGCATCTCTGTTACGGGCTGATCATCGCCGCCGAGGCGATCACGGGCATCCTGTTTCTCGCCGGGGCTATCCGGTTGTGGCAGGTCCGTGCCGCGCCGGGCGCGGTGTTCGACAAGGCCAAAGGACTCGTGGTTGCCGGCGCGCTCGCCGCGTTCCTCGTATGGTTCCTCGGCTTCATGGTGATCGCCGGCGAGTGGTTCGCCATGTGGCAATCGCAAACCTGGAACGGCCAGGAGGCAGCCTTCCGCTTTTACGTCACGGCGCTCGCGGTGTTGATCTTCGTGGTATTGCCCGACGGCGATTTGGCTGCGGCAGAGCCCGCGCCCGCGAAGAAGCCCGCCGCAGCCAAGCGCAAATCAGACCGACCGCCGCATCGGCGCCGCACCGATCAGGGCCGCCGCCGCACCGATACGGAGTAGGGGACGCGTAATGAACCGCAACGAGATCGAGACGCTCGTCAGAAAGCTCTACGAGACGCGGGTGGACGGAGATATCGACGCGCTGTCGCAACTCTTCGCCGAGGACGCCACCTTCCAGATCGCCGGATCGCCCGAGTACAGCATGCTGGCGTCACTCGCCGAGGGGCACGAGACGGTCATGTCCCTCATGCGGACTATCGTCGACACGTTCAGCTTGAGCGATGTCAAGATTCTCGACTTGCTTGTCGACGGCGACAAGGCCGCCGTCCGCTGGCGGGCCACGGTCCACGTCATGACCACGGGCCAAACCGTGACCACCGAGATCGCCGCCTTCGTCGAGATGGCGGACGGCAAGGTGGTGTCCCTGATCGAATTCGTGGACACGGCCCTGGCCTGACAGGCGGTCCGGGGCGTCAAAGCGGCACGCCCAAGATCATATTGTGGCACGGGAACCAAAGGGTGTATTCTGCCGTTGAGGGTCGATGCCGCTGGCGTGAGCGTTAGCGGGGGGATCTCACGCTTTGCGATGCATGCGATCGCGAAGGAGGTTCGTCATGGCCCTAGCCCCCACACTTGCGAAATATCTCGCCACTAAGAACGTCGCCTATGACCTGCTGGCCCACGAGCCCACGCAAAGTGCGCTCAGGACCGCGCAGGCCTGCCACATTCCGGGCAGCTACCTGGCCAAGGCGGTCTTGCTGCGCGACGAGCAAGGCTACGCCCTGGCCGTGCTCCCGGCCTCGCATCATATCCGTGTGGCCGATCTCAAGCGGCAACTCGGGGACGATGTCGAGTTGGCCAGCGAGCGTGAGATCATCGACCTGTTCGAGGATTGTGCCCGCGGCGCGGTTCCCGCGATCGGCGAGTGCTACGGGCTCGACCTGGTGGTCGACGACGATATCGACGCCCAGCCGGAGATCTATTTCGAAGGCGGCGATCACGCCACCGTGGTGCATATGACCCACACGGAGTTCGCCGCTCTGACCTGGGCGGCACGGCACGGGAGCTTCAGCCACCCCCACTGAGCGGCCCGCGTCACCCCGGCGAAAGCCGGGGTCCAGTGCTGCAAGCACGGCACAGGTTCTTCTGGATTCCGGCTTGCGCCGGAATGACGTCGGATGGGGGCTTGTCCCCGGGCTTCAAACCTGCCGTATCATCTCGTGACCTCGTCCGTTTGAGGGGCGCGCTCTAGAGGCGTCTTGATCGCGGGGCGGGCTGCGGCGCCTGCGGGCTTCTCTCGCAATGAGGCCTCCGGGCGGCGCCGGAGCCACCCCCCGGGGCTACTAGGAGCCCCCGCCAGAAGCTGGCTGAGACGTGTTCTTGCGCTCAAGTAGGCCAGAGGC
>Ga0307424_1001684_pt1 | contig 11452 bp, 7 predicted proteins | sample SalMarWE160320MG_FD_202157 | JGI IMG/M metagenome (GOLD analysis project Ga0307424, IMG submission 202157) | Salt marsh sediment microbial communities from the Plum Island Ecosystem LTER, Massachusetts, United States - WE1603-20 | ecosystem: Environmental > Aquatic > Marine > Intertidal zone >...
TCAGTTCCTGCGCTTGATCCGTGACCACGCGACGTCGTTCTCTCGTGTGGAGGCGTATACCTCGGAGGAGCTCAGCCTCTCGGTGGACGGCGAGCCCTTGCGGGCCAGAGGGGCCGGGGCTTCGGTTGGTTTCTTCTCCTTCCTGGGGGTCCGGCCGGCCCTTGGCAGGACGTTCCTGCCCAGCGACGCCCAGGGCACGGCCAGCCCCGTCGTGGTCCTCAGTCATACGCTCTGGGTAGAGCGGTTCGCGGGCAGTCCGGACGTGTTGGGCCGAACGGTCCGGATCGGCGACCGCATCCACGAGGTCGTCGGCGTGCTTCCCGAAGACTTCCGGGTGGAGACCCCGTCCGAGGCACTGCTCTGGATTCCCGAAGGAAACGCCGGCGCGCTCTTCGAGGAGGGCGTACCCGTGGAAGGCGCCCTTGCCAAGCTCGCTCCGGGCGTCTCGCTGGATGCGGCCCGTGCCGAGCTGGACGCCATCGTCCAGAACAACCCGCTGAAGAGACTGGCCGACCAGGATTGGGTGGCACGGGTCTACAGGCCCGCCGACGTCGTGGATTCGTCGCTGAAGCGGGCGATCCTCGTGTTGCAGGCCGCTGCATTGATCGTGCTGCTCGTGGGGTGGGGCAACCTTACGAACCTCCTTCTGGCCCAGGGTGAAACACGTGCGCGGGAGTTCGCCTTGCGCGCTTCTCTCGGCGCTCGCCAGAGACGCCTCGTGCGGCAACTTCTCACCGAGAGTCTCCTCCTGGGCTTTCTGGGAGGCCTGGGGGGGATCCTGCTGACCCTTGGGACCCTGGGGACGTTACCCCTCCTTCTTCCACCCGGGTATGCAGGCGTCGTCCCCAGCGCGGGTGCGTTCCTGTTCGCCACCGGCATTGCCCTGGTGAGTGTCCTCGCCGTGGGACTGCTTCCGGCGCTCCACGGTTCGAAACGCGAGCTCGCCGACGTCATCAAGGGTGGAGCAGGTCCCACCGCGGTCGGGCGACGACGGGTCGGCATCCGCCAGGTTCTGGTGACTGCAGAGGTCGCCATGACCGTGCTACTCCTGGTCGGCGCCGGGCTCCTCTTCAGGAGCTTCGCCGGGCTCTCCCGGATGGACGTGGGCTTCGACACCAGGGATCTGCTGACCATGCATCTGGAGGTGCAGGAGCACGGATACGACGATCCGGCGACGCGTGCGGCCTTCTACGCTCAACTGAAAGACGGGATCGAACAGGGCCTGCCCCCCCAGTTGGGGGAGGCGACCCTGGCGAGCGGCCTCGTGGAGAATCTGTCGGCATCCTTCGCCCCCCTGTCGGCGGAGGGCGCCGAAGCCGTCGAGTCGGACCCCACTCTCCTGATCCTGTGGGGGGTGAGCCCCGGGTATTTCGAGTTCCTCGGCCTGCCGGTTCGCCAGGGTCGCGACTTCACTGAAGAGGACAGTCGGGGCGGTGATCCGCCCGTCATCATCTCGGAGGCTGTGGCCAGGCGGTACTTCAGCGGCGTGGATCCTGTTGGCCGACGACTCTTGATGGGAGAGGACGCCTACCGGGTGGTGGGCGTGACGAGCGCACTCCGGCTCCCCTCCCTCGAGAAGAACGGCATGGGGGAGCTTCAGCTCTTCTTCCCCATGGGGGAGAACGACGGCGGTGTGACGATCCTGGTGCGAAGCCGGGGCGACCGCGCCGAAGTCGTAGGTCAACTCAAGCAGATCGTCTGGCGTATCGATTCGGCGATGCCAGTGCAGGACATTGCTCTCGTGGACGACCTGCTGGCCGACTCCCTTGCCGAGGAACGCTCCAATACACTCCTCATGATCCTCTTCGCCGGTACCGCGCTGCTGCTGGGAGCCGTGGGCATCTATGGCGTCGTCGCGTATTCGGTGAGCCGCCGTACCCGTGAGATGGGAATCAGGATGGCCTTGGGCGCATCTGCCGCAGAGACCGTGTCGCGCCTCGTGATGAGTGGGATGAGCACTGTGAGCTTCGGGCTTGTCGTGGGTGTGGTCGGGGCCCTCGCCCTCGGTCGCTCGTTCGGCCAACTCCTCTACCAGGTTGGCCCCAGAGACCCTTGGGTCTTTGCGGTGGTCATCTCGGTTACGGCCGCCGTTTCACTCCTCGCGACCTGGCTACCTGCTCGACGAGCGGCGGGCTCCGGGCCCATCGAGGCGTTGAAGAACGACTGAGGGAGCCCGGATGCCACGTCAGCAAGGGAAGGACGTGGAGCCATGCCGCGGACGGGCGTCCGTCTTATGGCCTCGATGGATCGTCGGCCCGGGAGTGAAGGACAGATGATGCAAGGCGCCGGTATTGGGCACGGGACGTGGTCGGAGCCGCGGCGGCGCTCCGACGGTCCGGTAGGCATGCGTCGGGGTTCCCTTCTGCCGCTCGCGCTTCTCTCCGCGGCCCTCTGTGCCGCCGCCTGCCAGCAAGGGGTGCGGGGGGGCTCTGCTCTGTGGGGAACCCTGCCGCGCGGCACCCACGGGGTCGGATTCAAGAGGGTGGTGCTGGAGGACGGCTCCCGAGCCGTTCCCGTCCCGGGGGAGGCTGCCGGGAGCGATTCGCACCGTTCCCGGCCTGTCATCCTCTACCTCTGGTATCCGACCCGGGGGGGACTGCGTCCGGGATCACCGTTCGACACCTACGTCAGGATGGCCGGCGCGGACGTCGGGCGGCGGACGTCCGAAGTAGGAATCCGCATGGCCTTGGGAGCCCGGGCCGGGGATGTGGTGAGCACCGTCGTGCGGCAGGGAATGACACCGGTGATGGTGGGGGTCTTGCTGGGCCTGGGGGGGCTTTCGCCCTGACCCGGGTGTTGGCGAGCGTCTTGTTCGAGACATCGCCCACCGACCCTTGGACGATGGGGCTGGTTGCCGGTGTGCTCGTGGGTGTGAGTCTGCTTGCGTCCTTCCTGCCAGCCAGGAGAGCCAGCAAGATCGATCCCCGGGAGGAGTTGCGGGCGGATTGAGGTCAACGGCGGCCGACGAAACGCGCGGCAGCCATCCAAATGGATCGGGACGACGAGGAGGTTGAGGTGCACGACTGCGTTCGACACTTGAAGGCGATGGTCGTCCTCACGGTGCCCTGGGTGTTCTCCGCGGCTTCTTCGGCTCCTCAGGAATCCGAGCCGCGGTTCATCGACAGTGGGCAAGTCCTCGGTGATTCCAGGACCTTCCGTGTGGCGCCGGGTGACCTCGATGGAGACGGCGACCAGGACGTTCTGGTGATGAGCTTTCACGGCCCGAGCCACCTCTGGACCAATGACGGAGGCGGCCGGTTCACCGACTCCGGACAGATTCTCGGAGAGGAGGGAGGCCACGGCGCCGCCATCGGGGATCTGGACGGGGATTCCGACCCGGACGTCTACATGGTTCACAACGGGCACCCTGACAGGATCTTCCTCAACGAAGGTCGGGGAACCCTGGTCGACAGCGGTCAGAGGCTGGGCGGCGAAGAGGAGTGGGGCACCACCGTTGCCCTGGGTGACGTGGACAACGACGGCGATCTCGACGCCTACGTGACCGTCTTTCAGGGCTCCGGCCACCTCTGGATCAATGACGGCTCGGGGCGCTTCACCGACAGCGGCCGCTCCCTGGAAGGGAACCCGACCTCCGTGGCGTTCGGCGACCTCGACGCGGACGGCGACCTCGACGCGGTTGTGACGTACGCTCGAACCGAAGACAGGGTGTGGTTGAATGACGGGACCGGCCGGCTGGGGGACAGCGGTCAGCGTCTCGGCCCCACGGTTGGATGGGGCTTCGTCGAGCTCGGCGATCTGGACGCGGACGGTGACCTGGACGCGCTGGTGACCAACTCGGATGTCGGCAACCAGGTCTGGCTGAACGACGGTGGGGGTACCTTCGACACGTCGGCGGCGCACTTCGGTACGGGATCGAGGGCTGCGCTCGGTGACCTGAATGGAGATGGCACCCTGGACGTCATCGCCATCAGCCAAGCGGAAGGACGGACTTGCTCCGTATGGTTGAACCCAGGTGGCGGCGGCTTCACCGGGAGCGGCATCCGTCTCGACATCGCGGGGGCGTTGGCGATCTCCCTCGCAGACGTCGATGGCGATGGCGACCTGGACGCTCTGCTGGGGCGGATGGAGGACCTTGGAGGGAACCGGGTCTTCCTGAATCAGAGCTAGGGGAACTCGGGTGGCCCCGCAGTTCTACCGGCACCGGATGGCCTCCACCGGATTCACGCGCACAGCACGGTATACCGGGAGGGCCACCGCCACACTCGACACCGTGAGAAGGATCAAGGGCACCAGCACAAAGGTGAGGGGGTCGGTGGCGTCCACCCCGAAGAGGAGGAACCCCATGACCCGGCTCATCAGCCAGGCTCCCAGGAGGCCCAGTCCGGTTCCGCTCAACACCATCGTCCCGGCCTGGCGAACGAAGCGCCGGCCGACCAGGATCGCGTCGGCCCCGAGAGCCATGCGTATCCCGATCTCCCGGGTCCGTTTGGCCACCGAAGCCGACAGGACGCCATAGATCCCCACGGCGGCCAGAACGAGAGCCAACACGGAGAAGATCCCCATGAGTAGAAAGGCCAGCCGGTCCCTGGCCCTGGAGACTGCAAGCACCTCTTCCATCGTGTGGACGTTGAAGGCCACCAGGCCGGGATCCACGGCCACGAGCTCGGACCGCACCTGATCCAGGAGGCCGGGCTGGGTGCCCTTGGTCCCGATGACCTGGCTCAGCAGCCAATTGCGGTCCGCGGCATACTGTGCGTGGGGAATGTAGACCTTCCGCGTGGTTTCGCCCCGCCCCGAATAGGCCACGTCCTCCACCACTCCCACGATGGTCCGGATGGCTCCGGCGGCGTTGATCTCCTCACCCACCGCGTTTCGACCCGGGAAGTATGCCTTCGCCAGGGACTCGTTCACGATGGCCACGCCGGGGTTTTCGGTATCGTCGGTGATCTGGAACGGGCGCCCGGCCCTGAGCTCGATGTTCAGGGCGTCGAAATAGCCCCCCTCGATGACGCGGAAGTTTGCGTCTCCCCATGCGGTCTCGCCGGACTCGTTCTGATAACGGAACCCCCAATCGTTGAAGACTCCACTTCCTGGAAGCCAGGATACGGCCCCCACCGCTTCCACACCCGGGAGTGCCGCTACACGGTAGTGGAAGCTCCGGTGAAAGCGCGTCCGCTGAAGGGGATCATCGTAGGTCGCTGAAGGGAGTTGGACCTGAAGAGTGAGGACGTGGCCGGGGTCCATCCCCAGGTCCGTCCTCTGGAGGTTCAGGAAGCTCCGGGCGAGGAGCCCGGCCCCTACCAGGAGGACGAGGGCGAGGGTGATCTGGGTGGTCACCAGTCCGTTGCCCAGGGCCCGCGCGCCCCATCCGCCGCTCCGCTGCCGGATGCTCTCCCTCAGAGCTCCCGTCACGTCGGGTCTGCGGAAGGAAAGGGCCGGGAGGAGTCCGAACAGGAGACCGGAGACACCTGTCGCGGCCAGAGCGAAGAGGAAGAGGCTCCCGTCGGGGCGGATCTCCTGGACCCGGGGGAGGGAACCGGGGATGAGGCGCACCAGGGCGTCCACACCCAGAAAGGCGACGCCCGCTCCCACGATCCCTCCCAGGCCCAACACCAGCACAACGTCCAGCATGAGATGCCGGACCAGGCGCCCACCGCCGCTGCCGAGGGCGGCTCTTACGGCCAGCTCCCGCCTCCGGCCTCCGTTCCTCACGCGGAAGAGGTTGGCCAGGTTCACGCATGCGGTGAGCAGCACCAGGAACGCGGCGCCCATGAGGAGGTAGAGCGCTGGCCGCGCCCCGGCCACCATACTGTCCTGGAGAGGCTGGATACGGGCGCTCTTGTCGGCTTCCTCGGAATACAGCTCCGCGAGCCGGACGTGGAGGGCGTCCAGCTCTGCCTGGGCCTGGGCAAGGGTGACGCCATTCTTCAACCGCCCTACGATGCTCAGGTACTGGTTGCCGCGGTTGTTCCAGCTGGTGGAGGTGATGGGAGAGACGGGTTCGGCGGTGGTGAGATCCTGAGGGAGCCAGAGGTCCACGTACCTTCCCACTACGTCCTGGAAGTCCGGCGGCATGACCCCCACCACCTCGAACGGAGCGCCGTCCAGGTTCAACACGCGGCCCAGGACCCCGGGATCCGCGTCCAGCGCCGACGTCCAGAAGCGGTGGCTGATGACCGCCACGTTCGCCGTCACCACCTCGTCGGCCTCGAGGAAGCCCCGCCCCATCATCGGCCTCACCCCGAACACGGAGAAGTAGTCTGCGCTCACCGGCATGAGGGACACCCGCCGCGGTTGGTCCTGGCCGGTGAGCGTGGCCCCATAGTCACTGTAGTCATAGAGGGCTCCCACGCTCTCGAAGCTCTCCAGCTCCCTCCGGTAGTCCAGGAACAGGGGCGCCGAGAAGTAGCGGCCGGGTCCTCGCTCCCCGAAGAGGAGGGTGAACTGGACCAACTCCTGTGGTTCGTCGAAGGGAAGGGGATTGAGAACCACCCGGTCCAGGACCGAGAAGACGGCGGTGTTGGCGCCGATGCCCAGGGCCAACGTCACCACGGTGACGAGGACGAAGAGGGGGCTCTTCGCCAGGCCACGGGCGGAGTACTTCAGATCATGAAGCAGCGTCGCCATCGGTGGATCTCCCTTCCTCGGGGCTCGCCGAGTTGGCCCCCGCATCCCTCCCGCCGCACGCCTGTCGCTCCACCGTTCGGCCAGTCCCGAGTATGTCGAATCCCAGACGAGGCGGACCCACAGACGGGGCCGGAGAAGGCGCTGTCCTCGGGACTCTTCCCGAAGCTCTCTGAAGAGGTCTTCGGCTTCCTTGCCGTTGGACGGGGGGTGAGGCGGAATGGTTTGAGGGGGCCGCGCCGGGGGTCAGGGGGGCGGGGCCAGAGTGGGTTGGAGGCGCCGGCTACTTTCCCATGGCGTGCTCCGAGAGGAAGTCCGACACCAACGCGTTGAACTCCTCGGGCTGCTCCATGATCATCATGTGCCCGGTGCCGGGCATGACGACCAGTCGAGAATCGGGAATCGTCTCTTCCAGCAGGACGCCGATCTCCGCGCAGGCCGGGACATCGTACTCTCCCGACACGATGAGGGTCGGGGCCGCGATCTCTTCCGTTCGCCCCAGAGCCGGTGGATTCAGGCCCCGCTGAGGCGATGGGTTGACGAAGCCCCAGAAGGAATAGTCTTCGGCGATGGCCCGGAAACGCTCCGCGGAGGCCGGACTCCGGATGGTGGACGTCAGGAAGGATGCAGCCATGAGCGCATCCACCGCCGCTGCCTGACCCTCTTCCGCCATGGCCTGTGCAACCTGGCCCATCCCCTGGAACATCTCCTGGGCTCCAGGCGAGGTGTAGCCCATGATCCAGGGCCCCGCCACGATCAGTGACAGGGTCCGGTCCGGATAGGCCACGGCGAAGTCGATGGCGATGGCTGAGCCGAGGGACCAGCCGGCGACGTGGGCCCGTTGGATCCCCAGGCCGTCGAGAAGGGCGGCGGCGTCTCCGTAGTCGGTATAGGGGACCGTGTCGACCGGAACCGACGAGAGGCCGAAGCCCCTCAGGTCGTACCGTACGACCTCGTGGTGCTTGGCCAGAGCCTCGAACTGGAGATCCCAGTGGCGACGGTCTCCGGTATTCCCGTGGATCAAGAGCACCGGCTCCCCTGTGCCCGCCACCTCGTAGTAGAGCTGACCGCCTTCGACGGCCACGAATCCCGTGCGTACGTCGTTTCCGGCGGAGTCGTCTCCGGTCGAATCGGAAGGCGCGCACGCACCCGCGAGGCCTATGACCGACAGAGCCACCACCAGCGGGGTCATTCTCGATGCGCACATGTTGGATGCCCGTCCTGTTCCTTCCTGGTGTAGAGCAGATCCCGAACGTGGATGAGGTAGCCCTTCCCTTTCAAGAAACCATCAAGCTCGTCGACGAGGGCATCAACCTACGATGAACGGGGCGCGTCGGCCCGGCTCACCGGTCCACAAGCTGAGCTCGGAGCGGGTGGTCCTCGGATCTCTCGACCTCCTCGACGAACTGCCGCATCTCGGCGAGCACCGGCGCCTCGTGGCGGTTGTAGATCTCACCCTGTAAGAGTCGGAGGACGCCAAGTCGGTGGTCATTCGATTGGACGAAGTGCGTGAAGACCGGCAGGAGCTTGTAGTAGAGTCGGATGAACTCGTCCAGGATCGCTGCGCCGGCCTTCATCCTCTCCTCGTAGGGCATGAGGCGCTCGCGTCCGAAACCCCCCGCCTCCGCCCCCTCCAGGATCGGGACGGACGCGAGCTGCGCCGACTGCATCGCGACGAAGACCCCGGAAGAGAAGACCGGGTCTACGAATCGAGCCGCGTCTCCCAGGATCAGCCATCCGTCTCCGCACAGCCGCTCTACTTCGTAGCTGTAGTTGACCTCGCCCTTGATCCCGTGGATCGGGTCGGCCTTGCGAACCGCCTTCGCGAGTGCCGGGCTGGTTCTTATGGACTGAGCGAAAAAGGCCTCGACCTCCATCCCGGACGCCTTGAACGAATCCCGATCCGAGACCACCCCGATCGAGGTCATGTCCTCCGTGACCGGGACCTGCCAGGCCCACTGGCGCGGGCCCTCGAGGAAGTAGACGTGTGTGTAGCTCGACGTTCGACGCTTGCCGCGATCGACTCCCGCGAACCATCCGTGCAGGGCGAACTGATCCAGCTCCCTGTCGCCCCGGCGCATCTCGAGCTGATGCCCCAGCAGTGCAGCGCGCCCCGAGGCGTCCACGACCAGATCGGCCGCCACGTGCAGGTCGTTCCCGCCGGCGTCGACGAGGACGCCCGTGGCCTTTTCGCCTTCGAACACGACCTCACGGACCTGGGCTCCAGCCAGGATCCGGCAGCCGAGCCCTTCGGCGTACTTCATGAGCATCAGGTCGAATCTTGAGCGCTCCGCGTGATAGGAATGGTCCTGGAACACGCCCTCTTGCGGGAACTCCCGATACGCGATGTCGATCTGGCCGCCCTCGCTCGGGTGATAGGCTACCCCATGGGATCGGACGAAGTCCGAAGCCTCCACCACGCCGAGGAACCCGATCTCCCGGAGGATTCGGAGCGTGGCCGGCATCAGGGACTCCCCGACGTGGGCGCGGGGGTGGATGGCGCGCTCCACGATCAGTGGTCTCATTCCCGCGCGGGCCAGGTAGCATCCGAGGGTCAGGCCCGCTGGGCCCGCACCCACGATGACGACTTTGGACATGAGAAGCCCTCTGGGCAGTGGGGCCTGTCGGCGGTTCCGGTCCGAACATCGAATCTCGTGCAGAATGAGTCGGCCTCCGGGTTCTATCCCTGGAGGATGAGGGAGCCGACTCTCTGTCGTCAATTCCCGTTGACGGCTTCCGCCAACGCCAGGGGATCCGGATGTCGAAACTTTCGCCACCCACAGGGGAGAAGGTGGGCGCGGGGTGTAAGACGCTCTTTGCGCGGCTATCGGTGATGTGGAAGGCGCCTCAGCGGCCGGAGCCCGAATTCTCGGGCTCCGGCCGCTGTTCGATGGGCCGCTGTGCGGTGCCGAGCTCCTACCGTACTCGCACGGTGGTGGATACCGTGCCGCCCTTCACGGCCGAGTACTGGACCTTCATGTCACCGGTCCCGCGGACCAGGTACTCCACGGTCTTCGTGGTTCGGCCCGGGAGCCCGCTGCGCACGATGACGCGCTTCAGGTCCTTCTGATCGATCTGGTCTGTGCGGCCCGGACGGTTGCGGTCCTGCACCCACCCGGCGGCCACGATCTCCACGTTCCCGTCCACCGTGAGGAGGTCGGGGCGCACCACCCGGTTGTTCATGCCCCGGGCGGTGATGGTGGGGATCAGGCGATCGTTGGCGATGTCCACCTGGACCCTGTACATGCCGTCGCCCAGGCTCTCCACCCGGGTGTCCCCCATGCGGACGATGGGCATCATATCGGCGTGGAGCAGCGTGAACGCCATGTTCCGGTGGAACAGCTCCATACTCATGAACCGGGGGTTCACGCGGCTGGTGAGTTTGTCCCACCCCCCCATCTCGACCTCGCCGTACTCAGGGTGACTGAACTTCGTCCACTCCCTGAAGTGCCCGCCGTACTCCACGAATTCGTCGAAGAAATAGCGGGATCGCTGACCCTCGATGGGCGAGAACGGGTTGTTCTGCTGCTCACCCAGCGCGGGACTCTGGAAGTACTGGTTCCCGTTCCAGAGCTCGTTGGAGAACGAGAGGATGCCGTGCCCATCGCTGGTCCAGTCGATGCCGCCGCCATGCACGGTGTAGAGGCCCTGCCAGATGATGTAGTACTCGTACCAGGGCAGGATGCGCTCGCCATTCTCGCCGATCTCGTTGTAGACCTGGATGTCCGACTGGGGATAGTCGCCATACCAGGCGGAGCCCGGTCCCCGGAGAATCATGCCGCCGTTGTTATGGTACGACTGCCCTCCGGCGATGTTGGGGTGGGCTGCAAGGAAGCTCTCGGTGGCCCTGGACTCCGGAAGCTGGAACGGGTAGTCCATGGCGCCGCCCTGGATGTAGTTGGGCTGCCAGTCGGCGGCGTAGTTGCGGTTGGGGTCGTATCCGCCGGGGCCGTCCTCGTTGACCCGGCCGTCCCCGTCGTTGTCGATGCCCTCCTGGCCCAACAGAACCCAGTCGCCTTTCTCCCAGGGCGCCACGGCTTCCATGATGCGCGGGTCGCTGGCGTTGAGCCGGTGGGTTCCCTGACCCGGCGTGTACTTCCGGACCTGCTCGATGACACCGTTGCCGTTGAGGTCGTCGGGGCCGTCTTCATCGAACAGGCCGTCGCCGTCCTCGTCGACGGGCACATGCCCCGTGCGCGCGCCGGCGCCGGTGTGGTCCATGAAGTAGTCGCGGCCGTCCGGGTTCACGGTGGGGACGATGTAGAACACCTTCTCGTCCACAAGCCGCTTGATGTCCGGATGCTTGTCGTAGTTCTCCATGAGATACCAGATGGTGTAGAGAGAGATCTCTCCACCCTGGATTTCATTCCCGTGGACGTTGGCCTCGATGTACATCCCGGCCTTGCTCAGCTCGGGGCCGGTGTCCGGGTTGTTGATGGTCATCACCCAGAGGTCCCGTCCGCCGTAGCTCTTTCCCATGGAGGAAAGGGTCAGGAACTTGGGCCACGTCCTGGCCATGAGCTGCATCCGCTCACCGAGCTCGTCGTGGTCCAACCAACGGTCCCAGGTGAGGTCGAGCGTGTGAGGCGGGTCCGAACCCCGAAGCACCTGCGCTTGGGCCTGGGACGTTCCGGTCATGGGGATCGCCGCGCAGGCGAGGGTGGCCAGCGAGGCCGCCAACAGCATTCGTGCGTGTCTCATCATAGGCCTCCTTACCTGAGGGTGACGGTTGCGAGGTCAGATCCCGACTTCTGGGAATGGAGCTTGATCTGGACCTGCGCGCCCTGCCGTCCCCGGATGACCCACGAGAAGCTCTCGCGGGTTCCGGAGCCACTCAGCGTGCCCACGTTCACCGTCTTGTCGGCCC
>Ga0307424_1001686_pt1 | contig 11448 bp, 10 predicted proteins | sample SalMarWE160320MG_FD_202157 | JGI IMG/M metagenome (GOLD analysis project Ga0307424, IMG submission 202157) | Salt marsh sediment microbial communities from the Plum Island Ecosystem LTER, Massachusetts, United States - WE1603-20 | ecosystem: Environmental > Aquatic > Marine > Intertidal zone >...
CCGGGATGGGCCATGCTCGTGGCACAGGTGATGCTTGGCGCCATCCCGATCGCCGCTGCGTTGGCAGCCCATGCACTCGGCGCTGCTGCGGTCGATTACCGCTGGCAGGAGTGGGGCCGCCAGTGGTTCAACAGGCCCGTCTATGGGCGGCGTCGTCCCACCGACAACCCGCGGGACATTCCGGATCGAAGACGACCAGCCTTGGACTCGAACGGGTTGACCGACCTTGGGCAGGGCGGATCCGGGGTACCCGCGGAACCTCGGCTTGACGAGCCGACAGGGTGGCCGCTCAGCGGGCTCTAGTGTCTCGGCTCACCTCACGACGAGAGGCGGACACGATCGACTTCTCCAGCCGTTCGGCCGCCGCAGACGTCGAGGACCGTCCGCACGGACGTGTGACCGAGGCGGTCGGCGCTGATCTTCGGGTGCTCACCCTGCGCGATGAGCAGCGCCACCTGCGAGCGCCGGAGTGTGTGTCCTGCACATCGAGACTCGCCTTCTCGAGGGCCGGTTTCCAGACGCGCCGTGCTCACGCTGTCCGGTGTATGGGTCCGCCTTCTGGGGCCGGGAACATCCAGTCGTCGGGATCCGTGGTGCCCAGTCGGGTGCCGGCTCAGTCGTCTTCTCTGATGCTGCGCATCGACCACACCAGCGTTCGCATCGTCTTGGGTTGATGCAGGACCGTCACGATGGCGTCGGCGACGTCCTCCGGACGGAGCATGTCGACCAGTCCGGGCATGTCGGGAGTTCTCCCTGCGCCCATGGCGAACTCGGTGGCGACCCCACCGGGAGCGATGACGCTCACCCTGATTCCCTTTTCGCGGAGTTCGCGATCGAGTCCGCCCGCCAGGCCGACCTGAGCGAATTTGGTGGCGGCGTACACCGCTTCGTCGCCTGCTCCGCGCAGACCTGCGACCGAGGCGACGATGACGATGTCTCCTCCGCCCGCCTGGAGGAAGACCGGCACGGCCGCGCGAATCGGCCATATGGTGCCGGCGATGTTCGTGTCCATCATCTCGATGAGCTTCTCGTCGGTGAGGTCCATGATCCCCCCATAGGCGCCGATCCCGGCGCTCACCACGACGGCATCAAGACGCCCGAAGCGGTTGACGGCGGTGTCGATGAGCCGGTGACATGCCTCGGGATCTCGAACATCCATCTCGACCGCCGCGGACTCTGATGTGCCCAATTCGGAGACGAGGGCCGCAAGACGTTCGATGCGTCGCGACCCGATGACCACCCGCGCCCCTTCAGATGCAAGCGCTCGCGCCGTCGCGGCACCGATGCCGGACGTCGCCCCCGTGATTGCTACGACCATACTGTCGCCCATGCCTACCTCCTTCTGCCGAAGCGGGCATGGTTGCTGAGAGAACCGGACATCACCACGCCACGCACTCGATTCTGTTGCGCGATTCCCTGATGGCGACCAGTACGGAGTATCACCGATCGCGACAACGCTTTCGGGAACGCATCGTAGCCGAGCTGGGACATCCCCGTTCTTGTGACGTTTGGGCCGGGTAGCGATCAGCGGGTTGATGAGCACGATCGTCTGCAGCCAGGGATGGCCCCGATTCACCGATGCCCCGCACATGCCCCTCTACCTCATCTGCTTGCTCATCGGATTCTCCGCGACGCTGGATCGGACCACGTGACTTCCGACGTCGAGTCTTGTCCTGGTTGGGCCCGGACCGGCGGGCGGTGTCCGTCGAGTTGATCGCCTACCCGAGGTCGGAATCGATGATGTCGGGCGCGGTGTCCTCGGACGCAATACCACCCCGCTTGCTGAACCAGATGGCAAAGGCGAGCAGCATCAACGCCACAGCGATCACCGTACCGCGAACCTCCCAGCCGTAGCCCCGGATGACGAACGGCGCGACGAGAATCGCCACCAGGTTCATCACCTTGATGAGCGGGTTGATCCCGGGCCCCGCGGTGTCCTTCAACGGATCCCCGACCGTGTCGCCTACGACGGCCGCCTTGTGGGCGGGACTTCCCTTGCCCCCGTACATGCCATCTTCGATCTTCTTCTTGGCGTTGTCCCAGATGGCACCCGTGTTGGCCATGAAGACCGCCATCAGCTGGCCGGTGAGAATGGCGCCGACGAGGAACCCGCCCAGGGCACCCGCACCGAGCCAGAAACCGACCAGGATCGGGGTGAAGATACCGAGGATCCCCGGCCCGAGGAGTTCCTTCTGTGCCGCTGTGGTCACGATGGCGACGCAGCGGCTGTAGTCGGGCTTCTCCTTCCACTCCATGATCCCCGGCTTCTCACGGAACTGACGCCGGACCTCTTCGACCACTTCGTAGGCGCCCCGACCCACAGCCTTCAGCGAGAAGGAACTGAACAGGAACGGAACGGCTCCTCCGATGAGCAGGCCGACGAAGATCTGGTACACGTTCACCTGGATCCCCACGGCCTCGAGCTTGCTCTCGCCGATGAAGGAGCTGAACAGGGATATGGCAGCCAGCACCGCAGTGGCGATGGCAAGGCCCTTGGTCAGTGCCTTCGTGGTATTGCCGATGGCGTCAAGCCAGGCCAGGTTGCGGCCCACATCTTCGGGAGCCTCGGTCCGCGACATCTCAAAGATCCCTTGGGCGTTGTCGGTGATCGGCCCGAACGTGTCCATCGCCAGAATGAAGCCGGTGGTCGTCAGCAGCCCGAGTCCGGCCAGCGCAATGCCGTAGGCGGCGAGCGCTGCATCACCGCCGAAGAGGAGGCCCGATGCCACGATGGTGATTCCGATAGCCACGATCGCCCATACGGAGCTCTCGAGGCCGGAGCCGAGTCCGGTGAGGAGCATCGTCGCCGGTCCCGTCCTGGTGGCAGCCGCCGTCTCGCTGGCGGCTGGGTAGTCGGGATGGGTGAATCTCCTGGTGAGCCATAGGTTGACCAACGCGAGCCCGATACCCACGGTGCATGCCGCGGCATACCGGTAGTCGGGACGACCGCTCGTCGGGTCCACGAGATAGAAGTGGGCGATCACGAAGAACCCCACCACCGATGAGAGGGCAGCTACCAAGAATCCGGTGCTGATCGGCCGCATCGGATCGCGCAGCGGTTTGTCGCCCACCCGGACGCTGTTGATGCCCAGGATCGAAGTGAACACTCCGAGGGCACGCACCATCAGTGTGAAGAGCACGAGTTTCAGTGCGAAGCCGGCCGCGTCGGCACCGAAGTGGCTGAGGAACCCTGGATCGAGGAGCGCGGCGGCAGCGAGGATGATGGCCGCCACCAGCGTCACCTCGTAGCTTTCGAAGACGTCGGCGGTCATCCCGGCACAGTCCCCGACGTTGTCGCCCACATTGTCGGCGATGACCGCCGGGTTGCGAGCGTCGTCCTCGGGAATTCCGGCCTCGACCTTCCCAACCAGATCGGCGCCGACGTCTGCCGCTTTCGTGTAGATGCCTCCACCGATTCGCATGAAAAGGGCGGCCAAGGAGCCCCCGAAACCGAATCCGACGAGCACCTTCATGGCATTGTCGCTGAACAACAGGAAGATGACGGTGGCACCGAGCAGGCCGAAGCCGACCGTGAACATCCCGGATACTGCGCCGGCGCGAAAGCCCAGTTCCAGTGAGCCTCCATAGCTGGTGAGCGCGGCGTTCGCAGTACGCACGTTGGCCTTCACCGCGAGCCACATCCCGACGTAGCCGGCCCCATAAGATGCCAGCACACCCATGATGAACCCGAGGGCGATCCCGACGGGGAGTGGAAGCTTGGAGGTCGCCGGAGTCACCGGATAAACGGTGCGGTACGCGAACCACAGCACCACCGTGACCGCGATCACGAACCAGATCATCGTGCGGAACTGACGTCGCAAGTACGCCATCGCACCATCTTCGATGTCGGCGGCAATCTCGCGCATCTTCTCGGAGCCTGCCGGCTGACGCAGTACCTTGCGCACGAGGTAGTAGCCGTAGGCGAGAGCGATCAACGAAGACACGAGCACGCCCACCAGCACCAGCCAGTCGTCCCTGCCAAACGCGGGGAGCGTGACGTCACCCTCTGCAACGGCGAACGACCTCATCGCGGTCAGAATGCCCACGACTATGCCTCGGCGCCGAGCCGAGCGAGCAGGTCGTTCATCCTCACCTCGACAGCCTCAGGCTGGTCCTTGCAGGTGGAGACGGCCGCGCTGTAGATCCCCTCGCGTAGCTCCCCGAGTCGGCCCTGCAGGATCTCGACCAGCAGTTCGCGCCCGACGCCACTCAGTTCAGGCCGCATAGATTCCCCCGATCTCCAGTCACCCGTCCCTGCACGACACGCACCTGCCTCACTGGACAATGACCATTCTTCCACGGCAGATACCCGCGTGCGTGAGTTGCTGACCTCCCGTTGTTCCTTCATGGGTGCCAACGCCACGTGGTCGTGGCGACGAGGCCCTGGGACCACGACGACCGGATCATGATTGAGTACATCGCGCGGTGTCGTCTGTGGCTCGTTGCAGACAACGTGCACCGGCTGGTCGCAGACGACCAAGAAGTCACAGCTGGTCTCGACGTCCAGTGTCACGACACCGGGCCACACGAGCCGAACCGGTTGGGTGACATCCCCAGTTGTCCCAGGGCCCGAGCAGCCGCAACGATGTGGTCCCGTTCTTCGGCGTCGGAGCCGCCCCCAAGGCGAGGGCTCGATTCCACGGTCGCCAGCTCGTCGTGCCCGCTCATCGCGGTGTGCTACTCGTGGTGTCGTGCTCGTGCGTCGCGGTGTCGTCGATCCGGTGATCTCGGAGGGTATGTCAATAGCGGAACACTGCCGCGACGACCGTGTTCACACCCAGCGAATCCGGGTCGGTGAAAATGACCTCGCCGTTGTGCGCCAATGTCTCGAACACCGCACGGTCGACCAGATCCTCATCGCTGATCGATCGCGCTTGTGCCACCGAGACGTTGCCGTGCTCGTCGATGCACCCCCACATGGGGGCACCGTCTGTGACGAACAACCGTGCAACGCGGCCATCACGTGCAGCAGCGAGGACTTCGAGGATGGTGTCGGCGGTGTTCCCGGTACCGACCACGCTCTGGTATCGAGCGATCGCCGCGGCTGTTCTCGCCGCGATCTGCGGTTGCACGATCTGCCACGCAGCCCGGTGCAGTTCGGCCACCGAACGACGCTCGGCGGTGCCGGCGATGACGTCGTCGGCAACGTTCGGGTACCTGGTCACCGAGCGGTAGATCGGCAGGTAGGACTCGATGCATGCCAGCACTAATGGGTCGCGTGCGTCGCCCAGAGCGTCGATGACGCCGCGGTCGACAGCCCGTAGGAAACGCTCGATCGCGTCCTGCTCGACCTCACCGCCCATGCCGTGTCCGTGGAACGCCACGTCGCCGCCACCGACCGAATGCGATTGGAGCTGACGTTCGGGGTCCTCGAACGCGAGTGCGGCATCCATCGACTCGGGGATCGACCCGGCATCGAGCCGGGTCATCGTGTACCTGGTGGCTTCGAAGAGCTGCACCGAGTTCTGGGAGACCGCCAATACGAAGCATCGGTCGTCGCCGGACACCGAAGCGAGCAGCGGGCGGACCCGGAACGATCCGGCCACCGTCACCTCCTCGGCCAGCGCCAGCGGAATCCGGAAGCTTTCGAACCGGCCCGGTCCGCTGAACACCGCCAGGCCGTCGGATTGGTGCTGCCAGAACGTCGTGTCGTCGACCAACGAAGACACGGGCGTGAGGATCTCGTCGATGACCTGGCGTTCGGTGCCGGCCTCGACCAGCTCCGATTTGGCAGCCTTGACGAGATTGCGCAATCGCAACGGATCCTGGGTCGTGGTCTCGGGTCCGAAGCGATGTGTGGACAAGAACAACGAGACGCACGGTCCGTGAACGGAACCCAGCGATGCCACATCATTCATCGAGACCGGATCGATTGAAGCTGTCACCTGCTCCGTATCCATGCTTCAGACCCTATCAGCCCACTGATTCGTTCGGAGCTGCCGCGCATTCGTCGACACCTGATCGCTGGGATCCTTGGGGGTTTCGGGGAGTGTCGAACATGCGGTCACGTCCGCGGCCGTGCTTGGGTCCACGATGTGGGCCGGAACCCGGACCTGGGGCTGTGGCGAGCGAGCCGCCACGGCGCTCCGATTCGGGACGCGATCGTGGTTGGCATATCGGGGCGCCTCTTCGGTGTTACCAGCACGCCTTGGCCCGCTCCGCTGTCCAGTCGGCTTCGGATCGTTCGAGGAGGTCGCGCATGACCTGCCAGCGGATCGAAGGGTCCGACTCGTCGGGGTCAAGCAGCCAGTCGATCGCGGCGTTCGAGGGACGCATGACGGGGAAGCCTATCAGTGGCCACCGGCAGTTCCCGTCGGATTGACCGTGCGCGTGGAGAGCGCCCTGTCGGCCGCCCACGCAGACTCGACGGGCCGATGGTCCAATGGAATGCGAGGTTCTCCCCAGAGGCACGCGACCGGCCCTGGATCACTCCCTCCTACGCGAACCCGAACACGAGTGGGAACACGATCACGACCAGGGCCCCCCACAGGAGATACACCGGCAGGTACGAGGTGTGCCACTGCTCGAGGTCGGCGTAGGGACGGCGACCCCGAAAAAAGCCGATCGACAGCCACGCCGACCACGAGAGGTTCGCCAGCAACACCACGTTCAAACCGAGTGCGGCGGTGCGATTCGGTGTGAACCCCATCTCGGCGATGCGGCCGACGATCGCGACGAGTGCCAGGACATCGATCACGAGGGCACTGACCACCAGGGTGAGCTGGATGATGTCGGGAAGCTCCGGCTCCGAGAGAGGATCGCGAGCCGATATCGAGTAGAGGAGCAGGCCGAGCACCACGACGAGGAGCACATCGAAGAGGATCAGCACATCGCGTTCAACGTCGACTCCGTGTCCTGTGAAGACGATTGCGCCCACCGATGCGACAAACATGACTGCGAACAAGGGGGTGAAGACGTTCGTGAGCACGGGGGCCATGTTCTCGACGACGGCTTGCTTCGCCTCAACCAACCATGCAGCGACGAGCACGGCTCCTGCGGCGCCGGCCGGGAGGAGCCAGTTGAACACGAGCGCGCCGATGTTGAGGCCGATTGCCGAGAACACACCCACGGTGAGACCGAGCAGCACGCCGCCCCCAAGTGCAATGAGGACGTAGTAGATGAACCACTCGCCGGTGAATCGAACGAAGTCCATACGATTGGTACGCCATCTACCACCCAGGTACACGGATCCGAACACAAGCCACAGCACGACGACAAGGTGAATCGCCGTCAGCACCTCCGTCGAGCCGAAGCGGGCGAACGGGTAGGCGTTCGCGAACACCGCACCTGCAATGAAGACCAAAGCGATGGGAATGAGACGTCGTGGCGGAACACGTCGCTTCCACGCGAAGTAGCCGACGAGCATGGGGAGCACCAACAGGCCCGTGTTGCGAAGATAGAAGCTCCAGACGGCGTCGGCGTCGCCCGAGACGAGTCGTGGAACCAGCACGACGGCGGCTGCCGCCACCGCCCACCCCAGCATCACCCAGAAGTCTCCCCTGATCGAAGCGTCGACTTCGGGCGTTGCGACCAGCTGCTTCCACATGCGTTCCGAGTGTTCTCTGGCGAACTCGCGCGTCAACGCGTCGATGCTGCCCAATCGCTTCACTGCCACGAGGAACGCCTCGTCGTCGTTGAGCCCCGCCGAGCGAAGCGTGTCGACCTGGTCGCGGAGGTGGCTCTCGAGCTCATCCGCATCGGCCGCAGCCACTTCGGGTCGAGATGCCAGGTAGGCTCGCCACTCACCGATCTGCGTATCGAGATCCATCATGTGGCCACCGGCAACGATCGCATCTCGTGCCAGGCTCCCTGCAGCACGGCGCTGACCAGGTCCCACTGGCGGCGATGATCTTCGAGTGCTCGCCGTCCCCTGTCGGTGAGGACGTAGTAGCGGCGTCGCCGACCCTCCGGCGATCGCCACATGGCCTTCACGAACCCGAGCCTGGCGAGGCGATGCAGGAGCGGGTACAGCATGCCGTCGGTCCACTCGAGCTCACCCGACGACAACTCATGGACGCGTTTGAGGATCGCGTAGCCGTAGCTCTCTCCATCGGACAGGATCGATAGCACAATCGGCGTCGACGAAGCCGCCACGAGGTCTTTCGCAATCCGCACACAGTCTCCTGGATACCTCATACCATTATACATAGTTGTGCTAGGTATAGCGACCGACTTCTCGGCTCGCATCGCGACGTACTCCGCTCGGCGACTCTGGACCGATCGGAATGGGACCGTGCCGGCCCAGCCGTCTCGGTCCAGCATGATCAAACGCGCGCTCCGGCTTCAGGTGAGGTGGGAACGGACCCACTCGATATGTACTCGTTTGAGGCCGATCCGGTTCCAGGTTTCTGCCCTCCGAGTCCAGCATCGGGGGTGGATCGAGGGGGTTCTCATCGTAGGTAGAATCCCTCGGCCCTCGTGAGGAGAGTTCTCTTGCAGCGTTGGATTGTTCGCGGCGTCATCGGTCTCGTGGCACTGCTTCTACTGGTTCAGCTCATTCCGTACGGGCACGATCACAGCAACCCTGCGGTCGTGGTCGAGCCGGCGTGGGATTCGCCCCAGACCCGCGAGCTGGCCGTCCGAGCCTGCTTCGACTGCCACAGCAACGAGACCAAGACGTACTGGTTTTCGGGCATTGCCCCGTTTTCGTGGTTGATTCAACACGACATCGACGAGGGCCGGCGACGTCTCAACTTCTCCAACTGGACCGGCAACAGCCGCGGTTCTCGCGAGGCGGCCGAGACCATCCAGCGTGGAGAGATGCCACCGATCCAGTACACACTCGTCCATCCTGAGGCACGGCTCAGCGACGCCGAGAAGACCGCACTCGAACAGGGTCTGCAGGCGACGCTCCAGGGTGGATGAGCGCCAACGGCGCAAGGTCCGATGGCGATTCTGGATAGGGTCTGGGCCCGTATAGCGTGGGGACGATCGCAAACGAGAGGATCGGCCATGGCACAAACCGTGCAGATCGAGGAGCCTCGCTTCTCTCGCTGGTTTTTCGGCTCGACCACCACCGCCTGGTTCTGGCTCGTAATGAGGGTATGGCTGGGGTGGGAGTGGTTTCAATCGGGATGGGGAAAGGTATTCGGCGGCAACATCGTTCCTGGCAAGGACTTCGCCTTGACCGGCAGCGCGAACATCGGATGGATTCGTGCGGGCACCGCTATGCAGGATGGCAAGGAAGTGGCCGTCTCCGTCGGTTCGAGGATCGCGGGATTCGCAGCCGGCGCGATTCAGGCATCGACCGGACCCCACCCGTCCGTCGCCTACGGCTGGTATGTCGACTTCCTGCACTGGGTTCAGACTTCGGGCCACACGTTGCTTGGCTACGTCGTCCCGCTGGGTGAGTTGCTGATCGGAGTCGCTCTGATCCTCGGAGCATTCACGGGGATCGCGGCGCTGTTCGGCGCGATGCTCAACTTCACATATGTGTTCGCTGGAAGCGCAGGGGTCAACCCGGCGATGATCCTCGTCTCCGGGCTGGTGTTCCTCGCGTGGCGGAATGCGGGTTGGTTGGGACTGGACCGGTTCCTGCTGCCCAGGCTCGGTGTTCCGTGGCAGCCGGCTTCGAGCGCGCCGGGGTCGGATAGCTAGCGACGGATCGGGATGCGGAACGCGATGGTGCCGCCCGGGCCGGGTTCGATCCAGGTGGCGCCTCCGTGCGCGTGCACGATGCCACGAGCGATCGCCAATCCCAGGCCGGCGCCTCCCGTGTCGCGGGCCCGCGCACTATCACCCCGGGTGAAGCTCTCGAAGACATCGATGTCAGGTGGGAATCCGGGGCCCTGATCCGTCACACGGACCGTGACGGCGGACTGGTCGCTGTTCACGCCCACGGTCACCTCCGAGGCGTCGGGGGCGTGTCGGATAGCGTTGTCGACGAGGTTGCGTAGGACTCGGGCCAGCTCCAGCTCTCCCGCGAGGACGCGGACGTGGGATGTGGCGTCCAGTCGTAGATTGATGCGTCTCTTCTGTGCGACCGGGGTCATCGCCTCCAGCGTCGTGTCTGCCAGATCGGTCAGGTCTACGGGCTCCATCTGCAGATCGAGCTGATCGGCCTCGATCTTCGAGAGAAGGAACAGATCCTCAACCAGTCCGCTGAGGATCGACAGATCGCGACTGATCGAACCCAGGAACCGCTCCGGATCGCGCGCAACACCATCCTGGAGAGCCTCCACCGCGGCTCGGGCCGATGTCAGAGGGGTTCGAAGATCGTGCCCTATTGCCGCGAGGAACGTTCGTCGGGAGGCCTCGATGCGCTGGCGTTCGTTGTCGGCCGCATCGAGACGCTCCACCATGGAGTCGATCGCCAACGAGAGCGCGCCCACCTCGTCGGGCCGGTTCAGTCCCGCCCGGGCGGTGAAGTCACCGGCAGCCACCTGCTCTGCAATGTCACGCAGACGGTGAAGGTCATGGCTGAGCCGCTCTGCTACGGCACCGGCGAGGAGAGCGCCGAGCACCACGCCGAAGCCGAGGACGATCAGCGTCAGGTGCAAGTCATGGCCGGACAGAAACATCAGGCGGCCGGCGGCGACTACTGCAAGCGCAACGATGAAGACGGCTCCTACCGAAACGACGAACATCGTTGCGGACAGTGACTTCGCCCGAACGGCAACAGAGCGCAGCACAATCCCCACGAGGGCAGTCACGAGGGCGATGCCCGCGAACATGAAGGCGAACGCCGCTCGATCCTGGCCCGATGGACGCATGAGGAGCTCGACGACCCCGTAGGCGACGATGACCGCTCCGATCAGCAACCCGGTGAATCTCATGGTTCGAACCGGTAGCCGACCCCCCACACCGTGGCGATCCAGCGGGGTCTGGCGGGGTTGGCTTCGAGCTTGGTCCTGAGGCGGCCGATGTGCACCGTGACGGTCGCCGGGTCCTGCCAATCGGAAGAGGACTCCCACACGTGTTGAAGGAGCTGGCCCCTCGAAAAGACCTGTCTCGGGTGTGAAGCGATGTAGACGAGGAGATCGAACTCCCTTGGCGTCAGCTCAACAAGCCGCCCATCCGCCCGCACCTCGCGAGAGCGGCGATCGATCTCGAGGCCTTCGAATGCCAGTGTCTCGTTGACCGGTTCGGGCCGGCTCCTTCTCAACACCGAACGCACTCGTGCGGCCAACTCCCGTGGAGAGAACGGTTTGACCACGTAGTCGTCGGCACCCAGCTCGAGACCCACCACTCGGTCGGGTTCCTCGCCGCGGGCGGTCAGGAGGATCACGGGGATCGTCGAGTCTTTCCTCACTTCATGGAGAACGGAGAAGCCGTCCCTCTCGGGAAGCATGACGTCGAGCACGAGCAGATCCGGGGGCCGGGCGCGGATGGCCTCGAGCGCGGCATCGCCATCCTGGACAGTTTCGACCACGAAGCCTTCACGTTCGAGGTACTCCGTGACGACCTCACGCACCATTGGTTCATCGTCGACGACGAGGACTCGATCCA
>Ga0307424_1001687_pt1 | contig 11441 bp, 6 predicted proteins | sample SalMarWE160320MG_FD_202157 | JGI IMG/M metagenome (GOLD analysis project Ga0307424, IMG submission 202157) | Salt marsh sediment microbial communities from the Plum Island Ecosystem LTER, Massachusetts, United States - WE1603-20 | ecosystem: Environmental > Aquatic > Marine > Intertidal zone >...
GCCCGGCCCCCCTCCGGCTCCCGCCAACGCTCAGCCTCAGGCTTCGCTGGGGGGAGAGAACCACTCGCTTCACTCGCCGGCTCTCGGTCTTGGGTTTTCGGTACGACACTCGCTCTGACGCCTCGTGGTGTCCCGGGCCGCACCTTCAACGCCGGCTGTCAGCTGCGGGCGGAGCGAGCATGCTGGTCCCCCCAGGAGCTCGAAGACCGACGTTGGGAGGAAACAGAGGGCTCGCCAAGCTCACCACCCCGGGTAGCCTCGCAGGGATGGTCCACGAGTTGACACGTACCGAAGCGCGTCGCATTGCGGTACGTGCACAACTCCTCGACGCCAACCGTCCCCACGATCTCCTCGAGGTCATCCGTCACCTGACGTTCCTCCAGCTCGATCCGACCGACGCCATCGCCCCGAACGTTCACCTCGTCGCGTGGAGTCGTCTCGGGTCGTCGTACTCACGAGCAGAACTCGATGCAGCACTCGAACAACGAAAGCTCGTCGAGTTGCACGCGCGAATCCGGCCTGCCGAGGACATGAAGCTGTACCGGGCCAGGATGACAGAGCGGCAGCAAGGCGAGCATCTTTTCGACTTGCAGGAGCATGGCAACGCCTGGGTCATGGCCAACGACGCCTGCCGGCGCGACATCCTCGACCGGCTCGCTGCGTCGGGGCCACTCGCCTCCAGGGAGCTGCCGGATACCTGCGTGAAGCCGTGGAGGTCGACAGGGTGGACCAACAACAGAAACGTCACCCAGATGCTCGAACTCATGACGTCGCGCGGTGAGGTCGCCATCGCAGGACGGATCGGCCGGGAGCGACTCTGGGACCTCGCGTCGCGTGTCTACCCGGACGAGCCGGCGGTTCCCGTCGACGAGGCACGACGACTTCGCAACGAGCGTCGCCTCCACTCCCTTGGGATCGCGCGAGCCAAAGCGCAGCAGGCTCCGGTCGAGCCCTGGGACGTTGGCGACGCGGGTGAACCCGCCGTCGTCGAAGGAGTCAAGGGCGAGTGGCGCGTCGACTCTGCCTATCTGAGCGGGCGGTTCGAGGGTCGTGCGGCCCTGCTGTCGCCGTTCGACCGCCTCAGCCACGACCGCAAACGCACTACCGAGCTGTTCGAGTTCGACTACATCCTCGAGATGTACAAACCGGCGGCGAAGCGCCGCTGGGGATACTTCGCTCTGCCGATCCTCTATGGCGACCGCCTCGTCGGGAAGCTCGATGCCACGGCCGACAAGAAAGCCGGCGTGCTGCGAGTCAACACCGTGCACCAGGACGTCGAGTTCACCAAGACGATGACGACGGCGATCAGCCGGGAGATCAAAGACCTCGCCCGCTGGCTCGAACTCGACCTGGCGATGAGCTGACGGTTTCTTCCCCCGGGGGATTCGCAGCTTCGCGAGGAGAGCAAACGAATCTCACCCACTCCTTAGATGTGCTTCACACGACCTTCATACGGACGGTGCATAGTGACAGTGTTCAAGAGATCGATACCGAGAACTTGAACGAACGTCTCATCCTCCCTCCAAGCGCCCCCGACAAAGGGGGCGCTTACCTTTGCGGGACGGTTCTTGTCACGACCGGCACGTACGATGTCCTCATGGCATCCAACGATCTGACCAGCCTCAGGAACATCGGTCCGGCGATGGCGCGGGACCTGGCTTTGCTCGGGATCGGCTCGACCGAGGCGCTCGCCATCAAGGACGCCGATCTCCTGTACCTGGAACTTGGCGCTATCACGGGTGCGCGTCCCGATCCGTGCGTGCACGACACGTTCGCCGCTGCGATCCATCAGGCACGAACCGGCGAGGCGTTGCCGTGGTGGGAGTTCACGCCCGCCCGCAAGGAGCGCCAGCGGCGTGGAACGTTCGTGTAGGAGAACTCACCAAGAGTTCAAGAGCACGTAGCGTCTCGTCACCTAGATCGGCCATAGTGACACTCGTCAAGGACCTCGAAAGAGATCCGGACTCACAACTCAGTCCTCCGCGCAATCCCCGGAGCGAGTGTTGGGCGTGTTGGTCCCCCCAGGAGTTCGAAGGGCGACGTTGGGAGGAAGGTCCCGCCAAGCTCACCAGCCGGGGTAGCCTCGCAGGGTGGTCCGATCGGGAGTCTCCAAAGCGTTTCGTTGTCACCGGTTCGTCGAGCCGCGGCCACTCACGGTTCTGCCATCGACCGTCACGCAGAGTGCCCTCTGATGCGCGTCATCGACAATGGGCTGATCACCGTCGAGGTAGCAACAGACTTCGGGCCGCGGATTGTCGGGCTCAGGCCGGCAGGCGGCGAGAACCTGTTCGCCGAACTCGGCGACCTCGGTTTCGATCTCGATGACGGACGCCGGTTCTCGTTCCGCGGCGGTCACAGGCTGTGGCTCGCGCCCGAGGTGCCAGAAGTGACCTACGAACCGGACGATGCGCCGGTCGAGGCGACCGTGGGGCCGGGGTTCGTGCAGACGACGAGCTCGACCGGCGGGGTCAGCAAGACCGTCAGAGTTGCGCTAGCCGAGGACAAGGCCGAGATCGTTGTCGACCATCGTGTGGTGAACCGTGGCGACGAGACGATCGAGGTGGCGCCATGGGCGATCACCCAGCTCCGTACCGGCGGAACCGCGCTGATGCCCGTAGGAACCGAGCCGCCCAGGCCGGGCCGGCTCCAGCCATCGGCGTCGGTCGTCGGCTGGTCCTACACGGACTGGGCCGGGCTCGAGTGGGATGACGACCATGGCGTAGTCCAGGTTTCTGGCCGGCGTGACTTCCCCACCAAGATCGGAACGGTGCTGGCGAGGGGCTGGCTTGCCTATGCGATCGACGGGTGGGTGTTCGCGAAGTACGCGACGGTACGGCAGCTGTCGATCGACCTCGGTGCGAGCGGTCAGGTGTATGTCAACAAGGACTTCGTCGAGCTCGAGACGCTGGGAGCGTTCGTCAGCCTGGCACCCGGCGAGTCGACGAGCCACAGCGAGGCATGGCGGGTGTTTCGAGCATCAGGCGACCTGACCGAAACCGCGCAGCAGGTCGAGTCCCACCGGAGCTGACCGCTCCTCCCCCGGCCAGGGGGCCGTGCGCGGGCTACGTTGGTGGGTACGGCCCAGGAGGCGAGCTTTGCTCGCCGTTCTGGGCTTCGGGTTTTCGGTGGGACACTCGTCCTGACGCCTCGCGTTGCCCCGGGCCGCGCGCTCTCTGACGGCTGTCAGCTGCGATTGGAGCGCGCGTGTTGGTCCCCTGAGGAGCTCGAAGGCCGACGTTGGGAGGAACCAAGTTGGGAGGAACCAAGAGGCGGCCTTTGCCCGCAGATCAATTCCGTCGGCTGCCCAGGATTCTCACGAAGTCCTTAGGTTCGTTTCATGACGGTCTCATACGGATGCGCCACAGTGACCCCGTCAATAACTCATCCCCTTCCCTCCCAAAGCGCCCCCGACAAAGGGGGCGCTTCTCCTTGCACGGACAACGCCGACAATCTCACGAAGTCTTTAGGTCCGTTTCATGACCTCTTCACACGGGGGACGCATAGTGGAAAGTGTTGAGTCTTTCCCCTCCTGCAGTTGAGAGCGCCCCCACCGGGGGCGTTCTCGCGTCCACATCCTCCACGCACTCGACACCGCAGCGGGCTTCGACGCTCGCCAGCGGGCTAACCGACCCGATCCTCTCGGACGGGCGTGTGGTGCCACTGCTCCCCCTCATCGCCGCGGTATGGGAGAGCGACCAGTCACCAGAACTCGAGGAAGTTCGCCTCGAGATCATTCGAGCCACGGGGAATGACCCCGTCACCAGGGTCGTGCTCGAACGGTGGCTCAACCCCACACGCCCGCCCTCCTCGACTGACCTGACGATCCTGCATGCTCACATCACGTTTCACCTCGGCGAGATCGCAGAAGGTCGTCCGACCGCATGGTCTGACCCGACACCGGTCGAAAGCCACACGCGACACCCGTCCGCCGATACCCACGACGACGGTCTCTACTTCGGCTAGGAGCCAGGCTCGCCGCTCCGCAAGCTGCGTTGGTGGGACCTGCCCCCTCCGTCCTCGGCCTTCGGCCCCGGCCACCTCCCCCACTCCGGGCTGCACCCGGCCCCCCTCCGGCTCCCCCCAACGCTCAGCCTCAGGCTTCGCTGGGGGGAGAGAACCACTCGCTTCGCTCGCGGTCTTGGGTTCTTGGTCATCGGTGCGACTCGCCCTGCGGTCTCGTGCTATCTCAGGTCGCGTTCTTACTGATGACCGAAGACTGAAGACTGCGGGCGTAGCCCGCCTACTTGCCCCAGCCTTCGGCGTGGTGGCGGTGCTTCTCGATGTCGAACTCGGCACGCTCCAGCACCTCGTCCAGGTCGTCGATCGCGAGGAAGTCCCCGTAGAACGCGAATCGTGACCCTGCGGGCACGGTGAGACTCCCGTCAGGGAACACCATCACGTAGAGCCGGTCGAGCGTGTCGTGATCGAGCCAGTTGATCTTCACGCTGGTGACCATGACACGCTCGCGCAAGGCAGCGAACTCATCGTTTGTCACGATGAACTCCTCCCACGGGACATCCGCGTCCATCGAGCGGGGGAACGCCTGGAACACGTTGTAGAAGACCCGGTTCGGTGCCTGCGCCGCGTACCGCTCGAGGAGCGCCACGATGTTGGGCACATCGTCGATGTTTGAGCGGGTGACGGGCGTCGCGACCTTCACGTCGATCGCCGGGCGCAGAGCCAGCGCCCCCAGCGCCTCCATCACCGCCCCGAAGTGGCCGACGTTCTTCGTCCGGGACGACACCTCTTCTGTCGACCCGTCGAGCGGCAGCGAAACGAGATCGATGTCGGCACCGTACCGATCGAGGAATCCTGCCGACAGCTCGTCACCTGTGGTCGACAACGCGACCTCGAGCCCGTGCTGCTTGGCGGTGTGGATGAGTGTGCCAATGTCGCCGCGCTGCATCGGGTCGCCCCCGGTGAACACGATCCTCCGGGCACCGCTGCCGGCGATCTTGGCGACGATCGCCAGGGCCGTGTCAGTGTCGACCTGGGCGATGCCTTGCGGGCCCCAGCAGTAGGGACACGCCTGGCTGCACTCGCTCGTGACGTGAAAGTCGATCGTGGCGACGTTCGACATGGCCACACCCTACCGCTACGTCACGGTTGCAGCTTCGGGATCGCGAGGGGCCCCTCCCAACCGTTCAGCTCAAAGGTGGAAGATGGCTGATCCGCGTCGAGACAGGGCGCGGTGACCTCTTGGAGCAGCGCTTCGAACTCGCTTCCGACAGTGATGATCGCGGCGACAGGATCAAAGCACCAGTTGCTCAACGTGTAGGTGACAGTCAGGTACGGCTCATCCGGTGTGAGGGTCACGCTGAACACGACTACGGGCGGATACCCGGGGAGTGCGGAAGTGAAATCATTCACGTCCCAGTGCAGTCCGATCGGGCCGTGGACTTCACACGGTTCGGGATTCAGCAATTCGAGCTGCACCACGACCTCGGTGGACTCGTCTCCTGGCATCGCTCCGATTTCCGTGTCGACGTAGCAGGTGAGGTCTCCCTCGACGCCGGGAGGGAGATGGTTGGGCGGTGTGTGTGGACTCCACACGTGTGCGGCGAGCAGGCGAGCCGTGCCGAGGTCAGGGCAGACAACGTCGACGATCTCCCGACTTTCGGGGTTTTGAAAGACCACATGGGCAAGCCCGTCCCTTGCAGACGACGTCTCGCCGACGGGGATCTCGACCCCGTCTCTGTCTCTCACGAGGCCGGCCGCCTGCGTGAACGCCGGAACATAGGTGCCCAGGTCCGATGAGGTGGACTCGACCCGGCAGGCAACGCCGTCACGTCGCTCCAGCTCGACCGTGACGGTCTGACGATTCACAGAGTCCGAGGAGCTCCCGTACAGGTGTGTCACGTGCCAATCGGCCGGCACCTCCAAGTACTGCTGTCCGACGGGCAGGAAGCTCGGTTGTGGCAGCGTTCCATCCACCAGATCTGGAATCCGGTACCGATAGACCTGCCGACCGACGTCGTAGAGGTACTCGCCGGCGGCTGCAAGCGCAGCCGACACACCTCCCGGAACTTCTGGAGAGGGCAGCACCCTCCACTCGCCCGAACCGTCCCACACGCCTACTCCAGAGAACCATTCGAGGAAGGTGAGCCCCATGCCGGTGGTCCAGTTGCTCTCCCCTGCGAAAGACGGCAAGAACGGCACAGAATCCACGATGTCCCATCGCTCGCCCGCCGGATCGAACACCGCCGCTTCCCCATCGGAGGCCACGGCCAGCAGCTTCTGCCCCGTCCAGACCGAAGTCCGGCCCCAAGGGGGAATGGGCGGAACGGGACCGTCGGCGATACCTGCGAATTCGGAATCGATCACGGCTACACCCTCCGAACCCAAGAGAAGAACCAAGCTCCCCGTCCAGTGCATCAGCGGCTGCAAACCAGATGGGCCCCCGGTGAACATCGGCGACTCGTTGGCCGCCACGACGTCTCTCGTCTCGCCCGTGACGGGGTTGTAGGCGAACCCGGTGAACGACACCAGCTCCCGCCCGGTCCACACAACCTGCGATTCCTTCAGCCCACGAAAGATGCCCGAGTCCAGCACCCACCACTGGTTGGTTGCCGGCGAGTAGGCGGCGGCAGACGGGCACGCCTGATCGATGAATGTCGAGGACCACACGATCAGTTCGTCGCCCGCCCAGAGCCCTGCCGGGACACCCGCGTTGCACATCGGCGACGCCGGCAGATCCCGCATGGCACCTGTTTCGTGGTCGATCGCCACCCCGATCCACTGACACTTCTCACCGCAGGATGTGGGAGGGAGTGTCGAGAAGTTCCTGCCGCCGTTCAACACGATCACCTCGGCGCCGGTGTCGACCACGACGGCGCCGGAGTGCTCAAACGGCAACGTCCCGAAGTGCTCCCATCCGGGAGCGATCTCGACCGTGGAGACGGGCACCGTGGTCGGTACCCTCGTCGTGGTGCTCGTCGTGGTGCTCGTCGTTGGTGCGGCGAAGGTGTCGTCTCGATGCGGCAGCCTCGGACCGACGAACCACACCACAACGATCCCGGCGACGACCGCGAGCACCGCGAGAGGTGCTCCCCACGCCGGTCGCCGATCGTCTGGCTGACTCACGAGCCGCTCCCGTCTCCTGGAATTCCAAGGCTATCGCAGCCAGGGTGACCCATCACGCGCGGATCACGGCTCGAGACAGTGACGATGTCGTTCCCTCGGTGCCGGTCAGCTCAATCGTCGGGGTTCGGATGGCGCCATAGGACGCCGAGACCTTTTCGCCGGCGCCGCACCCTCCGCAACTTTGCGGTCGATGTCCGTTCCGGCTGTCGATCAACTGCCCGGTCGAATCCCTGCCTCGACCAGCAAGAAGGACGACCAGCAACCGAGAAGACGCCGTGGTGACGCGTCGCAGTCCTTCCACAGCTGACAATCGCATAAGGAATCCGTGGATGCACTTAGTGGGCCTCGCTATGCTCGGGTTTGGGTTGGGCTTACCGGGCGTGCGGGCGGATCCAATCGACACCGGGCGCGCCCCTATTCGCGGCTACACGACCGGACCTGGGAGGAAACCAAAATGTCTGAGGGAGGCGAACGTCTACGAGCCGTGCGCTCACTACGTTCCTCGGTAGCTCGCTGGCCGCGGCGCATAGCGCTGTACGTGGCATTCACACTGGTGCTGTCGCTGGTCGCCCTGGGGACACCTGTGTCCGCCGCGTCCGCCACTCCCTGGGTCGTTCACGACTACTCGGAGCTGATGTCCGCACTCGAACCCGGCAACAGTGGCGACATCGAGATCGCCGACAGCTTCCAACTGGACGCGCCGGTAACCATCGTTCGCGACGTGGTGATCTATGGGACGGGCCCGAAAGCGGAAGACATCACCATCACCGCCCCGTCGAACTCGCCCGCGTTCATCGTCGCTTCCGGCACCTCTGTGACGATCAAGACCATCGCCTTTGCCGGTGCCGACGACCGTAAGGCAAAGGGTGGAGCAGTCTCGGTGGAGTTGGGAGCAACGCTCGTCCTCGACGCCGTGTCGCTCCACGACAACTTCGCCGGAGAGGGGGGCGGCCTCTACAACGCAGGCGACACCACCATCAAGAACTCCGTCTTCTACAACAACGAAGCGGCAGGCAAAGGCGGAGGCGTCAGCAACGACGGCACGCTCACCGTCGAGAACTCCACCCTCTCCAAGAACAAAGCCCAGCAAGGTGGAGCGGTCACGACTGCCGGGCCGGCCACGTTCAACTTCGTCACCATCGTCGGCAACTCTTCGAAGAACAAGATCGGCGCAGGCACCCACCTGACCGGCGGCACGATCGAGCTCGACAACTCCATCGTCGCCAACAACTACTCCGGTGGATCGTTCTACGACTGCTCCGGCCAAACAGATGTCAGCCACGTCCTGTTCAGTTCCACGCAGGGGTGCCAGCCATCGGGCACAGAAGGCATCGACTACAAGGTCGTTGCCTCGATCACATTCCCCAATTCCGAAGTCCCCGTCGACAACGGAGGGCCCACCAAGACAGTCGCGTTGATCGATCAGAACCTCTCCGAGTCAGGATTCCAGCATCCCGCCTTCGACTACGCGGCCGGCTGCATCGCGACTGACCAGCGAGGGGTCGCCCGACCGCAACCGAGCGACGGACTCTGTGATGTTGGCGCCTTCGAGCGAGATATCACACCGCCGGAGGTAGATCTCACCGCGTCCCCATCACCGAACGCAGCCGGCTGGAACGACACGTCAGTCCTGGTGACGATCACCGTGAACGAGCCAACGAACTCGATCGAGTACAGCTTCGACGGCACCACCTTCGCCGGGTACACCGGCCCAATCGATGTCGATCAGGAAGGAACGGGAATCGTTGTCGACGCAAGAGCGACCGACCTCGATGGCAATGTCGGGACAGGGACGCTCTCCCCGCCGCTGAACATCGACCTCACCGATCCGACGGTGACTGCCACCAAGACCGCGCGTGCGGATGGCGGATGGGACATCACCATCACGGCGTCGGACGATCTCTCCGGGATCGGAGCGGTCAACTACGCGATCGACGGCGGCGGCGTCCAGCCCTACACGACCGCGCCGGTCACACTCACAGCCCCCGGCTCTCACACGGTTACGTACTCAGCCAAGGACAACGCAGGCAATGAATCGTCGGGCACTCTTTATGCAACAGTCGTCCCATTGACACTCGACATCACCGGGTTCACAACGAGCGCCTCCTCCGTGGAGGTCGGCGCGGTCACCGTGCCGCTCGACAACCTGCCCAAAGCAACCGCCGCGGCAGACGAGTTCGGTACGACGGCTTCCACCCAGCTCTCCGCGATCCAACTATCGGCGATCCAACTGTCGGCCATCCAGCTCTCCGCGATCCAGTTGTCGGCCATCGCAACCGAGGCAGCACAGCTGTCGGCGATCCAGCTGTCGGCGATCCAGCTGTCGGCGATTCTCACCCAAGCCCTCCAGCTCTCGGCGATCCAACTGTCGGCCATCAGTCTCTCCGACATCCAACTGTCCGCCATCAGCCACTACCCGGCGGGAACTGAGATCAACGATCTCCTGTGCGATGCCAGTGGTTCGGCGGACTACTGCGGAATTCCGCTGCAGGCACTGACACTCGACGACCTCATCGCTGCGGAACCGGACATCACCCTTGCCGACATCGACTTCGGCTCCACCCAGCTTTCGGCTATCCAGCTCTCGGCGATCATGCTCGTGCAACTCCCAATGGAGACGATCCAGCTCTCAGCGATCGACAACCACGCTGCCTGGTGCGATGCTCTCGGCCTGACCGCCACGGCATGCGCAAACCTCGACCTGACCCAGAGCTTGTACGACCTCGCCGGGACCGGCTACGACACTGCAGGCTTCGACTCCACGCAGCTGTCCGCGATCCAACTCTCCGCGATACAGCTTTCTGCCATCGCCGCGCTATCGCCAACGCAGCTATCGGCGATCCAACTCTCCGCCATCCAGTTGTCGGCGATCGACTGGTCTTCGACACAACTGTCCGCGATTCAGCTGTCCGCCATTCAGCTGTCCGCGATCGGTTGGCTGTCCACACAGCTGTCCGCGATTCAGCTGTCCGCCATTGGCACGCTTCCGGCTCAGTTGTCCGCGATCCAGTTGTCTGCGATCCAGCTGTCGGCCATACCTCTTTGCGCGACGGATACCGAGAGCGTGTGTTCTGATGGCGTGACGCTGCAGGTTCTCTTCGACGCCGGCTATCTCGACGGCTTGACGCTCCTCGACCTGGCGGACGAAGGCATCCTCGATGATGTAACGCTCGGAGAACTCGACGAGATTGGACTGCTGGACGATCCAAGCCTCACCATCGCCGACCTCTTGCAGCTCTTCACCGAAGAACCCCTGGCGTCATCCGACTACTCGCTCGCCGACCTGCTCTTCGCTCTCGTCCCGTCGACCAGCGTCGCCTGGGAAGACCTCGGCAGCGACCTGGCGGCCCTCCCGCTGGCAGACGCCGCTGACAACAGTGGAACTACACGAACGGACGTGAAGCAGCCGTCCTTCGACTACGTCGTCACCCTGAACGTCCAGGGGCCGACCGCACTCGTGGATGTCGGTTTGACACTTCCGGACGGTTTCTCGTTCGCACGACCGGACGGAACCGTTCCGGATTCGTCGATCCCCCACGTCCGACTCGACGGTGTCGGTGACGAATCGATCCAGCCTGTCGCCTTTGATGCGGGCGCCACGTGCCTCACCTCGAGTGATCTCGCGTTCCTCGATCTCGAACTGACCCCTGGCACCCACACCCTCGAGATCCCCGTCTGGGCCGGTACCACGCTCGGCGACTTCTCGGCTGAAGTCACTGCGTGCGCCGAGGCGGGCACGCAGACGGCTGACGCAGGACCTGCCACCACGTCGATCCAGGTGTCCGAGGGCGCCCCGTTGAGCAGCACGATCCAGCCCGGCGACCTCGAACTCGCCCAGATCACTGCCGGGCACCCCGTCCACGAATATCAGTTCACCCTCACTGAGCGGTCACAGGCGCGAATCAAACTCACCAACTTGACGGGCGATCTCGATCTCGAGTTGTTCGGTCCACCGATGCAGGCGCCGCTGCGGGGTACGCCCCAAACCGGGTACGGCCAGACGAAAGATTTCATCTACAGCCTGATACCGGGGGACGACTCTTTGGATGCGAACACGCTCAACGATCTCCCACTCGATCCGCCAACGGGTGAGGTGCTGCACGCCGTGTCGGCCAACCGGGGAACCACGGACGAGGTCATCGACACCGGATCTCTCAATCCCGGGACGTACACCATCCGGGTCTCCGGCTACAACGGAACCACCGTCGATGATGCCTTTGCGCTACGTCTGCGGACGACCCCCCTGCCTGAGCTGACCTGTTCGATCAGCCAGTCTTGGAGTACACCCAGCAGCAGTCCGGCCCCACCCTCCGGGATCAACACGGTGTTCCTCTACAACTCGACGACGTATGGAGACG
>Ga0307424_1001688_pt1 | contig 11427 bp, 6 predicted proteins | sample SalMarWE160320MG_FD_202157 | JGI IMG/M metagenome (GOLD analysis project Ga0307424, IMG submission 202157) | Salt marsh sediment microbial communities from the Plum Island Ecosystem LTER, Massachusetts, United States - WE1603-20 | ecosystem: Environmental > Aquatic > Marine > Intertidal zone >...
GGCTGCGGCCGGCGCTGGTGAGCGCTCCGGACCGGAACCCGTTCCGGGAGGCGGTGCACTTCACGCTGGACGGGCCGGCGGCAAGGGGGTCGATCACGGTGTGGGACGTGCAGGGGAGGACGGTGCGGCGGCTGTTCGAGGGAGTATTGGCCGCCGGGCCGCGGACCTTCGCCTGGGACGGCCGCGATGACGCCGGGAGGCGAGCGGCGCCGGGGATCTATCTCATCCGCGTGCGCCGTGGGGGCGCGGTGGCGGCAATCCGCGTGGTGCGGCTGCCGTAGGTGCGAGCCCTTTTACCAACTGCTTGGGTCGCGGGCGGTGAAAAAGGCCTCTGAGGGCACACGTAGCACGCTCCTGCTACCTGAGCACCAGGACCCTGGTCGTCGCGACATCGCGAGCCAGGGTGGCCCGAAGGAAATAGACACCCGAGGCCAAACGCTGTCCCTGGCCGGATCGAGGCGCCCAGGAAACGGCGTGCCATCCTGGGGGAAACCAGCCGGCATCGAGGCTGGATACCTGTCTGCCCTGCAGATCCAGGATCCGGATGCGGAGGTCCCCGGATTCGGGCGCTCCCAGGGTGAGTTCCACCGGCGCGTCCCCTTTGACAAATGAGGCGGCTTCAAGGGTCATGTGCGCCGGGGCACTTCCGACCGCCAGGGAGATCGGTCCGAGGTACCGGGGGCCGCCGGCCCGGCGGATGCCGGCGATGCGATAGGTGTACTCCCCACGCGGCAGTCCGCGCCGGCGCCACGAGTAGGAGACACCGTGGTTCAGCGGAACCTCGTCCACTTCCACAAAGTCCCGGTCAACCAGTTGTTCCACGCGGAAGAAAGCGAAGACGCCGGCGTCGGCCCGCCAGGACAGTTCCACGCCGTCCCGGAGGGGGGCGCCCTGAAGATCGGAGAACTGGACCGGTGTGCCCGGGTCCGGATCGACCAATGCGGTCCAGAGGCTCAATGTAGTCCCGTCCAATCTGGTCCAGAGGGGACGGATCCTCCCCCCATAGGCGGCGACGCCGATGTAGTCGCCAAAGAAGACGTCGGGGGTCGGTGTGAACGGGCTGTCGCTGATCTTCTCGTTCACAAAGGAATCCCCTCCGTCCTCGGAGACGGCCAGATACACGTCCGTGGCCAGGCTGTCCACGGACTCCCGGCGATCGTAGAAGACGATGCACACCTGTCCCGTTACGGGATCGACGTCCATCCACGGAAAGAACTGGTGCCGTCCGTTACCCACGGGATCGTCGTTCACCCGAACCTTCGATGACCAGGTCGCTCCCCCGTCGTCGGAGTGAAGGAGGAAGACGTCCGTATCCCCGTTCCGCTGGTCGGACCAGCACACATAGACGCGGCCGCGGTACGGGCCCTGGCTCAAGTCCGCTTTCGTGATCGGGAAGCCGTTGCACCGGTACATCCCGGGCACAGCGAACGCCCAGCCCCCCGGTTGGTCCGAGATCACCAGGTCCGTCCCGAAGCTGAGACCCCCGTCGGTCGAGCGATCGAACTCGATTCCCCGGGGGCCCGACCAGGCGGTGTAGACCGTACCGTCCGGTCCCACGGCGGGGACCGCCCCTTCGACCGTGTCATCGGAATCGCGGCAGTCGCCGGCCTGATCGCTGATGCGCACGGGGGCGGTGAAACTCAACCCGCCGTCGGTCGATCGGGCGAAGTGGATGCGGCTGCTGTCCTCCGGGGCGGCGCTGCCAAGGCTGTCGAACTGCGTCCAGGCGACGTAGACGTTCCCTCGAAACGCTCCGTCGGTCGCGTCGCAAGCGACGTACGACTTGTCCTCGAAAGGGGTCCGGCCTTCGCGCTCGACGACGGCGGTGCCGTTGGGCGGCCAGGTGACGCCGCCATCCACCGACTGGTTCACGAAGATCCCGGTATGGGTAAACATCCCGATGTACCCATAGTAGGCGTTGCCGTCTCCGTCAAAGGCGATCGAGGGATCCCCCAGGGCCCTGGGATCGAGCAGGTTGCCCTCCGTCCAGGACGTTCCTCCATCAACGCTCACGTAGAACAGTTCGCCGGCCTGGGATTGGGCCACCCCGACGATGTTGTCCGGATTCGTCGGATTGATGGCGATCGAGGTTTCCTCCGGGCAACACGACTCGTTCACCATGACGTTCGGGTAGGGAGACGCTCCGGTCAGAGCGAGAAGACAACCAAGCCCGGCAATCCCGCCCCTCAACATGATCAGAGTCCTTCCACAACGCGGTTGAAGTCGGTGGAAACGGCTGCGCTTCAATTGAGAGATCGCTATCGAAGTCGAACCAGCTTCCGTATGGCCTCGAATCCTCGGGTCTCCAACCGGATCATGTAGATCCCGGCAGAAACCTCTTGGCCGCGATCGTCTCCTCCATCCCAGGCAACGACATGTTCGCCCACGCCGTACTCCTTGTCCGTGACAAGACGGACTTGGCGGCCGGCTGAGTCGAAGATCCGTACTTGCCCGGTTATCTGCGTGCGCAGAAAGTCGCTTCCGTTCAGCCTGCCAAGCATATCCTGCCTCCTCATGGCGCCAATAGTCTGGGTTGGAACGGAACGGGAACCCCGAGTATCGTCGCGAGAGTGCACAGGTGTCTATTCCGTCACCACCACCCGATTCACCAGCGTCCGCCCCAGCCCCGTGGCCCGGATGAAGTAGAGCCCCGCGGGAGCGCGGCTGCCGCGTACCCGGGTATTCCAGGTGATCTCGTGGCGGCCCTGCTCGAAGTCGCGGTCCTCCAGGACGGCGACCTCGCGGCCGCTCACGTCGAACACGGCCACCCGCATCCGGCCCGGTTGGGGGACGGCCAGGGTCAGGCGGGCCTGGCCGTGGATGGGGTTCTCGTGGAGGGTCATGGCGAAGGCGGTCACCGCCGTCCCCGGGAGGTCGGCCACGCCGGTTTCGGTGCCGGCGATGAGGAACTCGCCGTCGCTTTCGTCGTCGCAGACGTTGCCCGACGCGTCGTGCACCAGGATGCGGAAGACGGCGTTGTAGGTGATCGGCAGGTCCACATCCCAGGCGTAGGAGCCGGTGTCCGGGAGGCAGGTGGCCAGGGTGTCGTAGGGGCCGCCCGATCCCGAGCGGGATAGGAGCAGGTCCAGGCAGGTCACAGTGTCGTTGTCGGAGGCCGTCCAGGAAAGTACACGTGTCGTGGCCACGTGCAGGGTGTCGCCGCCGTTGGGGAAGGTCACCGCACAGGACGGGGGCTCGGTGTCGGCGAACCCGGCGTAAATGGTGTGATTCTCCTGGACGTTGGGGAAGGTGTAGGTGGGAGGCGTGCCCACCGAGGCGCTGTCCACCTGGACGTCCTGGATGGAGAAGCCCGGGTCGGGGGTGAAGGAGAACATCTGATCAGCCCCGCAGGCCACCGGGACCTGGCCGCTGGGGGTGATGGACCCGCCGGGGCCGGCCGAGGCGCTGATGGTGTCGTCCGGGAGCGGCGTGAACACGGCCTCGATGGTGTGGTCGGCCATGACGTTGGGGAACGGATACGAGGACAGCGGCCCCACCGACATCGCGTCCACCAGGACGTCGGCGATGGCGGAGCAGGAGTCGGGGGTGATGGTGAAGGTGGTGTCGGCGCCCTCCGCCACCATCACGTCGCCGCTGGGGGTAATGGACCCGCCGGCGCCGGCCGAGGCGGTGATCGTGTAGGTCGGCGTCGTCGTCGTGGAGACGCCCGCCCACCAGCTGCTCCACCGGCTGGAATTGGCCCCGGTGTTCCCGTCGTTCGTGCCGGTCCGGGCCTTGGCGTACTCCTGGAGCGTCCACAGGGTCATGTCGTCCGAAGGATCCACCTGGGCGGTGCTGAAGTCTCCCCAGCGGTTCCGCCCCGTCGCGGTGTCGAACGTCTTGTGATAGTAGTCCTCGCCGGCGTGGTAGACGAGGGGATCGCGCAGGGTCCCCGCGCCGTCCCCCGCCACGTGGACCACGTACCCCGCCGACGGGTGCTGGGCGGAGGAGAACTGCGAGAACCCCACCAGGAAGTCCCCGGCCGCGTTCACCGCGATGTGGGGGTAGGCGTACCACAGGCCTCCGTTCGACGAGGTGGCGGTGGGGTCGTCGACGCGGCCCCCGTCCACGAAGGCGCCCCCCGGGGTGGCGATCTGCGTCCACTGGACGGCGGTGTGGGTGTAGCCCCCGGCAGGGAGGCCGATGGTCTGGGTGTAGTAGATCGATCCATCCCGGTAGACGGGCGCCGAGCGGACCTGGGAGTCCTGGCACTCGAGCGGACAGGGCGGTGCACCGCAGGCGCTGGATCCGGCGACCGGCGCGGACTGGGGCAGGATATTGCCTCCGGGTTGAGCCCATCCCCCCCCGGTGCGGGTTGAGGTCCCCCCACTCGTGTAGGTCGGCGACCCCGCCGTCCCCGTGATCGTGTCCACCTCGTAGGTGGCGCCCGCGCTGCTCAGGTGGGTGACCACGTAGAGGGTCTCCGCCGTGCTCGAATAGGTGACGCACGGCGAGCTACAGAAGTGCGTGTTCGGGGAATGCGTGAACAGCGTCCCGGTTCCCGTTCCCGCCCGGGCCATCGGGTAATCCAGCACGAGGTTGATGCCCCGCAGGAAGGTGCCGTACCGGTTGACCGAGATGGAGATCCAGTTCTTGTTGAATCCCAGGATGGGAAAATCGATGGTGGCCCCGGTGTTGAAGCTGTACAGGTACCAGGCGCCCTGGGGATCGCTGGTCTGGGAGACGCCGACCAGGAGCTTCCCCGCCCCGGAGGTATAGGTCTGCATGGCCGCGATCCAGCAGTCGTTGTAGGGATCGTAGACGGTGCGAGGGTCGGTGAGATTGAGCCGCTCGGAGGGCGCCACCACCGAGGCCCAGAAGGTGGCCGTCCCCAGGGTGGCCAGCGTCGTGCCGGTCGCCTTGTCCTGGATCCGGTAGTTGTTGTTGAACCCCTCCATGACGTGGGTGGGCCCCACCGCGCCCCCCACGTCGGGCGGGATGACGATGTAGGAGGAGTCGGCCATGGGTACGTCGTCGAGCCCCATGAAGCTATAGAGCGGCGACGGCGAGGCCACCAGGGGGGCCAGGCCCTTCGGCACCGAGCCGCCCCCGGGAGCGGGGGGGAAGTAGGGCTCGGCGGGGTGCTGGCGCTCGATGGGCATCCAGGTGCGCTCGGGTCCGGGGGCGGTGGCCTGGGTCCGGGCTTCCTTGGCCACCAGCTCGTCGAAGCGGATGACCGCGGAGGCGGAGGGGCTCACCGCCTCCGCCGCCGACACGGTCCCGGCTGCATCCACCACCAGCGGGGGACCTTCCACCTCCTCGTCCTCCTCCACCTGGGTCGACGCGGGCGCGGCGAGAAGCAAGAGCGGGGGAAGGGCGAGGAGCAGGGCGAGGAGAAGGTAAGGCGATACTCCAGTATGGCTTCGCACGGGGCCTCCCTGATGGACAGTGGGCTTGGGTGAATGAGCTGTGGGACAGGGCAGTGCGACGGATACCGCGCTGGGGGGGCATTATATCATGCGGCCGAGGCGACGGGCGACCCGGGGATCCTTCCGGCCTCCCGCCGCCTTGTTCCTTCCCTGGAACCTCCCACTCCCGCCGGGGTATTTGGGACGACATCGCCACCGTCACTCCACGGGAGATACACCTGCCTCTTTGCTATCGGTCGTAGGACATCGATTCCGACCAGACGACTCATGGGACCGATGCCCCGTCACCACGGGGCCCCGGCGATAGGGAGGCTCTCCATGCGCCGCCGAACCTTCTTCTGTCTGTCTTCCTGTCTGGCCCTCCTGTTCGCGGCCGGATGCAGCGACTTGAATCCCGCGGCAAGCAGTAGCCTTGTGTCTGGACCCCCCGGGCCGGGGGGAGGCGCCACCCAGGGCGGCGTCCAGGACATGCGCCTGGCCCGGGAACTCGTGGCCAACGGAAGGGTGCCCCCGCCGGAAGCCCTCCTGGTGGAAGGGATGTTCTCGGAGCACGACCTGCCCCTGGCCGGAGATCCCTGCGCCCGTCCGCTGTGCCTTCGCGGCGGGCTGGGCTGGGAAGCGGGATACGGCTGGATCCAGATCGGGCTTTCCTCGAGCATCGACATGGAGACGTTCCGGCGGCCGGCCTTGGGGCTGCTGCTTCTGGTCGACGTGTCCGGTTCCATGGGATGGACGTACGGCGAGTACGGGACGGGGGCAAGCGTGACCCGGGCCCTGCTTCTCGACCTGGCCGGCCGGTTCGGCCCCCAGGACGCGGTGGCCATCGCCACCTTCAACAGCACCGCCCACCGTGTTCTGGACTTCGTGCCCGGAGATTCCGAGGAGGTGCGCGCCACGATCGAGACCCTGGGCGCCGGTGGGAGCACGAACATGGAAGCCGGGATGCTCCTGGCCGTCGACATGTTCGCGGAGGCGGATCTCGGTACGGAAGAGAAGCGGGTCATTCTCGTCACCGACGCCCAGCCCAACGTAGGGGCCACCGAGCCCAGCTCCTTCCTTCATCTGGCGGCAACCCTCAAGGACCGGGGGGTAGGGCTCACCGTGATCGGCGCCGGCATGGGGCTGGGTCCTGCGGTCATGACCGCCATGACCGACCTCCGGGGCGGAAACGGCTTCAGCATCGCCTCGGCGGGAGACGTGACCCCGTTCATGGCAGACAACTGGCCCTGGATGGTGTCCCCCATCGCCTACGACCTGACCGCCGAGGTGCTTCCCGCGGCCGGGTTCTCGGTGGACGCGGGGTACGGGTTTCCGGAGAGGGGACGGGCCCTGCGTGCCGCCACCGTGTTCCTGAGCAAGCGCCGGGGAGCCCTGGTCCTGCGCCTGAGCGGCGGAGACCTGCCCGGGTTCGCGGCGCGGGTGAACCTGGGATACGTGAACCCCGATGGAGACGCGGTGGCCGAGGTCCTGGACCTGGAGGCTCCCTCGGGAGCGGCCCCGGACGCCCTTGGACACTGGTTTGAGCAGTATGCGGTGGAAAAGAGCACGGCTCTGGCCCTACTCGTGGACGGAATGCACGCCGCCGCCGCCCTCTACGGATCGGACCCCTCCGAGGCGGTAGGCCTCATGACGGATGTGGCGGACCGCTACCAACAGGACGCGGACGCCCTGGCCGCCCAGGGACGGGGGGACGAGTCCGACCTGAGGCGCGAGGGAAAGCTGGCCCATGACCTGCTGCAGCTCATGGAGGAGGGGGCGCCCCAAGGGGACCTGTACGGGGGGTTCTGAGGATTGTGGGGGGGCTGGCAATCCGGCCGCCGTTCGGATACCGTGGGCCCGGATCCGCCACCTGGGGACGATGGATGGAGGCGGGGCCGTCGACGGGTGGCCGCGCGACGGGACGGAGCGAGACATGCCGATAGCACGACTCCTGAAATTTGCCCCAATTCTCATGCTGGGTACGCTGGCCTGCTCGGGGGATGGGAGCGACCCCATGGGCCCCGGGGTCGAGGTCGGAGAGGATTCCCTCCCGCCCGCGGGGACCGCGTATCACGGCGACTCGTCCCACCGGTTCATGGGGGGAAGCGCCGTGTTGACCTGTAGCTCCCACGGCACGTTCACGTCCTCGATTGAGCCCCCGACCACGATCGACACGGCCAGGTCGGACTACTTTGCGACCTTCGTGGGCCAGCTGGTCCTGGAGCCGCCACTTGTCGCCTCACCGGTCACCCATCCGCTCTCGCTGCAGGTCCACATGGCGGAGCTGATCACGCTTGCCGGCACGGAGGGGACGACGCGCACCTTCGACGCGGAGCTGGCGACGTTCGAGCTGGGGGGCACCACCGCACCGGCGGGGGTGATGGTTCGGGAGAGCCCGAGCGTCGCTTCCACCGGACGCACCACGATCACCGCCCTTTCCGGCGGCGGGTACCACGTGGAGACCTATTACGACGTGTGGCTGGAACTCAGCCTGGACGGCGGTGGGACCTGGCAGCTAGCCGACAACGCGGTTCACATGACCCTGGGCCCCCCCAAGCACTGACGACGGGCAGTGTGGCCTCCTTTTGGAAACAGATTACACCCCCGGTCTATGACTGAGGCGCAGTCACGCGTCTCCTACGGTCGAGGAAGGATGCTGTCCACTCGAATGGGTGGGCATTAGGGGCAATGCCCCCCATGCCCGATTCAGCAGGTCCCTGGCCGGGGTGGTCGCGAATGATTCGGGCCGCCTGGTGCGGAAGGTCGTATCGGGGCGGAGCATGAGCGCGGGTGCCAACGTCGTTCGCTGGAACGGCCGGGGCAGCGACAACCGGGTCGTCGAGGACGGCCTCTACATCGTGGCGGTGGAAGCACTGGGCGAGAAGAAGACACAGACCATTGCGGTTGTCAGACGAAAGAGCGCCGGTGGCTTGACGTGTCCCCATGCAGATCGCGCCGGGCAAAGACCTGAGCTGCCCGAAGCTTGTAGCCTCCGCGCGTCCGACCCGACGCGGCACTCGGGTAGCCGGTGGTCGTCCTGGCACGAGATGCACCTTGAATCCGCAGAAGCCCCACTGTAGACTCCTTCGGTTCATCATTCGGTTTGCCTTGCAACTCCGTGAATCATCGATCGAGGGAACTCATGAGCGAACCAGAAGTCGGCTCCAGCATCTCGCACTACCGGGTTGTCCGGAAGATCGGGAGCGGGGGAATGGGGGTTGTCTTCGAGGCGGAGGACTCCCGGCTGGGACGGCAGGTGGCGCTCAAGTTCCTGCCCCAGGACCTGGAGCACGACGACTCCTCCCTGGAGCGCTTCCAGCGTGAGGCCCGGGCCGCTTCCGCCCTCAATCATCCAAATATCTGCGTCGTCTACGCGATCGAGCAGCACGAGGGTCGGCACTTCATCGTCATGGAGCTTCTGGAGGGCGAGACCCTGGCCCAGAGAATCTCAGCCGGACCTCTTGACCTGGAGGGGTTGCTCTCTCTGGGCATCCAGATCGCTGACGCCTTGGAATCGGCCCACGCCAAGGGGATCGTTCACCGCGATATCAAGCCGGCCAACATCTTCATCAACTCCCGGGAGCAGGTGAAGATCCTGGATTTCGGCCTGGCCAAGATCGAAGGCGCCCGGCGCCCCGGAGGAAGCGGGGGGGAGGCTACACAACTCCAGAATTCGCCCCCGCGGGAAGAGCTCACCACCCCCGGCACCGCCATGGGAACGGTATCGTACATGTCCCCCGAACAGGCGCGGGGGCAGCTGGTGGATGCGCGAACCGATCTCTTTTCCCTGGGTACCGTCCTCTACCAGATGGCGACCGGAGTGTTGCCGTTCGCGGGTGATACTTCGGCCATGATCTTCGACAGCATCCTGAACCGGAATCCCCAGCCGGTCACCCAGCTCAATGCCTCGTTGCCGGCGGATCTCGTCCGGATCCTCGAGAAGACCCTGGAGAAGGACCGAAACCTGCGGTGTCAGAGCGCGACCGAACTCAAGACGGATCTGGCACGACTCCGCAGGGACCTGGACTCTGGTCGGAGACGCGCGCAGGAAGACAGCGACTTGCGACGCGGGGCCCCGGCCGGCAAGTCGGAGCAGTCCATCGCCGTGCTGTATTTCGAGAATCTGAGTGGAGTCAAGGACGACGAGTATTTCCGCGACGGGATCACCGAGGACATCATCACCGAACTCTCGAAGATCAAGGGGATCAATGTCTTTCCGCGCCCGTCCGTACTCAGCTATCGGGACAAGTCGGTCACGCCCCAGCAGGTCGGCCGGGAACTCAGCGCCGCCTATGTTCTGGGCGGAAGCATCCGCCGCGCGGGGACGCGGTTGCGCATCACGGCCCAGCTCATGGATGCACACACGGATTTTCCGGTGTGGTCGGAGCGCTACGACCGGGAGATGAAGGACTTCTTCGAGGTCCAGGACGAGATCGCCCGGAAAATCGCCGAGGCGCTCCGGATCACGCTCACTCCCCAGGAGCAGAGGGAGCTGGCGTCCAAGCCCACCGACAACCTGCAGGCCTACGATCTCTATCTGAAGGGGAAGAGCTACGCGCGCCGGTTGACCCGGCAGGACCTGGAATTCGCCCTCCAGATGTTCGAGAACGCGGTGGCTCAGGACCCGAGCTTTGCCCTGGCCTACGCCGCCATCGCCAATGTCTGCGCGCAACACCACTACAACTACGGTCGCGACGCCATCTGGATGGAACGCGCCATGGCCGCCTCGGAGCGGGCAGTCATTCTACGGCCGGAACTTCCCGAGGTACTGGTGGCCCGGGCGTGGATCCTCTATGCCGGATCCCAGTACGACGACGCGGCGCGGTGCTCCAATCAGGCGATTGAACGCAAGCGGGACTGCGAGGGAGCGTATTACATCCTGGGGCGGGCTCTCTTCGCCGCCGGGAAGTACCAGGAACTGGCCGGCATCACCGACGCCGCTCTCGACGTCGCGGGTGAAGACTACAACAACTACGTGCCGATCATGAACGCACTCGGAGCCCTCGGGAAGGACGAGATGCTCCGGAACGTGCGCTTCAGAAGAGTCGCTGCGCTGGAGAACCACCTGAAGCAGGTGCCCGAGGACGCCCGCGCCCGCGTTCTTCTGGCCACCGACTACGCCAACCTGGGCCGAACGGAGGATGCGGTTCGGGAGGCGAACCTCGCCGTGGTGTTGCGGCCGAACGAGGCCACCGTGAACTACAACGCGGCCTGCGTGTTCAGCACGATCGGCAAGAAACCCGAGGCCCTGGATGCACTTCGGAAGGCCTGGAACGCCGGCTTCAAGGACGCGAAGTGGGCTCGGAACGATCCGGAACTCCGGTCTCTCCACGGGGACTCCGAGTTCGAGCGCCTATACCCCGAATCGAGCGAATAGACCCCAAGACGACGGGCGAGCGGGGGAACAGGTCAAGCGTGATAGCTCGAAATAGCTGTGGATTGCCGATCAGATGATGGCAGTTGGCAGCATATCGGAGTTCTTCCCATGCGCCGGGAATCCAATCGACCCATCAAACCCCCGGCGTCAGCACGGACCATCCGCGATCCCCTCGGCGCCCCCAGTTTGCACCCCCCGCCCCCTTCCGCAATAATCCCCCCCTAACCCCAAAGGGACCCCCACCATGCGCGTTCTCGGCATCGACATCGGCGGCACCTTCACCGACTTCGCCCTGGTCGATCCCGGGACCGGCGCCCTCACCACCCACAAGCTGCTGACCACCCCGGACGACCCCGTCCGCGCCGTGCTCCAGGGCGCCCGGGAGGTCCTGAAGAAGGCCGGCCCGTCCCGCCCGGGGGCCAGGTCCGGCGACCCCACCCTGGCCCGGGTCGTTCACGGCACCACCCTGGTCACCAACGCCGTGGTGGAGCGAAAGGGCGCCAAGACCGCCCTCCTCACCACCCGCGGGTTCCGCGACGTCCTGGAGATCCGCCGCGAGGGGCGCTACGACCTCTACGACCTGGACCTGGAGTTCCCCGACCCCCTGGTCCCTCGCCGCCGGCGCTACGAGGCCACCGAGCGGCTGGACGAGACCGGGGCCGTGCTGACCGCGCTCGACACCGACGGCCTGGACGCGCTGCT
>Ga0307424_1001689_pt1 | contig 11422 bp, 10 predicted proteins | sample SalMarWE160320MG_FD_202157 | JGI IMG/M metagenome (GOLD analysis project Ga0307424, IMG submission 202157) | Salt marsh sediment microbial communities from the Plum Island Ecosystem LTER, Massachusetts, United States - WE1603-20 | ecosystem: Environmental > Aquatic > Marine > Intertidal zone >...
ATTTGCGATCAAGTTGAAAACGGAATCATTCAAAGTACAATCGCGAGATGGATGCAATCAGCAGACAGGGTAAAGATGTTGACAAGATCTCAAATTGAGCTCACCCACGATGAAATCCTACGTTATTCCAGGCATCTGCTGATGCCGGAAGTAGGCCTCAACGGGCAGCAGAAATTGAAGGCTTCCTCGGTCTTGATCATCGGCACCGGCGGGCTCGGCTCTCCGGTCGCGATGTACCTGGCCGCCGCCGGTGTCGGCACGATTGGCCTCGTCGATTACGACGTTGTCGATTACACCAACCTGCAAAGGCAGATCCTGCATGGCACAGGCAGCCTGGGAATGCGGAAGGTGGAGTCCGCACGGGAGCGGCTGATAGATCTGAACCCGGATATTGAGTTCGTCCTCTACGACGAGCCTTTCACAAGCGAGAACGCGTTCCGGATCGCAGCCGACTACGACCTGATCATTGATGGCACGGACAACTTTCCCACTCGCTACCTGGTAAACGACGTTTGCGTGATGACCGGGAAGCCCAATGTTTACGGTTCGATCTTTCGCTTCGAAGGCCAGGTGAGTGTCTTCTGGGCGGAGCATGGGCCCTGCTACCGCTGCCTTTTCCCGGAACCGCCACCGCCCGGGTTGATCCCATCCTGTGCGGAAGGCGGTGTATTCGGCGTGCTGCCGGGCACGATTGGAACGCTCCAGGCAACCGAGGCATTGAAGATCTTGCTCGGAATTGGCGAACCGCTGATCGGGACGCTCCTTCTCTATGATGCCCTGGATATGAGCTTCAGCCCGGTGCGCTTGAAGAAGAACCCGGAGTGTAAAGTCTGCTCGGTAAACCCCGAAATCACGGAACTGATTGACTACGAAGCCTTCTGTGGCGTACCAGGGCATGATCGGGCCGAGGAGCGGCTGCCATCAGAGTGGGAGATTGAACCGCGCGAGCTCGCCGAACGGTTGAAGTCCGGGGAACCGATCGAGTTGATCGATGTACGCGAGCCCCACGAACTCAGCATCTCCTCCATTCCGCAGGCGCGGGTCATCCCGCTCGGATCGCTTGCTGCACGCATGCACGAACTTGATTCAGCGCATGAAATCGTGCTTTTCTGCAAATCGGGCTCTCGATCGGCGCGTGCGCTCGAACTTCTTGCCGGAGCCGGTTTTCGCAAGCTCAAGAATCTGCACGGAGGCATCAACGCGTGGGCGAAAGAGGTTGATCCCTCCCTGCCGATTTATTGAAATCGGATCGTTCTTCGTGGGACGAACGAGTCGCACCCGGCGTTCAATGCTGGTCATCCTGGCGGTAACCGCAATCAGCGTGGCGGCCGCATGCGCACCCGCGGCGCGTCCTGTCGAACCGACGGCAGGGACGAGTGTGCCAGCACCGACCGAAATTTTCGCAACACGCACACCGGAAATCCATCTTGAGTTAAAGCAATACGAGCTTGTAAGCATTCCGGGCAGCACGCTCTTTCTTGGGACGGTTGAGAATTCGCTTGAAATCCCCCTTTCCGAGTTGCAGCTCGAGCTTGAACTGCGAAACCCTGACGGCAGCCTGACCGCGGCCCGTGAAATCAGACCCGTTCCATCCACTCTCGCCCCGGGCGAAATCGCTGGATTGTGGATGCAGTTGGAACCGCTGGATACGGATCTCATCCCTTCCCTGACCCTCAGCTCCTATTCGGAAGGCCCGCTCTTAAAAAGCGAGGTCGAAATCGAGATCCTTGAAACAAGGACATCCGGAAGCGGCCAAACAATTATCCTGGGCACGCTCACCAACCGGCAATTCGGATACGCCCGGCTCGATGATCTGATCCTGTTACCGAAAGAATTTACCGGTGAAAGGCAGGGCGTGGCGAGATTGCAGCTTGCGAACCAGGGTTTGCCACCCGATGAAGCAGTACCCTTCACAGCAGAGGTTCTGGGCGAGATTCCCCAAGCGGGTTGGCAGGTCTACCTGGCTGCATCACCATCGGGCACGCCGGACACGCCACGGCTCGAGATTGTCGCACCACCAGAAGCCCGGCATTCGACCCAGGGACGCCCGTTCTTTATTTTTCAAGTTCGCAACCCCGGCAGTCTATCGCGCTGGCTGAAAGGCCAGGTAGCCTTTTACCGGGAGGAAGAGCTGATCGCTTTGGCCAGGCTGGATACGCCGGTACCCATCCGCCCGGGGGAAACCAGGCCATTTTCGATCAGTGAGTTCGTGGGGCTGCCAACCGGGGTCGATATCAGCCCGGACGCGCTGGAGGGTTGGGAGGCTGAACTGATCATCGACGCACTCGCCTCGCGGCCTGCGTTGCAGGAAACTCTTCTGCTGCGCCTCGAGGTAAGCCAATTCGAACAGATCGGCGACCTGATCTACCTGCGCGGTGAGCTTACCAACGACAATCCGGATACGGTTGAACGGCCATCAGCCTTGGTCGCGGCCCGTGATGTTGCTGGAAACCTGTTGGATTCTGCATGGACCATGCCCCAGGAAGTGCTTGCGGCTGGCGAATCGGTGGAATTTGAAGTGACGATGCTGCTTCCCGCGGGTGTGACGGCAGAGCTGAGCGAATTCGATCTGCAGGGTCTCGGTTTGGCTTCGCCTTAGGTGACGTTGAAAGGGTTTGAGCGCCCTCCATCTGGTATACTTCTGATGCTGCCCCGCCAGAACGGGGCAGTTTAACCGTCTCTCAACTGGCTGGGGTGCAGTCGGGTAAACTGCATACTGTCGTCGTTCCTCAGGTGAGGAAACTCATGAATAAATCTCAGAAAATTGCACTATTCCATGAAATGGTGCTCATCCGCCGCGTAGAAGAGCAAGCTATGCAGCTCTACCAGGAGGGTAAAATCGGCGGTTTCCTGCACCTTTACATCGGCCAGGAAGCCGTGGGCAGTGGTGTGCTCGCTGCTCGCAAACCGCAAGATCGGGTCCTGACAGCCTATCGTGATCACGGCATCGCCCTCGCCTCCGGTATCGAGGCCAAGACCGTGATGGCTGAGCTGCTGGGCAAGAAAACCGGAACGTCAAAAGGTTTCGGCGGCTCAATGCACATGGCTGACGTCGGGCTAAATTACTGGGGAGGACACGCCATCGTGGGCTCCCACTTACCATTCGCCGCTGGAATGGCTTTGGCAGATCAATATCGCGGTGAAAAGAATGTCACGTTGTGCTTCTTCGGGGATGGTGCCACCAATATCGGCTATTTCCATGAAGCTTTGAACCTGGCTGGAGTTTGGAATCTGCCCGTCGTCTGGGTCTGTGAAAACAACCAGTACGGCATGGGGACTGCTGTGGCGCGCGCTTCAGCCGTTACGGAGATTCACAAGAAAGCCGAAGCCTACAACACGGCTCACAGCCGCGTGGATGGCATGGATGTCACCAAAGTCTACGAGGCGGCACAGCAGGCGATCGAACACGCCCGCGAAAAAGGACCTTATTTCCTCGAGGCTGTCACATACCGCTTCGAAGGTCATTCCATGGGCGATCCTGAACGCTACCGGACGAAGGATGAGGTCGGCCAATGGGAAGGACACGACCCGATCGGCATTTTCCGCAAACAGCTCCTGGACGAAAAGATCGCTGACGAAAAAACGCTAAATGCAGAAGAGAAAAAGGTTGAGAAAACCGTTCAGGAGGCAGTCCGCTTCGCAGAGGAAAGCCCCAACCCCACCTGGGAAGACCTGGTCGAGACGGTTTATGTTGAAGAAAATGGGGAAGTGCTATGAGCGTCATAACCATGCGTGAAGCCATTTCCCAGGCTCTCTGGGAAGAGATGGAGCGCGATGAGAACGTGTTCATCATGGGTGAAGAGGTTGGCGTATGGGGTGGAACGTACGCCGTTACCCGCGGTTTCTACGATCACTTCGGCGAGAAGCGAGTGCGGGATACCCCGATTGCCGAATCGGTGATCGTCGGTGCCGCAAACGGAGCAGCGATGGCCGGTTTGCGGCCTGTAGCCGAGTTGATGACGATCAATTTCGCCTTCACAGCGATGGACCAGATCGTCAACCAATCGGCCAAGCTGCACACGATGTTCGGTGGCCAATTCACCGTGCCGATAGTCATTCGAGCTGTCGGTGGCGGCGGGCGGCAGCTGGCTGCCACACACTCCCAGACGCCGGATGCGGTCTTTGCCCATTTTCCTGGCTTGAAAGTTGTCTCGCCCGGTACTCCGCATGACGCAAAGGGATTGCTCAAAAGTGCGATCCGAAGCGACGATCCGGTGCTCTTTATCGAAAACGCAACCCTTTACCAGGTCCGAGGCGAAGTTCCTGAAGATGAGTATCTCGAGCCGATCGGCGTTTCCAAGGTACAGCGCCAGGGCAACGCCGTCACGCTCGTAACCTACTCCAAGATGCTCCAACTCTCTTTTGCAGCTGCTGACGAATTGGCCAAGGATGGGATCGAGGTCGAGATTGTCGACCTGCGGACCCTGCGGCCGCTCGACATGGGCCCGGTTCTGGAGTCCTTCAAACGAACGAACCGGGCGGTCCTGGTTGAGGAGGGCTGGCGATCGTACGGTGTTATGGCTGAAGTCGCAGCCCGGCTTTACGAAGAGGCATTTGATTACGTCGATGCGCCGATCCGACGCGTAGCCCAGCGTGAAGTTCCACTACCATACAACCGCGAGCTCGAGCAGCATGCCCTGCCCCAGATCGAGGATATCATCCAGGCAGTGAAAGGGGTGATTTGATGGCTATGGTCGTCAACATGCCCAAGCTGGGATTCGATATGGCGGAGGGCACGCTCATTCGCTGGGTGGCAAATGAAGGCGATGCCATCGAACAGGGACAGGTTCTGGCAGAGATCGAGACCGATAAAGCCACGGTCGAGGTCGAAGCAAGCGCAAGCGGGGTGGTCTTAAAGCATGCGGTGGAGGCTGGAACCAGCGTGCCGGTAGGCATGCCGATTGCCGTGATTGGAGCCGCCGGCGAAGAATTCGATCTCCAATCGCTGGTTGGACCGAGCGAGGCCACTTCAGGGTCGGCCGTTGATACGCCAGGAGCAGAACCCCAGCCCGCACCCAGCGAGAAAAGGGTAGTCGTTTCAACCGATGAAGAATATCCCGGCGGCGTGAAAGCATCACCGGTTGCACGCAGGGTCGCCGAAGAAGAGGGGATCGATTTGCGGCAGTTACAGGGATCTGGTCCCGGAAGCCGCATCGTCAAGAAGGATGTCGAGGCCGCGGTTCACCAGTCCACAGGGCTGGCAAGGCCCTCGGCCATCCCGCCTATGGCGGCCGGAACTGTGAGCGAGACGGAACGTATTCCGATCAGCAAGCTGCGCTCAGCCATCGGAAAACGCATGACTCGCTCGAAGCAGGAGCTGCCGCACTTCTACGTCACAACCGAGGTGGATGCAGGGCCGGTCCTGGAAGCGCGCGCCGTGATTAATGGTGCCTTTCCTGAAGACGAGAAACTCTCCATCAACGATTTCATCGTCCGCGCAGCGGCCATGGCCCTGCGCGAGTTCCCAAACCTGAACGCTTCGATCGACGGTAACGAGATCGTCCGGCACGGGGAGATCAATATCGGGGTGGCGGTCGCCGTCGACCAGGGTCTGCTCACGGTCGTTGCTCGGAATGCTGATCAAAAAACGCTGCGTACTCTTTCCGCCGAAATCCGAGTTATGGCCGAACGGGCGCGGGTTGGTAAGGTCCGCCCGGACGATGTCGAGGGCTCGACCTTCACGGTTTCAAACCTGGGAATGTTTGATGTTGATCACTTCATTGCCATCATCAACCCACCCGAAGCGGCCATCCTGGCAGTCGGCAGCATTCACGAAGTTCCGCTGCTGGAGGATGGAGCACTGGTTTCAGGAAAACGGATGAAGGTAACGATATCGGCCGATCACCGCGTCACGGATGGTGCCGAGGCTGCCCGCTGGCTGCAGGTTTTCAAACGTTACTTTGAGCAACCGCTGCTCATGTTTCTCTAGGAAGCTGAACCATTCACCACTGGCGGATTCCGGACGGCACAGGATACAATAGCGAGCGATCAAAGCCTCGGAGAGCAGTACGTGCCCGATTTTATTCGAATTCTGATCGTCGATGACGAACCCGACACTGTGGATCTGATCGAATTAACCCTGCGCACAGCAGGCTATGTGCTCCAATCAGCCTATTCGGCGAGCGAAGCAAAGCAGATTATAAAGGATGAACGTTTCGACCTGATGTTGCTTGACGTGATGATGCCGGAAAGCTCCGGATTCGACCTGGTCGAAGAGCTGAAGCAGGATGGTTGGAAACTTCCCCCCTTTCTCTTTCTAACCGCCCGCAGCCGCCCGGAAGATGTCAAGGCAGGCAACGATCTCGGCGCAAAAGGGTACCTGGTAAAGCCGGTTACACGCGGAAAATTGATCGACGCCATTCAGGCGGCTTTGTATGAGTCTTCCTAGCCTGCCAGATGGAGCTGCCCGCCAGCTGGAACTGCTCTCAAATCAACTTGAGGAGCTAAAACCCTACCTGCTCTCACCCGAACTCTTCTGGCCTCTTGGCGGCCGAATCAATGAAACCCCCCGCCTGACCCTCGGCAATCTGCTGCTCAACCTGCGGGCGATCCAGGCCGGTGAGTCCACGCTGGAGCCAGCACTCCGGGCACGTTTCAGCCAACTTAGAATCAATTGGGAAGTATCTCAAACGAAGTGGCCGGAGGCGCTTTCTTCAAAAGCGCTGCAAGAGATGAGCGCTCGCCTCAACCTGTGGCGGGGTTACCTGGGAGATCTTTCGGAAGGTCTTGGAAATCGCCTCAACTATAGAACCGAAGTTCGCAACCGGGTGCTCTTCGAGCTGCTTGTGCCTTACGCTGGACAGAACGAACCCTTCACCGAGCTGATTGATGCCATGCATGGCCTCGATGTGCGTTTCTCAACGATGAGCGTTCAAAGCCCATTTGTCTGGGATGATGCCTATTCGAAAGCTTTCCCTCAGGATCAATTTGGGATGCTCTACCGGGAGCCCATCGTTCAGAGCTGAGGGTAGGATTAAATACAACGGCGGGGGTTCGAACCCCCGCCGTTTTCATAAACCGGGATCTTACTTGGCGTAATCGACAGCACGAGTCTCGCGAATCACGGTCACCTTGATCTGGCCGGGGTACTGCATACCCTCTTCAATCTTCTTGGCGACGGATCGAGCCAGACGGTTCGCCTCCAGATCGTCAATGTCCTCCGGCAGAACGATAACCCGGATCTCACGCCCAGCTTGCAGTGCGTAACTCTGGGAAACGCCTTCGAAGGAGTTGGCGATCTCCTCCAGCGCCTTGATACGCTTGATGTACTGCTCCAGGCTTTCCCGACGGGCACCAGGTCGGGCACCGCTGATGGCATCGGCCGCCTCGACGATCACGGCTTCGACCGAATCCTGTTCGACCTCATGATGGTGCGATTCGATGGTGTTGACCACCTTCGGGTTGACACCGTAGCGGCGGCAGAAGTCCGCGCCTAATGAAGCGTGCGTCCCCTCCACCTCGTGATCCATCGCTTTACCCAGGTCATGCAGTAAGCCACCAGCCTTCGCGACCTCCACGTCTGCCCCGAGCTCGGCAGCGATCACGCCGGCCAGTTGGGCTGTCTCTACAGCGTGCGCGAGCTGGTTCTGACCATAGGAGGTGCGGAATTTAAGACGCCCGAGCTTCTTGGTTACTTCCGGATGTAATCCGGGCACTCCGGCGTCAAATGCCGCTCGTTCACCCTCCTCCACCAGCAGCTGTTCGACCTCATCCCGCTGCTCAGCGACGACCTTTTCGATTTGGGCCGGGTGAATCCGTCCATCGAGTACCAGTGTTTCCATCGCCCGGCGAGCGACCTCACGACGCACCGAATCGAAGCACGAGATCGTCACAGCTTCCGGTGTGTCATCAACCACGACATCAACCCCAGCCGCCTGTTCGAACGAGCGGATATTCCGTCCATTCCGGCCGATGATGCGGCCCTTCATGTCATCCGAGGGCAGCGGGACGACTGAGACGGTGACCTCGGCAACGTGATCCGAAGCTACACGCTGAATCGCATCGGCGACCAACGTGCGCGCCCGCTTCTCGCCCTCAAGTTGAGCTTCTTCTTCGACCTGACGAATGACCCGCAACATATCGGCACGAGCTTCTTTTTCAACTTCCTGCAAGAGCTGCGCTCTGGCTTCATCCTGGGTCATACTGGAAACGCGTTCGAGCTCGAAGATAATTTCCTCATGACGCTTTTCCAATTCGTTTGCACGCTTGTCGATCGCGCTTTGACGTTTGCTGAGCACCTGGTCACGCTTTTCGAGCTGGTCGAAGCGGCGGTCGACATCAGCCCGGCGCTGTTGTATACGTTCTTCTTCGCGGGATAGCTCAGCACGGCGGCGTTTCAGTTCCTCTTCCGCTTCGTCACGGATATGGAGCGCCTGGTCACGAGCCTGCAGTTCGAGATCCTTGGCTTTCGCCTGGGCCGTTTCAACAATCCGGTTCGCTTCAGCCTGCCGGCTGCGGACATTGCGTTCCAATTGAAGTTGACGAAGAAAATACCCGATCAGCGCGCCCGCTGTGAGCGCAATAACCACACTGATGATCAAAGCAGTGTTCACCTTGATACCTCGCTTTCAGCATCGGAATGGACTCGCTCTGGCAGGACCTGCTGCGAGACTTCTTTCACGACCCCATAGCTGAACCCGCGGCGTGTGAGGTACGCCATTAACCGTCGGCGGGCGACCTCTGGCTTGAGGTGTGAATATCTGCGCATGCCCTTCTCTGCTGCCTGGCGTGCCGCTCCCACTTCCTCAAAACCGCTCAGCGCCTTGTCGATAGTCTCGGCGGGGACGCCCTTGCGTTTGAGTTCAAGCCGCAAAGCGTGCGCGCTGCGCGGCCGGAAAGTGAGACGGTTTTCCACCCAGGCTCGAGCGAACTTGACGTCATCCACGAGTCCGGTTTCGCGCAGCCGGTCCAGCGTTCGGGTCAATACAGGCTCTGTGATTCCATTCCGGTATAGTTTGTCTCGGATTTCCTGTTCAGCGTGCGGCCTGCGGCTGAGATAACGCACAGCACGGTGGTATGCACGCTGTTCTTCATCTTTGCTGGATAATTGCGAAATTTGATCTTCCGTCAGGACCTGACCTGATTTGAGGCTGGCAGCGAGGGTTCGATCCAGACTGAATCGATAGGTGTGATCGATGAAAACGCTCACGCGCTGTTGATGCTTCTTCTGTGTTTTCAGCGCAGTGATCACTCCGCTCAAAACATCAACCTCCCATTCAATGCAAACGCCGCGGACCAGGTATTTTGGCCGCGGCAAAGGCAGACACGACGGGAATCGCTTCCCTGAATGATGGGTAGACCCCGATACCCACCCCACAAGGGGTGAGAACGCCAGGTACTATGTCTTCATGCCCGGTTGGTGGGCGATTTCTTCAAACCTTTACACCTGCTTGTTGCGAACTACGTTCCTGGTTTCTCGGTGTCAAATCTCATTCTTGAGATCGTTTCAACTGCCTTCGCCACGAGCTGTTCAGATTTCGATATCTACTCCGTAGCGACTCCACCGATCAGCAGTCACTCGGCTGATTCGGCCTCACGCTCCTCAACTTCCTCGCCTACAGCCTCGGGTATGAAACCCCGGATGGCCGTTTCAATCTCGTTTGAAGTGTCCGGATTCTCACGCAGGAACTGCTTGGCATTCTCACGTCCCTGCCCAAGCCGGATTTCGCCGTAATTGTAATAAGAACCTCGTTTATCGATCAAATCTTTCTCTACGCCGAGGTCAAGTATATCCCCGGCTTTGGAGATACCTTCATTGTACATGATGTCAAATTCAGCCACCTTGAAGGGCGGCGCCACCTTGTTCTTCACCACCCGCACCCGCACCCGGTTGCCCACCACTTCCTGGCCAACCTTGATGCTCTCGATCCGCCGCACGTCCAGCCGTACCGAAGCGTAGAATTTCAACGCCCGCCCTCCGGTCGTCGTCTCCGGATTGCCGAACATCACCCCGATCTTCATTCTCAGCTGGTTGGTGAATACCACTGCCGTATTCGTCTGCTTGATCGCCCCGCTCAGCTTGCGCAGCGCCTGGCTCATCAGCCGCGCCTGCATCCCCATCGTGGCGTCCCCCATGTCCCCCTCGATCTCCGCCCGCGGCACCAGCGCCGCCACGCTGTCGATCACCACCACGTCCACCGCTCCGCTCCGCACCAGCGTCTCGGCGATCTCCAGCGCCTGCTCGCCTGTGTCCGGCTGCGAGATGTACAGGTCTTCCACATTCACACCGCAGCGGGCGGCGTAGGTCGGGTCAAGCGCATGTTCCATGTCGATGTACGCACACACGCCGCCCAGTCGCTGGGCTTCGGCCACGAGGTGCTGACAAAGCGTCGTCTTGCCCGAGGCCTCCGGACCGTAGATCTCGGTCACCCGGCCGCGCGGGATGCCCCCCACCCCCAGCGCCAGATCCAGCGCCAGCGAGCCGGTGGGAATCACCTCCACCGCCAGATGGTGCGCTTCGCCCAGGCGCATGACTGCCCCCTCGCCGAAGCGTTTTTTGATATCTAAAAGCGCTTTATCGAGCACTGCCTGGCGTTCCTTTTCATCCACGATACGTGTTTGGGTAAGCACGTCATTTGCCATCGGATCCCTCCAGAGAAAATGTAGACCAATTGTTCTATCGGTCAGGATTAGTATAGCACGATTGTTCTATGCGTCAAGCATTGGGGTGTGGTTCGAGCGGATATTTTTTCTGGATATAATGGGTACGGAATGGCGGCAGATCACAGCACCCCTCATGCAAGTCCACGCAAAATGGGTCGTCGCGACCTCGGCGTCCAGCTGCTTGCCATCTACCTGCTGTTCGTCCTGCCGATCATGATTGCCGCCCTGGTTTTCGATATCATCGGCAGCGCACGGCTCCAGGCGGATGTACGGGCTGCGGATCTGGCGCTGGCACGCGCCGTCGCCCTGGAAACAGAAGCCAAACTCTCTGACGCGATCTACACCATCGAGCAGATGGCAGCCAATCCCGCCGTCCAGAGTGCGAACCAGTCTGCCATGCTGCAGTATTTCGAGAGCATTTCCAACGCTCGCCCGGATGTAAACCTGATCTACCGGCTGGGTCCTGACGGCATTATGCTTTTTCATTCCCCGCTTGGCCCGGGATCGACGGTCGGAGTTGATTTCTCCTTTCGTGATTATTTTCAAGATGCCCGCCGGGCTAACAGACCGGTCATCTCCAAGGGCCGAATCTCTCCAACCACCTCCGAAGCCGTCACAACCGCAGTTATGCCTCTCAGGGGGGAAGATGGCGGCTTTATGGGTATCGTCGCTACTAATATTCGACTGCAGAGCCTATCAGACACGCTCAACGCGATTGCGGCCGAAAACCCGCTTGGCCAGGATTACCAGATCAGCATCATCGATGCAACCGGCCAGATCATTGCTGATCGCAACCCCGATCGATTGCTCAGAATGCTGA
>Ga0307424_1001690_pt1 | contig 11417 bp, 7 predicted proteins | sample SalMarWE160320MG_FD_202157 | JGI IMG/M metagenome (GOLD analysis project Ga0307424, IMG submission 202157) | Salt marsh sediment microbial communities from the Plum Island Ecosystem LTER, Massachusetts, United States - WE1603-20 | ecosystem: Environmental > Aquatic > Marine > Intertidal zone >...
AGAAACGTCATCGAGGGGACCTGGATGTTTAGCGGCAGATAAGAAGAGAGCTAAGATAGCCATTGTCCACCATCCGATGAGCACCAACAAAATGATGCCTGCGTATGAAATCATTTGGTGCGCTTTTTCTCCCATTACGCTACGGGCGACGTGACCTCCATCAAACATGCCTGAGGGAACCAAGTTAAGCATAGTCACGACCATGCCGACCCAACCTGCGAAGGCAACCGGATGCAGCTGTATCGCATCTCCTACCCCGCTGGGCGGAAACAATCGTATGATGATCTGGAACAGAAGCGGCACCGAAATGTAGGTTGCATTGGGGTCTGGGGTAACATATGTGGACAGATGAATTCCGATGATGGCTACTATTGCCGCAATTATGAAGCCGGTTATGGGTCCTGTGAAGCCTATGTCAAAAAGGGCGTCCCTGTTTGGCGGAATAGCCTTCTGCCTGATAACGGCTCCGAAGGTGCCAATACCAAAAGGTGGTGGGGGACTTGGAATAAAATATGGGTAAGTGGCGTCCACATCATGTTTATCTGCGAGCAGTTTGTGTCCCATTTCATGGGAACCCAGTATAGCCATAATCGCGCCGGTGAAAAGTAGGGCGCCTGTAATTTCAGTGTCTGACAGGATGTATCCGGAGACGAAAACGGTTCCCAAGGTCGCAAAAAACAACGCTACATTTATGATGTTTCGGCTGGGTTTTACGGGAGGTTTCGCCATAACCCGGAGAATAACGCTTTCTTCGTTCTTTCTGAGAATTGGAATAAGTTCCATAGGTTCCAGATTTTGCATAAGCCTCAGGAATGCTTCTTTCGAGTCTTCTCTGTGTCTTATGTAGAATGTTGGGATATCATGGTCAACGAAGCTTTCTTGCACATCAAACTCTGCTTCAACCCTTGCCTGAATTTGTTCAAAAGTAGGCACGCCGACAGAATCAGCGACGTGATCGTCTGAAAACGCGCAGCACATGTTGACCTCATATTGAAGCCGATTCGAAGTATTAGAATGTTATGTAACCCCGTTCAGTTCCCATTTTTGTGGCCAGATGTTAAGTGACTGTGAACTTTTTCCATTTTTTTGGTTTTAGCCTCTCTTTTTTGGTGGTTTGTGGTGTTCTAGAAACCACAAAATCTTTATAACAGCGTTATAGAATCGTGTAGGGAAAGTAAACAGTGAGGCAAATGATCGTAGACAACATCCTCGACTTGATCGGAAACACTCCGATGGTGCAAATAAACCATCTGAATCCAAACCCCAAACTCAAGATGCTGCTGAAACTTGAAAAATTCAATCCAGGCGGCTCAGTCAAAGACCGCGTAACCAAATACATGATCGAAGACGCAGAAAAGAGCGGAAAACTAAAGAAGGGAATGACGGTCATCGAACCCACCAGCGGGAACACCGGCATCGGACTTGCCTTGATTTGCCGCGTGAAAGGATACGAACTTGATCTTGTAATGCCTGACACAATGACAAGAGAGAGACGCCAGATACTGTTAGCCTTAGGCGCCAAAGTCATTCTCAGCGAAGGCGCAAAGGGAATGGATGGAGCACAAGACCTTGCCCACGAGATTGCCAGCCAGAACCCCAAAAAATATTTTACACCTAACCAGTTCGCAAATCCAGCCAACGTTCTCGCCCACTACGAAACCACAGCCGAAGAAATATGGAGAGATACAAAAGGCAAAATCACGCATTTTGTGGCGGGAATTGGCACTGGCGGTACATTAATGGGCGTGTCATGTAGGCTAAAAGAACTTAACCCTGATCTTCAGGTGATTGCTGTACAGCCTGAAGCCGGCACAGCGATTCAAGGGCTAAAGAATCTGGAGACCCAGTATGTTCCGGCTATATGGAAACCTGAACTGGTAGATGAAATATACACGGCGTCTCCAAAGGTTGCTGAGGAGTCGGCGAGACTTTTGGCGCTTCAAGAAGGCTTGTTCGTGGGACCAAGCTCAGGCGCCATTTTTCACATAGCCAGACAGAAAGCGAAAGAAATCAAAGAAGGAATGATGGTCGCGATAGCTCCTGATGGCGGAGAAAAATATCTCAGCACATCCCTATGTGATCCTGCTCTATGCATAGAAGCCGTCAGAAAATTTGGAATCAAGTGTTCCTACAAAGACGGAAAACCGGTAACAGAAGCCACTGCTGCAGCCCCCAAAGATGTTTCACCCTAACAAATAGACAACTGCCAACCATGGAAGAAACAACAGAATTACATAGAATGAATTCCGTGGAAAATTGGACAATGTTTGCGTTTAACCCCTTTAATGCAAATTCATTACTAAATTAGTCTCGGCTTCGCGGACACATGCCTTAAATATTACGTTGTTGGATGGGGACTGAAGGATTAGATTTCGTATAGAATGCTTAGTTCTGTGTGATATTGGGAGGTGCAAGTTGCATGTCTGATAGCGAACCTCGCGAAATGCATAGTGCAGTCTGCTCTGATTGCGGAAATGAATGTCAAGTTCCGTTCAAACCTGATCCCAGCAGACCAGTCTATTGTCGAGATTGTTGGTCAAAAAGAAGACGGGCACGTAGCTTCCGTTACTAAACGTCTACGTGAACGCACAGTTTTAACAATTTTTTATTTTTTTCATATTGTTTAGCAACAAAAAATGTGTTTTTCAGCTTTTTCCAGTTTGATGAGCCAGAATTTCTTGTTTCAAGCAGGTCAGATGCTCCATGGATAAAGGTTATTAGATGATGAACGATAACTTTCTTGGTCCCGAATTCAGATTCAAAAAATCGGAGCTTTATGGAGTAAGATGTGTTGGCTTGGCTGCAGGACATGACCGTTCAATTATCAGGAGAAGGTGAAAAAGATTAGTCAAAAAATTTCTGGCGTAGAATACATCGAGCTGATCAGCGACAACCTGCTTAAAATGACAGAAAAAGACCTGCTTCCATTGTACGAAGACTTGAAAGCCGCAGACTGCATCGTATGTGGCGGCTCAGGCAGGTCCCTTCATTCCTTAAACATTGCCATGAGCCAGATCGCCATGATGAAGGAACCCAAAGTAGTCATCACCCGAGAAGATGTCGGTTTTCCGGGAAGAGGAATGTATGACGCTGCTTCACAACTAGAAAAGCGGCACAAAAAAGTTGTTCTTCTTATCAATTCTGGAAGCGGCGAATCCGACGACCCTAGGCACCTTGCTGAGGAGCTAGAAAAATATTTAGAGGAGACAGGAAGCACCAAATTCACGATGGGCTTGATAACGTCCAATTCTAACTCTTCAATCGCCGATATTGCCAAGAGGCACGGTCACGTGATCAAGGTTGAGGGACGAAAAAAACAGCAGATGCCCTCATCCGACGCCTACAGCGAAACAGGAATAATGGGAGACCTCTTTGAGCTTGGCAGCTTGTTTTTGCTGCAGATGATCACTGAGGCAATAGCTGAAGGCAATTCCGTGGATAAGATTCATGAACTCATATCTGAAGAAGCGCCTGTTTTGAGGGAACTTACTGTGAATGCGATTCATTCTGAAGCTACAAAGGCAGCTCTAGATATTCTTGAAAGACGCAGTGACGTGTTCCTTGGGGGACGGGGAACCGCCGAGGAAGTGGCTAAGATGACTGCTGTGCGGCTGTTTCACATCAAAAAATCTCTGGGCGACGACGTTTATATTGCCCGGGGAGTCAACACGCCTCATCCGCGGGCTGGAGACCTTGAAATTCTTATATCTTATTCGGGAAGGACTAAGCCTGTTGTTGGTTGGTGTAACAGGTTTAGGGGTTTGGGTGGAACTGTTTTCTCGATTGTTGGGCGTGAAGGCACGGGTCTTGACCTGAACTCTGATTTGAGGATTCTTCTCGAGGAGGCAGTTGAGCCTGGAAAGCCGAGAAGATTCTATATGAGGGCAGCATTTGTGCTCAGTTGCTTACCCATATTGTTGACGGCAAGACTGAAGGAGAAGGGTCTTCTTCTGCCTGAATATATACTCAAGTGGTACCATTCGGTAATCGAGTGAATCGGAGCTAATCACGGCAGAAAAGAATAGCCAACTGTGTTTAGACCTTTTTTAGCACGCTTCCCTTATCTGCAGACTGGACAAGCTGAGAATAACGCACCAAATAGCCTGTTTTGACGTTTGGCTCCTTTGGAGTCCAGGTTTTTGCACGTTTAGCCAGTTCTTCAGCGCTCAGTTTCACGCTCAGTTTTCTTTTCGGAACATCAATTTCTATAATGTCGCCGTCTTTCAGTAGACCTATGGGTCCGCCGACAGCAGCCTCAGGAGACACGTGTCCTATGCAGGGTCCTCTGGTGGCTCCAGAAAACCTTCCGTCAGTAATCAGGGCAACGGACTCGCTCAGTCCCATCCCAGCTATGGTCGCTGTGGGCGAAAGCATCTCCCGCATTCCTGGTCCTCCTTTTGGTCCTTCATAGCGGACAACCACAATGTCGCCTTTCTTGATTTTCTTGTTCAGTATAGCCTTCATGGCGTCTTCTTCAGAGTCGAAGGTTTTGGCGGGACCTTGATGAACCATCATGTTAGCTGATATGCCTGCAGCCTTAACCACTGCTCCGTCAGGCGCCAAGTTACCCGTCAAAATGGCTATGCCGCCCTCTTTATGAACCGGATTATCCAGTGAGCGAATCACTTCAGGGTTGAGAACAACAGCAGACGCAATGTTTTCTTTGACAGTTTTTCCTGTTACGGTGACAACTTCCAGATGAAGCTTCTTTTCCAGCTGTTTCATAACTGCTGGGATTCCTCCTGCCTCATCCAATTCTTTCATGTCGTAGGGTCCGCTTGGAATCATGCTGCAGAGATGGGAAACTCGTCTACTTAACTTGTCAAATGCGGATAACGGCAAATCAACTTCTGCCTCGTTTGCGATGGCTACAACATGTAGCACAGTATTGGTTGAGCCGCCGAGAGCCATATCCACCATGATAGCATTCTCGAACGAATCGGGAGACAGAATGTCTCTGGGCTTCAAATTCTCCTTTACCAGCCCAACAATTCTTTCGCCTGTTGCCTTGGCGATTCTTAACCGTTCAGCGCTTACAGCAGGCGGAGTGGCACATCCAGGCAGCGACATGCCTAATGCTTCGGTTACGCATGCCATCGTGTTGGCGGTGAACATGCCGTTGCAGGACCCGCAACCGGGACAGGCAACATCTTCAAGGCACTTCAGCTCTTCTTCATCCATTTTGCCTGCCGCAACTTTTCCTATCGCCTCAAACATCGAGTCTGTTCCCACCTTCTTTCCTTTGTAGACGCCTGAAAGCATTGGACCCCCCGTCACCATTATTGCGGGTATGTTAAGTCTAGCCGCTGCCATCAGCATGCCCGGAGTTATTTTGTCGCAGGTGGTTATCAGAACAATTCCGTCAAATTTGTGAGCCTGAACCATAACCTCAACAGAATCGGTAATCAGTTCTCTGGAGGGCAAAGAGTATCGCATGCCGCTGTGACCCATGGCTATGCCGTCGCAGATGCCTATGGTGTTGAATTCGAAGGGAACACCTCCGGCGCTGACTATTCCCGCCTTCACGGCATCGGCTACCTGATTCAGGTGAGCGTGCCCAGGAACAATATTTGTGAAACTGTTTACCACACCAATGAATGGTTTTTTTAGGTCGCTGTCTGCGAGTCCAAGAGCCTTCAGCAGGGCACGGTGAGGCGCCCTCTCAACCCCAACTTTTACTGCATCGCTTCTCATTTTTGATTCCTCTATAATTGTTCAAGTAAATAGTGAATTTTGTTCTGTTAAGTGTTTTGTTCCACCAAAAAACGCGATTGTACTTCAAGCTGAAGTAAATCCTTTGAGTTGACTTTGGAACCTTTTAAAGAAAAGCTGTCTTATCTTCTGTTATGTGTGAAAGTTTGCTTTCTGACAAAATCAAAGAAATCAGGTTTGACCGGTCTAGCGGGGCTAGTGAGCTTGCCAGAAAAGCCTTAGGTGTCCTCAGGTTTTTTGTTCATACAAGCAAAAACGAGACCAGCAGAGGCTTTGTAGAAGACTTCATTGATGTCGGCAGAAAGCTTTTCGAGGCAAGACCTAACATGGCTCCTGTCCAGAATTTGGTGGCACAAACCATCTACGAAGTAGGCACATTGGAAGAAAGCGATCTGGTTTCTGTTCGAAAGTTTGCGGTGTCTAGAATAGATGAGGTCTGTAAACAGTCAGAAGATGCTGTCAAAGAATCTGCTGGGTGGGCAGCCACATTGATCGGCGATTATGCTTGTCTGGCAAGTTGCAGTGACAGTTCGACAGTTTGCGAAACCTTTAGACTGGAAAAACAGCAGGGAAAACGCTTCAAAGTTTTTGTTGCAGAGTCAAGAAGTGACGATAGCAAGTTCCGTTATGGCGAAGTTATGGCAGCGTTCCTCAACTCATTTAATGTCGATGTAGAAGTTTTCTCTGACAACGAAGTCCACAATTATGTCCCGAAGACGAAATGTGTTTTGGTGGGCGCTGATAGCCTGCTTTTTGATGGGGCTGTCATAAACGGAAAGCCATCGTATGAGCTTGCAGTTGCTGCGAAAGAATCTGGTGTGCCCTTCTATTCTGTCTGCGAGACTTCAAAGGCGAATACTTTGAGTTATCTGGGCGAAGACGTCAAGTTGAAGGAAGACTTTGATCTTGTTCCATCAAATCTGGTAACCGGGATAATAACTGAGAAAGGAATCTTAGATGCCAACGAACTGGTCAAGATTATGAAGGAAAACTCAAAGTTTTTCGAAATGTTCCACATTAAATGATGTTAAGACATGTTTTAGTAACTGTCTATAAAATTGAAGCGAAAACAGAAAGCGTTTGTTAAGTTCAAGCATTTTTTCACTCTAATCGCTTAGCATCTTTAATTGAAGTCAACATACAGAACCTGCATTAAAACTGCATCAGAACACATTAATGGGCATTGTTTCGAAATCCACGCACATTCCTGAAACAAAAAAGAAACATTAAAAGCAATCCGCCAACATAATATCGCGAGTTGAATCTAGACTTATGAATTCGCCTCAGCATCAGCTTCTAGCAACAGGATTAATTCTTTCGCTCCTTTTCTTAGGCAGTATTTCTTGCTATGCAAAGGCTTCTCCGCCGTCTCCCGCTCCACTGATCCACGATGTGCTTATAGCACCAGACCTTGCAGCAAAAAATCAGCTTTTAGCAACTCCAAGTTACCTCGAAACCAGCGAGTATATGATTGGAAACGTGGCTGTTGGAGTGGTCCTTTTAGAAAGCAACGGAGCCATCGACCCCTCCACTGAAGACTGGACAGCAGATGAGGAAACTCAGGTGGCAAACGAGATTCAGGATGCACTAGACTGGTGGAGCGCCCAGAATCCTTCAGCGGGCGTAACCTTTACTGTGACGTGGAATTATCGTGTTCCCACCAGCTATGAACCCATAAATCGTCCTCAATCAGATCAGAACCTGTGGATACATGAAGCAATGAGCAGCCTAGGGTATCCGGGCGTCAACTATTTTACGCAGGTGCGTGGCTACGTTAACGCTTTGCGAAATAGCGCAGGAACAGATTGGGCTTTTGCGATGTTCATTGTTGACAGCTCCAATGACGCTGATGGCTGTTTCACGGATTTTACTTCTGGGGGATGGCATTATTTTGCATATGCCTATATTGGTGGGCCGTTTCTTGTGATGACCTACGATAATGACGGCTGGGGCATCGGCAACATGGATAGGGTGACCGCGCATGAGATGGGTCACATATTCTATGCCACTGACGAGTATGATGGTGAGCCTGAGTACAGCGGATACCTGAACGTTCTGGATGTGGACGGCTCAGGCGCATTGATGGATGAGAACACTTTGTTGCTTTCCACAGGCACTAGGGGACAAATAGGGTGGCGAGACTCAGATGGTGATGGCATTCAAGACATTGTTGATACCGTTCCAAACACCATTTTAAGCCCACATTTTCCTGACCCAACATACACTGTTACTCTTACGTACAGTGGCTCAGTCACCGAGATTCCGTATCCTAACAGCAATCCATACGGAACAAGCATAGACCTGACAATAAACACGATTAACCTTGTTCAATATAGAGTAGACTACGGTGCATGGTTAGATGCAACTGCCGCCGACGGCGCTTTTGATGAGGCAACAGAAGCTTTCACATTCACGACTCCTCCGCTGTCGGTGGGCACTCACACTATTGAAACACGGGGAATCAACTCTGTCGGCAACGCAGAAACATCATACGCCAGTGACGTCGTCACGATACTAGGCGACCCAGTGGCTGATTTCACGTACTCGCCTGAAAATCCGGTGGTAAATGAAACTGTAACCTTTGACGCTACATCATCTACCGCAAACGGTGGAGCCACAGTCAACTATGATTGGGACTTCGGCGACGGAAATACAGACAGCGGAGTGGTTGTGACGCATGCTTATGATTCGTATGGAGTTTTCGCCGTTACCTTGAACGTCACGGACAATGAAGAACGGTGGGATGCCGAGTCCAATGCTGTCACAGTTAAGAGCCGCCCCGTTGCCAATTTTATGTATTCTCCGGCAGCTCCATATGTAGGCGAAACAGTGACTTTTGATGCACAGACCAGCTATGATTCAGACGGCTCCCTCTCCGAATATAGCTGGGATTTTGGTGACGGCAACATAACCTCCACAGCCAATCAGATTATTACGCACGCTTACCCGGTGAAATTGACAGTCACGGACAATGATGGATTGAACCACAGCGTCATAAAGCCTGTAACGGCTACAGAGGACTTCACCCCGCCGACAACCGTTCATGACTACGACGGTTCATGGCACACCACAGACTTTAACATCAACTTAGCAGCAACGGACGACTTCATTGGTGTGGCAGAAACATACTACAGAATCAACGATGGTCCAACCCTGACTGTTAACGTTGATGGGCAGCCATTCATCGCGACCCAAGGCGACAACAACTCTTTGGAGTACTGGAGCGTAGACAACGCTGAAAACGAGGAGCTTCCCCACAACATCTTAACGGACATAAAATTAGACAAGACTGCTCCAACCGGCTCAATTTCAGTCAACAATGGAGATGCGTACACAATCTCAACCTCTGTTATGCTTACTTTAACCGCAACAGATGAGACTTCGGGCGTCTATCTGGTCCAGTTCAGCAACGATGGTGTATGGGACACTGAGTCTTGGGAAGTTTACTCACCAACTAAAGTCTGGGTTCTAGCGTCTGGTGATGGCACAAAAACCGTTTACTATCAGATTATGGATAATGCGGGACTTGTTTCTGGAATATACTCAGACGCCATAATTTTGGATACTGCCTCACCTGCAGGCTCCATAGTCATCGATGGCGAGGCAACGTATGTAACCGCAAACACGGTCACATTAACCCTGTCAGCAACCGATGAGATTTCGGGTGTTTATCAGGTTAGGTTCAGCAACGATGGTGTATGGGACACTGAGTCTTGGGAAGTTTACTCATCAACTAAGGTTTGGGTTCTAGCGTCTGGTGATGGTACGAAAACCGTTTACTATCAGGTTATGGATAGGGCGGGGCTTGTTTCAGAACTGTATTCAGCTAGCGTTATTTTGGATTCTACTCCGCCAGCAGGCTCAGTAACAATCAATAACGGAGATGCTTACACAAACTCAACCGCGGTAACGCTGACTTTGACCGCAGCAGACGCAACCTCGGGCGTCTACCTAGTCAGGTTCAGTAACGATGACGTGTGGGACACTGAGTCTTGGGAAGCCTACTCACCAACCAGACTTTGGTTTCTGGAGTCTGGCGACGGCACAAAAACCGTCTATTACCAAATCATGGATAATGTTGGGCTTGTTTCAGAAACGATTTCCGCCAGCATCCTTTTGGACACTAATCCCCCATCAGGCTCCATAACAATCAACAACGAGGCAACATATGCAGCCTCAACTTCGGTGACGCTGACTTTAACTGCAACAGATGCAACGTCGGGCATAACTGAAATGCGGTTCTCCGCCGAAGATGTTTCATGGACGGATTGGGAGGCATACTCAGACTCTAAGGTTTGGACGTTCACGGCAGATGAAGGAACAAAGATTGTCTACTACCAAGTCATGGATCAGCTTGGGTTGGTCTCGGACGTTGCCTTCGATACAATAATTTTGGATACGAAACCCCCAACGATTCTAGATACTTCTCCAAATAACGGAACTGAAATCAGGTCATCCACGGTTACTGCCTCATGGAGCGGAGTAGACGAAACATCAGGTATCGACCACTATAGAGTTAGGCTGAACGACGGCTCCTGGATTAACACGGGAACAAACACAGAATACACGTTCACAGGAGCAAACGACGGAAACCAAGTTCTGGACATAATAGCCGTAGACCGCGCCAACAATTTCAGGCAAGTTCAAATCTGCTTTTCAGTTAATACAAGCCTTATTGGAGGACCCGGCTGGAACGAAGAAATCTTAGTGTTCGCCGCCATAGTCGTTGCCATATCAGTAGCGGCTGCGTTTTTTATCATAAGGCGCGCACACAAAAAATAGATAAAACGGGAATTGTCACGCGGTTCCCTCTTCTGGAACTACATTTGCGCTAAAACTTCTTTAGAACCAAAATGTTAAAAACAAAATAACAAAAGGCTAGAGAATACGGTCATGGCATCTAGCTTACAGCAACGCTACATAGAAAAACTTTTATATCCACACTTAAGTTGTTGTGGTGAAACGAGGAATGAATCATGAGGGATCATTGGGTCTTCGAGGGACAGAAAATGGGGGATCGCTTTATCCACTAGCTTCCCCAAAGAGATAAAAATTTTTGACACCACCCTCAGAGACGGCGAACAAACTCCCGGAGTTTCTTTAACTCCCGAAAAAAAGCTTAGAATTGCCGAAAGCTTAGATCGGCTCGGAGTCAACGCCATAGAGGCTGGTTTTGCCGCAGCTTCTGAGGGTGAACTAGAAGCAATAACACTAATTGCTGATGCGGGACTCAGGGTACAAGTCTACAGCATGGCTAGGGGAGTAATAGGCGATATAGATGCTGTGCTGAAAACTGGCGTCGCGGGAGTGCATCTGGTTATTCCTTCCTCAGATTTGCATCTCGAATACAAATTGAAGAAGACCCGAGAAGAAATCCTGCAAATCACAGCAGACACCACCCAATACGCCAAGGATCATGGACTAAAAGTTGAGCTTTCAGCCGAGGACGCAACAAGAAGCGACCTAGCTTTTCTCACCAAAATGTTCAAGGCAGGCGTTGCCGCAGGCGCAGATAGGCTATGTCCATGCGACACTGTTGGCGTTTTGATACCCGAAAAAACCAGCGAGCTGTTTTCTGAGCTGAAGAAAAGTTTCAGTGATGTGCCTTTGAGTGTCCACTGCCATGATGACTTCGGTTTGGCTGTGGCAAACTCTATAGTTGCCCTAAAGTCTGGGGCTGATCAGGCTCATGTGACAATGAATGG
>Ga0307424_1001691_pt1 | contig 11416 bp, 10 predicted proteins | sample SalMarWE160320MG_FD_202157 | JGI IMG/M metagenome (GOLD analysis project Ga0307424, IMG submission 202157) | Salt marsh sediment microbial communities from the Plum Island Ecosystem LTER, Massachusetts, United States - WE1603-20 | ecosystem: Environmental > Aquatic > Marine > Intertidal zone >...
TGCTGGTGCTGTTCGTGCGCCAGGCGAGACGGACCGCGGAGCCCCTGGTCGACCTCGATCTGCTGCGCGCGCCGATCATCCGGGCGGGCCTCGGCATCGGAACCCTGGCGGGCGTGGTGATGTTCGGCGTGACGACCTACGTGCCGCCGATGGTGCAGGGCGTCCACCGGGGCACGCCGGTGGAGGCAGGGGCGGCGGTGGCGGCGATGTCGATCGGATGGCCGATCGCATCGGTGGTCGCGGGCCGGCTGCTGGTCCAAGTCGGCGCCCGGCCGCTCGTGCTGGCCGGCACGCTGATGCTGGTGGTCGGAACGCTGCTCACGACCCAGCTGGAGCGGTTCGACGCCCTGTGGTACGCGATGGTGGCCTGCGCCGTGACCGGCGCCGGGATGGGGCTGTCGTCGACCACGATCCTGGTGGTGGTTCAGGGCGCGGTGGCATGGCGGCGGCGGGCGGTGGCGACGGGCCTCGTCCAGTTCAGCCGGACCATCGGTGGCGCGGTCGGGGTGGGCGTCATGGGCGGCCTGCTGACAGCGTTCGTGGGCGGCGCGTCATCCGCGATCCTCGACCCGATCGCCCGCAGCCAGCTGCCCGCAGCCACGCTCGAGGCGGGGCGGGCGTCGCTCGCCGCGGGCCTGGGCGTTACCTACTGGCTGATGGCGGTCACCGCCGCCGCGTCGCTCATCCTCGCCCTGCGCTCGATGCCCGACGTCTCGCTGGGCCACGAGATCGAGGGCGACGCGCGGGTGCCCCAGGCCGGCTGAATCGCCCGACAGCGGATCCGCGGCCAGGGCGCCGACCAATGCGCACGCTCAGTCGTCCGGGACCTGGCGAACGACCTCGCGGTAATGCCGGTGGATCAGCAGGGTCAGCGGGACGACCAGCAGCCACGAGGCCATGGCCGGGACGGGTCCCGCGACCAGCGCGATGGGGATCGAGACGACGAACAGTGCCGGGACACGCAGCAGCTCGACCGTCACCCAGCGACCGTGGCGCCGCCGGATGCGCTCATCCGCGATCTCAGGGCGCGAGATCGCATACACCCACAGCGCCGTCTGGCTGAGACCCGTCGCGACCTGCACGAGGGCGTAGAGCACGACCGCCGTTGGTGCCGGATCGTGCTCGCCGAGGACGGCGGCGGCAAACGGCTGCAGGGCGATCCAGAACAGAAACACGAGGTTGAGCCAGATCAGGCGACCGTTCATCCGGTGGACGGCGCCGAAGATCTCGCGGTGGCTGGTCCAGTAGGCGGCGATGACGAAGAAGCTGATGACGAAGGCGAGGAACGGCCCCGGGATCTGGGCCAGCCGCGTCAGGGCCGCTTCCAGACCACCGGCGGTGACGTCGGTGACGCGGAGGTCCAGGACGAGGAGCGTGAGGGCGATCGCGAACACCGCGTCCGACAGGAACACGGCCCGCTCGTACTTGAGCGTCCGGACCTGCTCGGCACTGATGCCCACGAACTCCGGCCTGTCGGCCCCACGCGTGGGGGCAGGCTCGGGCTCGCGGGCGACGTCAGGCTGCTCGGGCGAGGTCACCTCTCGGGCGGGCTCTGTCACCTCGGGCGAGCTCGGCCCTTCGGCAGGCAAGCGTCCCGGGGCGGGATGCGGGGACCCGGGTGCCGTCACGCCGGACGGGCCCCGCCGGCGAGTGCGGTGTCTCCCGCCCGACCCGCCAGGTAGCCGCCGAACAGGATCACCCAGACGACAACCGGGTACACGATCCAGCGCTCGATGCCACCGACGCCCATCGGGCTCATCGGGTGGGCATCGCCCAGCAGCAGGTACGAGACGAGCACCGCGAGCGTGATCGTCCCGAGCGTCACCGGCAGCCAGCGGAACGGGCCCGACACGACGCGCGCCGACGTGATCGCGGCGACGCCGCCGGCCACGAACGTGACCATGGCACAGATCGCATGCGGGGCGCCCGTGTTGCCGGGAAACACGCCCACTCCGAAGGCGGCGATGCCCAGCACGGCCATCGGGATCGTCACGGAGCGGCGGCCGAATGCGCGGTGGACGAACCAGGCACCGGCGGTGATGAGCACGCCGACGACCAACATCGAGCCATCGAAGATGGTGGCCGAGGGCTGAACGACGATGCTGTTCGGGGGCCTGGTCCCCCCGAGATCGCTGATCTCGTTGGTGCCTGTCGAGTAGGTCCCGGGGTAGAGCGCCTCGGCGCTGATGATCCCGAGCAGGATCACGGCGCCCGCGACCGCCAGCAGCGATCCGCCGGCCACCAGGTCGGTCGCAGCGTTCCAGGCCGTCGTCGATCGACGGCCAACGGCGCGAATGGAACGCTCGGCCATCCCTCTTCACCTCCCACAATGCGGGACACCCAGCGGGCAGTGTCACCCGGATGCGTTGGGCCGGCACATGGCATCCGCCCTGTTTGCCAGATGCCGTTGCGACCGCCGATGGACCGAACCGCTCCCGGCCCCCCCGCCGTGATCGAGGATCAGCTCACCTGCACCTGCTCGTCGACGATCACGCGGACCCGGCCGCTGACGTGGGCCATCGAGTCCGTGGCGACATCGCGTCCGATGTCGCTCGCATAGGCAGCATCGAAGGCGTCCTTGGTGTCGAACCACAGCTCGGACACGCCGTCGAACGGAGCCTGCTCGTCCTCGACCACGTCGAACACCAGGCGCCGGACCTCCGGCAGCTGGCGGGCGAGGGGAGCGTGCTCCCCGAGCCACCAGGAGCGGAACGCCTCGCGGGTCATGCCCTCGCGCCTGGTCAGCAGGATGATCGCCTTGAACATCGAGTCCTCCTGGTCAGGCGGGCTTTCGGGTACGCGCCAGCGGGCGACCGCCCGACGCGACGACCACGCACACGACCATCTCGTCGGCTCGCGGCGCATCGGGGATCGCGATCTCCGCGGCATCCATCTCGTCGAAGCTCCAGATGTCGTCCTTGTTGGTGAGCGGCATCGTGATCGCAGCGCCCGCGCCGGCAACCTTCTTGGTCGAGGGGATGATCGCCGCCCCACCGCCGACTGCGGCTCGGACGGGCGCACCGAAGCGGGGATGGAGCACCGCCGCGGCATGCTCGAGCTCGCCGCCCAGCCCGATGATGGCGCCCTTGCCGTAGGCTGCCGGCGAGACGTTGGGGCCCAGCGCCGCCACGGCGCGGCCGGCCAGCACGCCGGACACCTCGGCGCCCAGCGCCTCCAGCTCGGCCAGATCGTCGACGAACCTGCCCGCAAGCGGGTTACGCAACACCGCGGCTGCAACCGCCACTCGCGTCGCCGGGACCACATCGCGCCCCGCGGAGCGATGCGTCTCGACCAGCTGGACCACGATCTTCCGGAGCTCCACCGGCGACCTCCTGCTCCTGGGACGCTGCGATCTCCAACGCTACCGCGATCGGGATGCAAGGGCATCGGGTTGACGCGCCTGGTCGTGGCCTGGATCCGTGAGGGCGAGCCGGCTGCCGGGGGACGGGCGACGATCAGAACGCGCGGCGCAGCACGATCAGGCCGAGCAGGACCACGACCACGATCAGCAGCAGCGTCTCGGGCGACAGCGACGAGATGGTGTCGACCGCGTTCGACACGAAGGCCGCGGCATTGGCGCCGACATCCTGCGTGCCACCACCACCGCCACCCCCGGCGACGCCCGTCGCCTGGCCGACGCCCTGTCCGTACTCGAGCATGGCCGCATCATCGCACGTGCCGCCAAGGGCGCAGGCTGGTGGGGCCACGACCGGGTGGGGCCGTCCAGGCGAGGCGCCGGTCAGCGCGCGGCGTCGGCGCGTGGTTTCCGCGCGCGTGGGCTCGCGCTGCCCGGTGGCCGCGCGAGGTCGGCCTCGGTGGCGGAGGGCTGGTCCATGGCTGAGCGACCTCGCCCGCGGCCGATCGTTCGGACGACCGTGCGACCGATGCCGGCCGCCTTGGACGCGTACATCGCTCCGTCGGCCGCCGCGACCAGCCGCTCCGCGTCGATCGATCCCGGTCGCGACCAGGCGATGCCCACGCTTGCCCTTGGCACGAGCTCCGTGTTGTCGATGACGGCCGGCTGCCCGATGACCTGCTCGATCCGGCGCCCGATGCGACGAACGGCCGCGCGGTCCGGCACGTCGGGGCAGACGACCAGGAACTCATCCCCGCCGAGGCGTCCGACGACGTCGCCCGACCGGGTCGCGGCACGCAGTCGGTCGGCGATCAGGACCAGGAGGCCGTCACCAGTGGCATGTCCGTGTCGATCGTTGATCGCCTTGAACTGGTCGATGTCCACGAACACGGCGGCGGTGCCGCCGTCGCGCTCGCGGGCAACAGCGGCCGCTTGGAGCGCGGCCCCGAGGACGGCCATGATCGACGCGCGATTGTGGCACCCGGTCAGCGCGTCGCTGGTGGCGCGCACCTCGAGCTCGGTGCGCAGCCGCGTGCGCTCGGTGACGTCAGAGACGCACACGATCCCGCCGGCGGGCCGACCCGACGAGTCGGTGAGACCCCGAAGCGCGAACTCGAGCACGCGCATCGCGCCGTCGACGGCCATCCTGACCTCGAGCTCCGCGTCCCGGCTGCCGTCCAGCATGGCGGTCACCGCGGGGTCGAGGCGGGGCCATTCGTCGGCCAGGACCGTGGCGAACTGCTCGTCGAACGTCGTCCCGGCCGGCAGCCCGAGCATCTCCTCGAGGCGCCCGTTGGCGTGAACGATCCGCCGCCGCGCATCGAGCTGGATGACCACCTCCGGCAGCGCGTCGGTCAACCTGCGCAACAGCTGCTCGCTCGCTCGCAGCGCCTCGAGCGCGGCCATCTCCTCGGAGATATCGATGATCTCAGTGAGGATGTCGCCGTGGTCGGGATCATCGAGTCGATTGGTGTTGATGGTCTCGACCCACAGGATCGACCCGTCTCCGCGGCGGTAACGACCGCGCCAGCGATGCACCTGCCCGGGGCTGGCGAGCATCTCCATCCAGTTGCCGATGGCCGTGGGATGGTCCTCGGGCACGATGACCTCGACCGATGAGTGACCGAGGATCTCGTCGATCGGTCGCCGCAGCATCAGGGGCAGGGCGTCGTCCGTTTGGATGATGATGCCGCGTTCGTCACGCCGCACGCCAGCCTCGGCGTCGTGTCCGTCGCCGGTCCGAGGTCGGCGGCCGTTCCGGTCGTGGAGTCGGGGACGATGATGCCCAGGATTACGCCGTGGACATCGCGCAGATCGACGAAGCTGAACGTCGCGCCGTCGCCCGTAACGAGCCGGACCGCCGCTCGCCCAAGACCCGTATCGATCAGGCGCAGCCAGCCGTCGACCACGGCCTTGCGGTCGCGCGGATGGACCAGATCCACGCCGGACCGGCCTTCGAGCCGGGGGCACCCGGCGAGCTCAGGGAGCTCGGGGGTGGTGGTGAACAAGCCCGTCTCCTCGATCGCGACCACGCTCGGCCTGGGCTCGCGGTCGAGGAGGCGGCGCAACGCCTCGAGGCGCGTGGGAAGGTCATGATGAACGGCCAGGGCCATACCGCCATCTTGCCCCAGACCACGAGCGCGCGGCAGCCCCCATTCGGGCTATGCGGTTCGGTGGTCGGGCCTGCCCTCGGATGACGCCCGGAGGTTGCGGGGGCGCCGACACGAATGGCCCTCGGTCGGCTGCGCCTCAGGCCTCGAACGACTGATGCCGGCGCAGGCTGCTGGAGGGCCTCGTCCGGTCCTCGCGGAGCGCGTCGAGAACGTCGATCGACACCCCGACGAGGATGACTGCGGCGAGGGCAACGACGGCGATGCCCAGGCCGACGGGTGCATCGAGCACGACGGCCACGAACAGGGATGCCATCGCCGTCGCCAGCATCGCGGCCTGGACGAGCACGCGAGCGAAGCCAGGGTAGGCGCGGCCGGCGCGCATGGCGGCTCGCTCGCGGGCGTCCCAGACGGACCATCGCCGACCCGGGCGAGGAGCTGGAACAGGATCACGATGGCCCCGCCGCCGATCGCGGTCCGGGCGACCTGGTCGTACACCAGGATGGCGACGACCGGAGCCACGACGAAAGCGATGACGAGGACCATCGCGACGATCATGCGGGTTGCGTCCACGAGGTCGGCCAGCCCGGTCGCGCGGTCCCCGAGCCCCATCAGGAACACGCTCAGCAGGAGCGCGCCCACGAGCAGGATCACGGCCGCGGCGGCGGTGGCCAGCAGGCCCTCGCCGACGACCTTCGCCACATCGCTCGAGCCGAGCACGAACTGGATCGCCGCGGCGACCAGGGCGAGCGCCACCAGCCCGCCGGCCATCCAGGGCAGACCGTCGAGCAGTCGACTCATCCAGGTTGGGTGCGAGTCCCTGGTCCAGGGGTATGGCCGCTCGGGTGGCGCCTTGAGCGCGAACGCCGTCGACCCGACGATCGCGGCAGCAAGGAGCCACACTCCGGCCTCGGCGGCGAACCGCCAGGGGTCTTCCTGCTCCAGGTGGAGCCCACGCAGCGTCTCGACCGCCCGAGCCACGACATCGGCTCCGGGGATCCATGCGAAGGCCTCAGCGACCAGGTCTGCCACTCGCCACGAGAACGTCGTGCCGAGCGCGACGGCGAGCACGATGGCCGCGAACGGCGCCGCCAGAGCCACCTGTCGCCACAGGGAAAGGAGCGACAGCCGGCGGCGACGCCGGTTGGACCAGGGCACGCCCGCCGCCTCGCTCTCGAACAGGCTCCGGCCGTCCCCGCGCCCCTCGAGCAGGCGCAGCACGGGGATCAGGAACTCCTCGTCGTTGTCCCAGTACCCGCCGTGGTCGCCGAGGAACGAGAGCTGGTTCCAGGTGGCGTGGCTGCGGACCCGGTCGTGCAGCTCGGCCTCGCCGGCAGATCGCTCGGGGAATGCGAGCACCCCCACCGGCGCCGGATCCTGCGAGGCCCAGAAGTCGTCCCAGCGAAGATGCTCGTGGCGAGCCAGGACATCGGCGTACAGGCGGTCGTACTGGACCGAGGCCTCCGCCGCGTGCTCGTTGTGCTCGCCGGCCGTCAGCCGCCAGGCGAGGTTGAGGCCCTCGCCGAGCGTGATCAGCCGGTCCACGCGCACCCGCTCGGGAGCGAGGTCGGCGAGGGTCATGGCGCTCACGATCGCGCCACCCGAGTGGGCGACGATCGCGAGCTCGGCGCAATGGGTGGCGGCCAGGCCGTCGAGCGCGTCCACCAGCCGGCCGCGAACGCTCGCGGCCTGTGCCGAGTCCGTGAGCAGCACGTAGACGTCGCCGAACCAGTCCAGCACGAAGCCGTCCAGGGGTCGCGTGAGCGCGCCGTCCTTGAACGGCCCGATGGGGAGCAGCTTCTCGACCGTCCGGAGCGCCCCGTACAGGACGAGCAGCAGCGCTGACACGGCCTGGAGATATACGCCGCCGGCGCCCGACTGCGCCCGTCGCAGCGCGGGACCTCCGGGCGGCGCCGACCGACCGGCCGGCGGACCGGGTGTCGCGTCCTCCTCGACATCGCCCGAGCCCGTGCGCCGCAACGCGTGGGGCTCGACCGACGGCCGGAGCCTCGGGTCGTGCACGCCCCTGCGGCGCGTCAGGATGGCCTCCAGGATCCGCCGGATCGCCCCGTGCGGCCCAAGCCAGTCGGCCATCTGGGCGAAGGTGGGCGGGCGGACGCGGTGCGCCCACCAGGCCTCGGTCATCACCCAGTGCTGCTCCGGAAGGTCGGTGCCGTCGATCGTGACGGCGGGCAGCTGGACCTCGATGAAGCGGGTCCCCGACGGACCCGCGTCGAGCTGGACGTCGATCACCGGATCGGCCGACGCGCCATGCCGTACGCGGGCATCGACGATCTCCCGGACGATCGCTTCGCCCCAGTCCAGCAGGGTCTCGCCTGCTTGCTGCGATCCGATGCCGTGGACGAAGACGATTCCCACGTGGCGGCACGCCGTCGGATCGCCGCACCGGAGCTCGAGGCCATGATCGTGGGCACGTTCGTCGCCGCCTGTCCCGGCCTCGTTCGAACCTGAGGCACGCGACCCGCGAACGCCCTGCCAGCGTCTCATCGATCGCAGGCTACCAACGGCGTCAACGTGGGCCGCGGCACGGGGGGCCGCGGCACGCACGACGAGCTCCTGGCTGGACGGGTCGAACCGGCTCGTCTGCCCGATGCCGCTCGATGGTGGACACTGCACGTCTCATGAACGGGCTCGAGATCGAGATCCAGCCCGTCGGCGGTCCCGTCGACCGTCGCCGAGCGCGCCTGGTCCGGGTCGCCGCGCTGGTGGCGGCGCTGGTCGTCGTGGCCGGCTTGCTGCTCGCCGCGGGCATCGTGCCGTTCCGCGGGGGCCCGGTGACGCACCCCGACCGGATCGCCGTGGTGGATGCCGCGGGCGACCTGGCCACGGTCGCCGCGAACGGGTCGGACCGTCGCGACCATCCCGTCGAGGGCGCGACCTTCGAGTTCCCCGCCTGGTCTCCCGGCGGCACCCGCCTCGCCGCGATCGGCGGTGACGGCACCCGGGGCGCCGTGTATGTGTTCGATGAGGGCACGAGCGCCCCGCGATCGGCGGCGCCGACCATCGTCTATCCGTCCTCGACCGCGTATCCCATCTACGCGTCCTGGTCGCCGGATGGGCAGCGGATCGCGATCCTCACCAGCGAGAACGACGGGCTCGCGCTGCGGATCGTCGCGGCAGACGGCAGCACGTCTGCGGGCATCGTGTATCGCGGCCGGCCCCTGTACTGGGATTGGGTGGACGACGCGCATCTCCTGATCCACAGCGGTGTCGCCGGGCCACAGGCATTCGTTGGCGAGGTGGCGTTGGACGCGACGACCTCGCACGTGGTTGGTGGTGCACCCGGGCCGTTCCAGGCGCCAGGCGTGTCCGCGGATGGCGCCTATGTCGCGTACGTGACGACATCGTCAGCCACACCGGCCGCCGTGGTGGTCGAGGGCCGGACGGACCGCACATGGGTGCGGGCACCGGTCCAGGGGGCGAGCGCCCTCGGCTGGAGCCCGGCGGGCAACCAGCTCGCGTACACCGCGCCGACCACGGACAACGGCGTGCCGTTCGGCGCTCTCAACGTCCTGGACGTCCGATCCGGCGCCACCCGAACCTTGCTCGACGGCCTCGTGGTCGCCTACTTCTGGGCTCCGGACGGGCGGACGATCGCCGCCATCCGGATCGTGCCCGCCGGGGGCGCCACCGCGGCCCTCACCCCGATCACCGCCGCCACCTCGACGGAGCTGCAGCTCGCGCTGGTCGATGTCGCGACCGGCAACCCGATCCGGGCGCTGTCGATCCAGTTGCCGGACCTCATCTCCGGCCAGTTCGTGCCGTTCTTCGACCAGTACGCCCACAGCCACCGGGTGTGGGCGCCCTCAAGCGATGCGGTGGTCCTGCCGTTGGTGGACAGCTCCGGCGCCTCCCACATCACGGTCATCCCGCTGGACGGCTCGGCGCCACGCGTGATCGCGGACGGCGTTGCGGCATTCTGGAGCCCGTAGGCCCGGGGCACTTGCCTGGCGCGCGATGATTCGCGGGCGAGGCCAAGGGCCGCGCGCGGCAAGGGCCTCGGACGGGAAAGGGGCGTGATGGACATCGCACTCGTCCACGGCGCATACCACGGCGCCTGGTGCTGGCAGTCGGTGCGACCCGAGCTCGAGCGGCTGGGACACCGCGTCATCGCCATGGATCTGCCGATCTCCGACCCCTCGCTCGGTGCCGCGGACTACGCGACCACGGTGGAGGCGGCCCTCGACGCCATCCCCGATCCCGCGGGTGCGCCCGTGCTCGTGGGTCATTCGATGGGTGGGCTCGTGGTCCCCCTGGTGGCCGCGCGCAGACAGGTCCACCGTCTGGTGTTCCTGGCGGCGTTCCTGCCGTCGCCTGGCAAGAGCGCGAACCGGCAGCGCGAGGAGGAGTCGATCGACGGCCGCGCGGAGCTGACCAGCGCCGAGTGGACAGATCTCGGCGAGGACGTCTGGATGATCGGACCGCGCACCGCAACGGAGCTGTTCTTCCACGACGTGCAGCGCAGCATCGCGAGGTGGGCGACCGATCGTCTGCGGGCACAGGCCTATCGGGTGATGGTCGAGACGACGCCGCTCGCAGCGTGGCCGGACGTCGCGTGCGAGTCCATCGTGTGCGCGGACGACCGGGCCATCAATCCCGACTGGGTGCGAGCGGCTGCCCGCGATCGCCTTGGGGTTGAGCCGATGGAGCTGCGGGGAGGGCACTCGCCGTTTCTCAGCCGGCCGGCCGAGCTGGCCCGGGCGATCGACGGACTGCTCTGAGTGAGCTCAGGCGGCGGGCTCGTCCGCTCCGGCCGGCTGGAGGACCGGCGGGATGGCCTCGGCGGGCTCGGGCTTGGGCGATGACCGCCGGGTCGCCAGCGTCGAGCCCAGGATGACCAGCGTGAAGCCAGCCCCCATCGCGATCGTCAGCGTCTCGCTCAGGACCAGGACGCCCAGGAGTGCGGCGACGGCCGGGTTGACGTAGGTGATCACGGTCGCCCGAACGGGGCCGATCTCGCCGATCAGCGCGGCGAAGAGCAGGAACGCGACCGCGGTGCATACGACACCCAGGATCAGGACCGACCACAGCACGTTGGTGCTGGGAACGGCCGACGGCCAGGTGAGCGCGGCAAACGGGACGTAGACGAGCGCGGACAGCGCCAGCGAGACGGACATCACGCCGAGCGCCGGCAGGCCGGCCAACCGGCGGACCAGGATGAACGGCCCGACCGCGTACCCGACGACGACGACGCCGACCTCCAGCAGGGCGACCGCGTTCGAGGCCTGGAAGTCCCCACCCACGATCGCGGCGACCCCGGCCAGCCCGATGAGCAGCCCGATGGCCGCCTTCCCGGACATCTGGTCCGCGCTGCGGGTCAGGATCGCCAGCACCGCACCCACGAGCGGTACGCCCGCGACGAGCAGCCCGGCGAGGGAGCTCGAGATCTGCTGCTCCGCCGACGCCAGGAACATCCACGGGATGGCGATCTCGACGGCCGCGAAGGCGACCACCCATCGCCAGCGAGCCAGGACCGCGCGCAGGTCGATCCGCATCAGCGCGATCGGCAGCAGGATCAGGGTCGCGACCCCGGTTCGCAGGAAGACGAACGTCGCCGGCTCCAGCTCGGCGACGGCAACCCGGATGAGCAGGTAGGGGACGCCCCAGATGACGGACATCGACCCGAACAGCAGCAGCCCGCGCCGGCTCACGCGTCCGCCTCCGGTCCGGCCGCCCTCGGTGCTTGACTCACGGCGGCGATCTTCGCAGAGTTGGCGGCCATACGCGAACAGGCGAACCTGACCGCACATGACCTTTGTTCCGGTGCCCGAGGCGTGGACGAGCCGGTATCGTTGCAGCCCAAGATGACCTCGGCCCTGCCGCCCCGCGTGCACCTCCGGTCCCAACCGGCGTTGAGCGGCCTGGTAGTCATCACGGCCGCCCGCGTGCGTGGGCCGGACGTGGTCGACCGGGCTGACTCCGGGCGGAC
>Ga0307424_1001692_pt1 | contig 11413 bp, 9 predicted proteins | sample SalMarWE160320MG_FD_202157 | JGI IMG/M metagenome (GOLD analysis project Ga0307424, IMG submission 202157) | Salt marsh sediment microbial communities from the Plum Island Ecosystem LTER, Massachusetts, United States - WE1603-20 | ecosystem: Environmental > Aquatic > Marine > Intertidal zone >...
TGGCCGCCCACCGGCAGGACATCGGAAAAGGTGAGGCGTCCCTCCTGGAACACGGCAAAGCTGGTGGTCGCGCCACCCATCTCGATGAGCGTCACGCCGAGCTCGATCTCGTCGTCGACCAGCACCGCCCGACCGCTGGCATAGGGCGCCACCACGAAGCCGGCCACCGCCAGATGGCAGCGCTCAACCACCAGCGCCAGGTTGCGCAGCATGCCCCGCTCCAGCGTCAGGACACCGACCTCGGCCCACAGGCGGTCACCGAACATCTCGACCGGATCGGCGATGCCGCGGGCCTCGTCGAGCCCGAACTGCAGGGGAGTGGAATGCACGATGACCCGGCGCCCGGGATCGAAACCGTCTACCGCCTCCGTGATCACCCGGTCGACATCGGCCTCGCTCACCGTGCCGCCGGCGATGGCGATCTCGGCGCTCTGGCTCTCGCAGCGCGGCCGGCCGCCCGAAACATTGACGAAGACCTCCGAAACCGTGCGTTGGGCCATGCGCTCGGCGGCGTCGACGGCTAGGCGGATGGCCTTCTCGGCGGCCTCGAGATCGACGACCGCGCCAGCCCTCACGCCGCGCGAGGCCTGATGGCCGACCCCCTGCACCTTGACGCGCGGGCCCGCAGCAGCGTTGTTGCGGCGTCCCACCGGTATCACCTCGCCGATCAGGCAGACGATCTTGCTGCTGCCGATGTCGAGCGCGGCAATGATACTTGATGCTTCGGGAACCTTGCCTCGCGTTTGGCCGGACGGGCGGCGCAGAGGAACGACATTCTTGGACACGAGCAGACTGACCCCAACTCAAACCATCGACACCACACCATGCCGGCCTCTAGCGGCGCGACACCTTGATCTCCCCCTGCGCGGGGCTCAAAGGCGCCAGGATGATCTCGCCGGCGATCCTGAGATCGATGCGGCCCACATCCTTGGCTTCGAGCCCATAGTGCTTTTCGGCCGCCACCAGCCGATCGAGCCCGCGGCCGATGTCGCCTTCCGGCAACAGCACCTTGGTGCCGTTGACCAGGTAGAGATTCCAGCGGCGGTTCCCCACACGCGCCGCCGCCCTGACCCGCGATCTTAAGTCCGGCCGTGCTTCCAGTTGGTTAACAAGCTTGCTCGCCGTCTTTTGCGCCCCTTCGCCGGTGACGAGCAGCAGGTTGCGGAAGCTGAGCGGATTGAGCGAGGAGATGGCCGAGCCCGAGGCATCGATGACATAATAGTTGCCGTCGCGCTGCCAGATGGCGAACGGCTTGCGCTCCCTGAGGCTGATCTGCAGCTGGTTGGGATAGACGAGCTGCACCTTGGCGCTCAGTACCCAGTCGAGATTTTCCAGAAGCCGGCGCGCATTGGTCGGGTCGAAACCGATCAGCGACCCGTCTGGCGTCACATCGATCGCCTGCAGTACCGCGTCGCGGTCATGGTGCACGAGGCCCGATATGCGCACCGTCTGCGCGGCATAGCCGAGCTCGCCCGCCAGCTTGTCCCAGACCCGGTAGGCGGTGCTGTTCCGGTCGCCGAGATAGTCGCCCGTTGCCATGGCGTAGAAGATGCTGGCGCCGAGAAACAGGACTGCCAGGCTGCGCGCGGCGATACGCACCGCCAGCCGGTCGCCGAGGGCGAGCCACCCGGCCGGCACCCGCCTGTGCGGCCTCGTCCTGCGCCATGTCCAGGGCTTTTTTTCGGGTCTGCCGGTCATCGCTCGAGAGAGGCGTCGTTGACCATCCAGGTGACCAGTTCGACAAAGCTGTGCCCGGCGTGCTGGGCCAGCTCGGGCACCAGCGAGGTGCCGGTCATGCCCGGCTGGGTATTGACCTCCAGCAGGATGAGCTCGCCGTCGCTGCCTTCGGTGTCGTCATAGCGGAAGTCGGCCCGGCTGACGCCCTTGCAGCCCAACTCCATGTGGGCAGTCAGCGCGCAGGTCTGCACCCGGCGGTAAATATCCTGCGGGATTTCGGCCGGGAGCACGTGCGCCGATCCACCCGGCTGGTACTTCGCCTTGTAGTCGTAAAAGCCCACCTTGGGTACGATGTCGATGACGCCGAGGGCCACATCACCCATCACAGCGCAGGTGAGCTCGCGGCCCGGCACGAAGCGCTCGACCATCACCTTCTCGCCATAGAAGTCGCGTTGCTTGAGGATGTCGGCAGGCGCAGCGTTGCTGCCATGCTCGACGATGATGACACCTACGCTGGAGCCTTCGGAAAGAGGCTTGATCACATAGGGCGGCGGCAGGACGTGCTCGCGCGCCACCTCCTCGATCTCGACGATCTTGTGCTCGGCCATCGGCAGCCCGGCTCGATCGAACAGCGCCTTGGCGCGATGCTTGTCCATGGCCAGCGCCGAGGCAAGTACGCCGGAATGGGTGTAGGGGATCTGCATGGTCTCCAGCACCCCCTGGATGGCACCGTCCTCGCCCCATTTTCCGTGCAGGGCGTTGAACGCCACATCGGGCTTCAAATCATCCAGCACCTTGGCGATGTCACGCTTGACGTCGATGGGTATGACATTGAACCCGGCGACGCGCAGGCCCTTGGCGCATGCCTCCCCGCTGGCGAGCGAGACCTCGCGCTCGGCCGACCAGCCACCCATGAGGACGGCAACACGGGTTTCCTCCGGCTCCCTCATGGCCTCAATGCTCCACGTCTCCGGCCGGTTGTCCAATCCGCCTTATTTCCCACTGCAGTTCGACTCCGCTCGTTTCCTTGACCCGCCTGCGCACCGTTTCGCCGAGCTGTTCCAGATCGGCGGCCGTCGCCGTGCCTTCGTTGATGAGAAAATTGCAATGCTTGTCGGAGACCCGCGCCCCGCCCAGCGCGAAGCCGCGCATGCCCGCCGCATCGATGAGCTGCCAGGCCTTGCCGCCTTCGGGGTTCTTGAAGGTCGAGCCGCCGGTGCGACTCCCGATCGGCTGGGAGGCCTCGCGCGCCTCGGTGATGCGGTTCATGTCGGCCTCGATCACCGCCTCATCACCCGCCTCGCCCTGCAGCAGCGCCTCGGTGAAGATCCAGTCTTCCGGCACACCACAATGGCGGTAGGAATAACCCATATCGGCCTTCGCGATCACGTGCCGCCTGCCCCGCCGGTCAATCGCCACCGCTTCCACCAGAACGTCCTTCGTCTCAACGCCATAGGCGCCGCCGTTCATCCGCAGCGCCCCGCCGATGGTGCCCGGTATACCTCTCAGAAAGGTTAATCCCGCGATAACTTTTTCCAGCGCGAAGCGCGCCACGCGCACATCCGGCACCGCCGCCCCAGCGCGGATGCGCAGCCCTCCTTCGACCGCAAGTCCGCCGAAGCCGCGCCCCAGCCGGATCACCACGCCCGGCACGCCCCCGTCGCGCACTAGCAGGTTCGATCCGACGCCGATCACCGTCACCGCGATGTTGGATGGCGTCCCTGCAAGGAAGTCCGCCAGATCAGCCTCATCGGCGGGCGAATAGAGAACTTCGGCCGGTCCGCCCACGCGGAACCAGGTGAGGTCGGCGAGTGGCCGCTCCGCTTCCAGCCGGCCCCGGACCGGCGGCAGGCGCTCGATGAGGCCGGCGCCGTCCGGCCTCAGGCTCATGCGGCCCCCTTGGTACGGGCGGCCTTGTCCAGTTCGCCCGGCAGCGCATAGGCCCATGCCGATATGCTCCCGGCGCCCAGGCACACGACGATGTCGCCGGGCTCGACCAGCCCGCCCACCGCCGCTGCCAGTTCCGACGGCTCCTCAATGGTCATGACGTGGCGGTGGCCGCGATCCCTCAGGCCCTCGGCCAGATGAGTGTGGGAGGCGCCCTCGATGGGCGCCTCGCCCGCCGGATAGACCGGCGCCACGATCACCGCATCGGCATCGTTGAAGCACGAGCAGAACTCGTTGAAGAGGTTGTGCAGGCGGGTATAGCGATGAGGCTGCACCACCGCCACCACCCGGCCCGTGGTCACCCCGCGCGCCGCGGCGAGGACAGCGGCGATCTCCACCGGATGGTGGCCGTAGTCATCGAACACCCTGACACCGCCCGCCTCGCCGGTCAGGGTGAAGCGCCGCTTGACTCCGGCGAAGCCGGCAAGCCCTGCCCGGATCGCCTCGTCCTCGATGCCGAGCTCGGCCGCCACCGCCACCGCGGCCGTGGCGTTGAGCAGGTTGTGCTCGCCCGGCATCTTCAGCATCAGGTCGTCGATGATCCGCGTTTCCTTTGCCCGCCGGTCAGTGATCTGCACCGCAAAGCGGGTGGCTCCGTCCTCGTGTGCGCCGCCGATCACGCGCGCTTCGGCCTGCGGCGAGCGCCCGTAGGTGATGACATGGCGGTCGCGCACCCGACCGATCAGCGCCTGCACCTCGGGGTGGTCCATGCACATGACGGCGAAGCCGTAGAAGGGGATGTTCTCGACGAAGGCCAGATAGGCTTCCTTGGCGGCATCGAAGGTGCCGTAGTGATCGAGATGTTCTGGATCGATATTGGTGACGATCACCACGTCGGCCGGCAGCTTGACGAAGGTGCCGTCGGACTCATCCGATTCGACTACCATCCACTCACCCTCGCCCAGCCGGGCATTGCTGCCATAAGCATTGATGATACCGCCGTTGATGACCGTCGGATCGAGCCTGCCGGCATCGAGCAGAGCAGCGACCATCGAGGTGGTGGTGGTCTTGCCGTGAGTGCCGCCCACCGCCACGCAGGACTTGAAGCGCATGAGCTCGGCCAGCATCTCGGCCCGCCGCACCACCGGCAAGAAGCGCGCGCGCGCCTCCATCAGCTCCGGGTTGTCCTTCTTGACCGCCGAGGAGATGACCACCACCTGGGCCTCGCCGAGGTTTTCCCTGGCATGCCCGATGGCGACCTTGATGCCGGCCTTGCGAAGGCGCGCCACATTGGCGTTGTCGGAGATGTCGGAGCCCCGCACCTCGTAACCCAGCGTGCGCATCACCTCGGCAATGCCGCTCATGCCGATGCCGCCGATGCCCACGAAATGGATGGGCCCCACATTGCGCGGAAGTTTCATGTCGTCCGATCCCCTCTCGACTCGTTGCCGGCAAGGCCGGCCGTTTCCATCACTACATCGGCCAGGCGTTCCGCCGCGTCCGGCACCCCCAGCGCCCGCGCCGCCCCGGCGGCGCCGGCGAGGTCCGTCTCGCCATAGCGCAGGCGGGTGAGGAGGGCGGCAAAAATGTCCGCGCTCGCTTCCCCCTCGCGCACGACCCAGCCAGCGCCGGCACGGGCAAAGCTTTCGGCATTGCGTAACTGGTCGTTGTCGATGGCATGCGGCAGCGGCACGAATATGGCGGGCCGGCCGATGGCGGCGACTTCTGCCACCGTCGAGGCCCCGGCACGGGCGATCACCAGGTGCGCCGCCGCCATGCGCTGCGGTAGGTCGGCAAAGAACGCGGCAAGTTCCGCCTCCACCTTCATCCCCTCATAGGCCGACTTGACCCGTTCCAGGTCCTCCGGCCGGCACTGCTGGATGATCTTCAGGTGCCGCCGCACCGCCAGCGGCAGCTCGGCGATAGCACTGGGCACGAAGTCGGAAAAGAACCGCGCCCCCTGGCTGCCGCCGAAGACGAGGAGATGAAACGTCTCGTCGGCGGCCGGCGCCGCATAGGCGACATCGCGCACCGCCAGCACCGCCTGGCGCACGGGGTTGCCGGTGAAGGCTATCCGCGCCTTGAGACCGGCAAGTCCCGCCACCTCGGGAAACGACGTCGCCACCGCCCTGGCACGGCGGGCAAGGAAGCGATTGGCGCGGCCCATGATCGCGTTCTGCTCATGCAGGACGATGGGGATACGCAGACGCGCGGCCGCCATCAGCGGCGGCACCGACGGGTAGCCGCCGAAGCCGGTCACGGCCAGCGGAGCGATGGCCTGCAGAATTGTCCGCGACTGCAGGTAGCCGCGCGCCAGCCGCCAGCCCTGAAAGGGCAGGCGCCACGGCTTCGATGCGGTGATGGTGGCGGAGAATATGGCGTGCCTGTCGGCGGTTGGGAACCGGTCGCCGAAGCCGAGGCCGCGCGCATCGGTCAGAAGATGGATGACAAAGCCGCGTTCGACCAGCACCTCCGCCAGTGCCTGGGCAGGGAACAGGTGCCCTCCCGTGCCGCCGGCGGCGAGCACCATGTGCTGCCGCCGGTCCGCACCCAGATCGAACTTGAGCGCATCGGACATCGCTAGCCCGTTGCGTGGCCGAGTTGGCCGCCCGGCATACGTGCCTTCGGCTTGCGCCGCCCCAGCGCCAGGATCAGCCCCATGGCGAATGCCATGGCAAGCAGCGAGGAGCCGCCATAGGAGATGAATGGCAGGGTCATCCCCTTGGCCGGCATCAGCGAGGCATTGACCGCCATGTTGATGATCGCCTGCAGAGCGAAGATGGAGGTGAGCCCGGTGAGCGCAAGCGCGATGAAGGGGTCGTCCTCGGTCTTCGCCTGGCGCAGCACCCTCAACACCACGAAGGTGAACAGCGCGATCAGCACCACACAGGCGATGAGGCCGAACTCCTCGCCGATGACGGCGAAGACGAAATCGGTATGGCTGTCGGGCAGGCTGTTCTTGGCGATGCCGCCGCCCGGCCCGGTACCCAGCGCCCCGCCATTGCGGAAGGCCTCGACGGCGGTGTCCACCTGGAAAGTGTCGCCCGATTGAGGATGCAGGAAACGATCGATGCGCAAGGCGACATGCGGGACCAGCTTGTAGGCGACAAACAGCCCGAACGATCCCGCGCCGGCCATGCCGAAGATCAGCGCCCAGGGGATTCCGTACACCAGCAGCATGGTGGCAAACACCAGCGAGATGAGCACCGCCTGGCCGTAATCCGGCTGCCGGATCAGGATCACCAGCGTCGACAGGAAAAGCACCCAGGCGATGAGCTGTCCCGGTATCTCGCGCCGCCGCCGCCCTTCCGCCAGGAACCACGCCGACACCACCGCCAGCGCCGGCTTGACGAATTCCGAGGGCTGCAGGTTGAACGGCCCGAAGCTGACCCAGCGATGGGCGCCCTTGATCTCGGGGCCGATATAGAGCGCCGCCGCCATCAGCGCAATGCTGCCGACAAAGGCGAGAAGCGATATGCGCCGCGCCTGACGCTCATCCAGCATCGACGTCACGATCAGTACGATCGATGCCGGCGCCAGGAACATGAGCTGGCGCTTGAAGAAGAAGAACGGCTCCAGCCCGATGCGCACGGCCACCGCAGGGCTCGCGGCCATGGAAAACAGCACCCCGGCCGCCATCAACAGGAACACCGCGGCGAGCAGGGTGCGGTCGACGGTGAACCACCAGTTGGCCACCAGACCGCGATCGGACCGGCTGATCAGCATCACGCTGCCTCCCCTCTTGTCACCACCACGCCGCTGAGCTGGCGCACCGCGGCGCAGAACGCTTCGCCGCGCACCTCGAAATTGGGATACTGGTCGAATGAGGCCGCCGCCGGCGACAGCAGTACCGCCGGCTCGGGCGCTTCGTCATTCGCCGCATCGCGCGCCGCCGCCGCGACAGCGCGGTCGAGCGTGCCGCAGCGCTCATACGCGACCTTGCCTTCCAGCGTTGCGGCGAACTCGTCCGCCGCCTCGCCGATGAGGTAGGCGCGCCGGACATGGTCAAACAGCGGCGCCAGCTCCGCGATGCCTCCGGCCTTGGGTCGGCCACCGGCGATCCAGTAGATCGCCTCGAAGGCGGCTAGCGCCCGCGCCGCCGCATCGGCATTGGTCGCCTTGGAATCATTGATGAAGATGACCTTGCCCAACCGCCCCACCTCTTCCATGCGATGGGCAAGGCCGGGAAACGACATCATGCCGGCGGCGATGGATTCGACATCGAGCCCGAGGGCTTCACAGGCCGCCAGCGCGGCGCAGGCGTTCTGCCAGTTGTGCTTGCCCCTGAGCGCCCGGGCAGCGCCCAGATCGATGCGGGCGATCTCCTCGCCCTGGCGCTTGAGGGTGAGCACACCGTCCGGGCCGCTCGCCCCGTCTTCCAGCCTTCGCTCCACCGACATGGGTACCAGGCGCGAGCGCGAGGTACGGGTCTCGGCAATGCGCCGGCACCAGGGATCGTCGATGGAGACGATGGCGGTGCCGTCCGGGCCTTGCTGCGCGATCATGCGCGCCTTGACGGCGGCGTAGTTCTCCATGCTGCCGTGGCGGTCGAGATGATCGGGCGTCAGGTTCATGATGATGCCGACATCGGGGGCGAGCCCCGGCATCAGGTCGATCTGGTAGGACGACAGCTCCAGCACATAGACCGTCGCCTCGCCCGGCGGCGGCAGCAGGAAGCAAGCCGTGCCGATATTGCCGCCCACATGGGCATCGATGCCGCCTGCCTTCAGGATATGACCGATCAGCGCAGTGGTCGTGGACTTGCCGTTGGTGCCGGTCACCCCCACCATGAGCGCACCCGTGCCGGCAATCTCGCGCGCAAAGACCTCGGTATCGCCGATGATCTCGATGCCCGCTGCCTTGGCCGCCTTCACCGACCAGTGCGGCTCGGGATGCGTCAACGGCACGCCCGGCGAGAGCACCAGGGCGTCGAAGGCGGAGAAATCGGCCTGGCGCAGATCATGCACCGGCAGGCCGGAGGCCCGCGCCCGCGCCCGCGTCACGGCGGCAGGTGAATCGTCCCAGGCGATCACTACCGCGCCGCCCGCGACCAGCGCGGCCGCGCAGGCCTCGCCCGAACGGGCAAGACCGAAGAGAGCCACCTTCTTGCCGGCGAACCGGCGTGCGGGGAACATGAACGCTACCTCAGCTTCAGCGTCGAGAGCCCGACCAGGGCGAGCACCACGGCGATGATCCAGAAGCGGATGACGATGGTCGGCTCCTTCCAGCCCTTCTGCTCGAAATGGTGATGCAGGGGCGCCATGGCGAACACCCGCTTGCCGGTGAGCTTGAAAGAGATCACCTGCACCATCACCGACACCGTCTCCAGCACGAACAGCCCGCCCACCATCGCCAGCACGATCTCGTGCTTGGAGGCGACCGCGATGGCCCCCAGCGCCCCGCCGAGAGACAGAGAGCCGGTATCGCCCATGAAGATCATGGCGGGCGGAGCGTTGAACCACAGAAAGCCCAGGCCCGCCCCCACCAGCGCCCCGCACACCACGGCAAGCTCGCCCGAGCCCTTGACGAAATGCAGTTGCAGATATTCCGCGAACACCGCGTTGCCGGTGAGATAGACGATGAGGCCGAAGCTTGCCGCGGCGATCATCACCGGCACGATGGCAAGGCCGTCGAGACCGTCGGTGAGGTTGACGGAATTGCCCGCCCCCACGATCACGAACACCCCGACGGGCAGGAAGAACCATCCAAGCTGCACCAACAAGTTCTTGAAGAAAGGAAAGGCAAAGGCGCTCGCCAATTCCGGGGTGCCGATGCGCATGAAGGCCGATACCGCCACCGCGGCAATGGCGCATTCGAGGCTCAGCCGCACCCAGCCGGAAAAGCCGCGATGGGAGGCGCGCGTCACCTTGAGCAGGTCGTCGTAAAAGCCAATGGCGCCGAAACCCAGCGTCACGAACAGGACCGCCCACACGTAGATATTGGTGAGGTCCGCCCATAGCAGGCTGGCGACCAGGATGCCGGCAAGGATCATCAGTCCGCCCATGGTGGGCGTGCCCTGCTTCTCGACGATGTGGCGCTCGGGCCCGTCGGTGCGGATGGGCTGGCCCCTGCCCTGCTTGAGCCGCAGGATAGAAATGAGGCCGGGGCCGAACAGGAAGACGAAGAACAGCGCCGTCATGATCGCCGCCCCGGTACGGAACGTCAGGTAGCGGAAGACGTTGAACAGCGGGATCGTCTCATAGAGCTCGAGCGACAGCTGATAGAGCATGCGGTTCCTTCGGTATCACTCCGCCCTTGGCGGGTATTTCTCTTTCAGGGCATCCACCACCGGGCCCATCCGGCTGCCGAGCGAGCCCTTCACCATGATCACGTCGCCGGGGCGCACATCGCCCACCACAAGGGCCTTCAGCTCGTCGGAGGTCCTGGCGTAGGCGCCGCGTTTTCCTGCCGCCACCCTGTTCCACAGATGCGCCATGTTGGGGCCGCAGGCATATAGGACATCCGCGGCCGCAGCGTCTATCGCCATGGCAAGCCCAATATGCATGGCCTCGGCATCCTCGCCCAGTTCCAGCATGTCGCCGAGGATGGCGATGCGCCGCCCATGCCGCCCCGGTGCCGTCTGGCCGAGAAGGGCGAGCGCGGCACGCATGGAGGTGGGATTGGCGTTGTAGCTTTCGTCGATGAGGATGGCACTTCCGTCCGGCACTGCAAGCCGCAGGCGCGCCCCGCGTCCCTTGGCCGGCATCATCTCCGCGAGCTTGAGCGCCGCCAGCGCCAGATCCGCGCCCATCAGCTTGGCCGCCGCCAGCGCCGCCAGCGAGTTCATCACCATGTGCTGCCCTGGCGCCCCGAGGCGGTAGGCCAGCGTCTCGCCCCCGACAGTCGCCTTCACGCAGGAACACTCCTCGTGCAGCTTCATGCTCTCGAGGCGGGCATCGGCCTCGGGATGGGCGCCGAAGCCCCACACCGTCTCGATGCCGGCCTTGCGCGCGGCTGCCCACAGCTGGGCGAAATAGGGCGTATCGCGCGTGATCACGGCCGCCCCGCCAGGCTCGACGCCAGAGAAGATCTCGGCCTTGGCATCGGCGATGTCGGCAAGCGAACCGAAATAGCCCAGATGGCTTTCGGCGATTGCGGTGACGACCGCCAAATGCGGACGCACCATCTGCACAAGCGTGGCGATCTCGCCGGCATGGTTCATGCCGATCTCGAATACCGCGAACTTCGCATCCGGATGCAGCCGGGCGAGCGACAGGGGAACGCCCCACTGGTTGTTGTAGGAGGCGGCCGAGGCATGGGTGCGGCCCGAAGCGCTGAGCGCCAGGCGCAACGCCTCCTTGGTCGAGGTCTTGCCCACCGATCCGGTCACCGCGGCGATGCGGGCCTTGCTGCGCGCCCGTGCCGCCACGCCCAGCCGCTCCAGCGCCTTCAGGGGATCGTCCACCTCGATCAGCGCGCCGGCCCTGCGGATGGCCTCGTCGTGGTGCGAGACGATGGCGATCCCTGCTCCCTTTTCCAGTGCCTTAGCGGCGAAGTCGTGCCCGTCCAGCCGCTCACCCTTGATGGCAACGAAGATGTCGGCAGCGGCGACCGTGCGGCTGTCGATGGAAACGCCGTTGAACGTGTCGGGAGCCGGCCCGCCAAGCAGCCGACCGCCGGTCGCTGCCAGTACCTGATCCAGGCTCCAAAGGGCCGCTTCAGACATGGAGCGCTCCTTTCACCTGCTCCTTCACCACCTCGTGGTCGGAAAACGGAATGGTTCTGTCGCCCACGATCTGGCCGCTTTCATGGCCCTTGCCCGCCACCAGCAGCACATCGCCCGCCTTGAGCCCGGCAATCGCCTCGGCGATGGCCGTGGCGCGGTCACCGATCTCGATGCCGCCCGGAC
>Ga0307424_1001693_pt1 | contig 11412 bp, 11 predicted proteins | sample SalMarWE160320MG_FD_202157 | JGI IMG/M metagenome (GOLD analysis project Ga0307424, IMG submission 202157) | Salt marsh sediment microbial communities from the Plum Island Ecosystem LTER, Massachusetts, United States - WE1603-20 | ecosystem: Environmental > Aquatic > Marine > Intertidal zone >...
CTTCGTCTCGGCCGAGTTCCTCAGCTGGACCCCTCTCGTCCTCGTCGTATTCGCGATCATGGGGGGCACCGGCGCGCTGGCCGGTGAGGAGGCCAGCGGCACCCTCGATCTCGTCCTGGCCCAGCCGGTGAGCCGGACGCGCGTCGCCTTCGAAAAGCTGGCCGGCCTGCTGCTGGCGACGTTTGAGATCTGCGCCGTCATCTACCTCGGCTGGTTGGTTAGCGTCCCCTTCGTGAATATCGATCTCGGCCTCGGCGAGCTGGCGGTCGCGACGCTGAACCTCATCCCGGTGATCATCTTCTTCCAGTCGTTCTCGATGTGGGCCGGCGTGACTCTGCCGAGCCGCGGCCTCGCCACGGGGACGTCCGTCGCCCTGGCGGTGGCGAGCTACTTCGTCTTCTACCTCGGTAACATCGTCAACTCGCTCGAGCCGTTGCGATGGTTCTCGGTCTTCTACCACTACCACGGCACCGAGGTCCTTACCGATGGTGTGAACTGGGGCAGCATGGCGCTGCTCCTGGCGTTTTATGTCTTCTTCGCCGGCTGGGCGTTGCTCAGCTTCCAGCGCCGCGACCTCGGCGTGAATTCGACGACGCTGAATCTGCGTCTGCCGTGGTCGAGCCCCGTTGGTGGCGATAACGTCCAAAAGACTGCTGAAGGACCCGGCGCGCCCGTCTAAGCTAGACATGTCATGCAAGCCATGGTCCTGGAAGCCCCCGGGCCGATAGAGCAGGCGCCCCTGCGCGTCGTCACGCAGCCCGACCCGTCGCCGGGTGCCGGAGAGCTGTTGCTCCGAGTTGAAGCCTGCGCCGTCTGCCGCACCGACCTGCAGTTGGCAGAGGGCGACATCGCCGCCAGGCACTCGCCATTCATCCCCGGTCACCAGATCGTCGGCGTCATCGAAGCGCTCGGTGAAGGCGTCGGCGGGTGGGAGATCGGCGAGCGCGTTGGTGTCGCCTGGCTGGCCGGCGCCTGTAGCAGCTGCGCCTTCTGCACAACCGATCGCGAAAACCTCTGCCTCGACGCGCGCTTCACCGGCTGGGACCGCGACGGTGGTTACGCCGGCCGCGCAACCGTCGACGCCGACTTCGGGCTGCGTCTTCCCGACGGCCTCGAAGCGGCTGCCGCTGCGCCGCTACTCTGTGGCGGCGTCATCGGCTACCGGGCGCTGAAGCGTAGCGGGATTCAACCGGGAGGACGTCTCGGTCTCTTCGGCTACGGCGCCTCGGCGCATCTTGCGCTGCAGGTCGCGCGTTACTGGGGCTGTGAGGTCTGCGTCTTCACACGCTCCGAAAAGGAGCAGGCTCGCGCTCTGGCCACCGGCGCAAAGTGGGCCGGCGGCTACGACGATTCGCCGGGCTTGGCGCTGGATGCCGCCGTCACCTTCGCGCCCGTCGGTGACGTCGTCATCGCGGCCTTGCGTGCAGTCGATCGCGGCGGCGTGGTCGCGATCAACGCCATACATCTCGACCGCATCCCGCAGTTCTCCTACGACCTGCTGTGGTGGGAAAGAGAGCTGCGCAGTGTGGCCAACTTCACCCGGCGCGATGCCCGCGAGTTCCTGGAGCTGGCCGCCGCGATTCCAATTCGGACTGACGTTGGGACTTTCCCGCTGACGCAAGCCAACCAGGCGCTGCAGCGGCTGAAGAGCGGAACCCTCGCAGGGACAGCCGTCCTGCTACCCTGAGCCGGTGCTTACATAGATTCGAGGTACGAGATGATCGTTGGCACGGTTCGAGAGGTGAAGACGGAGGAGTATCGCGTTGGGCTCACGCCTGACGGCGCTCGCGAGCTGACGGCGGAGGGCCATCGTGTCCTGGTCGAGGCCGGGGCGGGGCTGGGCAGCGGCTACAGCGACGAAGAGTACGCGGCTGCAGGGGCCGCCCTCGTCCCAGCCGAGACCGTGTGGGGCGAAGCGGAACTCGTCGTCAAGGTGAAGGAGCCGCAGGCGCAGGAGTTCCCGCGCTTGCGGCGCGACCTGACGCTGTTTACGTATCTGCATCTCGCCGCCGCGCCGGAGGTCAAAGACGCGTTGCTGCAGGCCCGCGCCACGGGAATCGCCTACGAGACCGTTGAGCTGGCGGATCGCACGCTGCCGCTGCTGGTCCCCATGAGCCAGGTTGCGGGCCGTATGGCCACGCAGGTGGGCGCGCACTGGCTGGAGAAGCCCAGCGGCGGACGCGGCAAGCTGCTCTCCGGCCTGCCGGGCTCCTCCCCCGCCAGGGTTGTCATCCTGGGCGGGGGCACTGTCTCGACCAACGCTTGTGCTATCGCGGTAGGAATGGGCGCCGACGTGACCGTCATGGCGCGCAACCTCGATCAGCTGCGACGTGTGGAGGACGCCTGGCCCGGCCGTGTGCGGGGCGTCCCGCTCTCACCGGAGAGCATCCGCCGCACCATCCAGGGGGCAGACGTTTTGATCAGCGGCATCCTGGTCCATGGTGGCGCGGCGGCGCCCCGGCTGCTCAGTCGCGGCGACCTGCGGCTTATCGGCCCGGGGGCGGTCATCGTCGACGTCTCGATCGATCAAGGCGGCGTCCTGGAAACGTCGAGACCGACGACCCACGCCGATCCCGTCTACATCGAGGAAGGCGTGATTCACTACTGCGTGGCGAACATGCCCGGCGCGGTGCCTCGCACCTCAACGGCCGCTCTGACCGCCGCGACGCTGCCCTACGTACGGCAGATGGCCAACCAGGGTATCAGTGCAGCCCTCGCCGGCGACTCGGCGCTGGCGTGTGGCCTCATGACCCGGGACGGCAAGCTCATGACGGAGGCTATCTCAGCCCGAGCCCTGTAGTACGGACGCAGGCGGAGGAGAGGCGGCCCGTGTGGCTCCGGGCGCGACTCTTGTCCCCGCCTTGTTGTCGTCTTCGCGGCTCCTAGAGGTTGCAGTACGCGAAGCCGGCGCCGACTGGCGACGAGTAGACCGGAATGTAGTCGATCACGGTCCACGGCTTGCCATCCGCCACGGCCGCGGCCGCGATCCAGTTGATGAACTCCCGAGTGCCGCCCTGGGGTCCTACTGAAGCCGGTAGCCCGGTCGCTGTCCGATTGCGCTCGCCGACCGGCTGGCTCAGGTCACCCTCGGGGACTTTGTAGCCGTCGAAGAAGCGGGCCGCGTCGCTGGCACTGCCATCCTCAAGGTGGCGCAGGCTCCTGCGGTCGAACGCTTCGTCCAGGTAGGCGTCCTTCGCGCCGGGTGTGTGCCACAAGCCGCCGGAGCCGATCACCGCAACGCGCAAATCAGAAGGCATCGCTTCGATGGTCTCACCGATGGCCTTACCGAGCTGGTAACAGCGCTTCCCCGTCGCCTGGGGCGCGAAGTAGCAGTTGATCATCACGGGCACCACGGGGATCGAGAAGTCTGTAATGGACTCCAGCGGTCTCATGAAGGCATGTCCGACGTGCGGCGTTGATTCCGTATTCAGGCAGAAGGCGGGGTCGAAATCGCGATCTCTCAAGCCAGCGAGGATCTCTGCCGCCAGTTCAGGATTGCCCTTCACGGTTTGTACAGGCGGTTGGATGCCCTCGTTGGCGTGGAAGTAACGCAACGTGTCGTCGGCTGATAGCGGTCCGCTGAAATCCTCGCCAGCGTAAACAGCGAAGGTCGGGTAATTGTCAAAGTCGAGGTACTCGCGCTGGTCGTCTCCAAAGATCACGATGACGTCCGGTCGCGAGGCCGCTAGCTTGTCGCGCAATTCATCGAAAGCGTTTCGAATGCGCTGCGCTTTTGCTTCCGCCTCGCCGCCGTCCTGAGGCACGTCTGCGCGCAGATGCCTGCCCTCCCGAATTTGCCCCCATTGCTGCGGCGGGATGTAACAGAAGGGCGTGTGTACCATTCCAAGAATGCTGACCAGTTTTGCCATGACTCCATCCTCCAAGCCCGGCAATCGCGCTGTGGCCAGGCTCACCTTGATCCTTGCGCGCGATGATATGGCGTGACATAGCCATTCGGCCTGTTCTGCGTCAAGCAGATGTCCCGCTATGTAAGTGGCAGGCGGCTAGTCGTCCCCGTTCTCGGAGCCGTCCTTAGAGCCGCCGTCTTCGTGGCTCGAGCCGTCGTGAGACGAATCGCCGCCTTCGCTCTTCTTTTGCCCGCCATCTTCCGAGGGGCCGGAATTGCTTGACGGACTTGCGGCAGCAACAGGTGAAGTCAGAGGTGGCCCAGACGATTCCTGATCTCCGTCGCCGCCCTGGTTTTCGTTTTCGCCGCCATCATCCTCGGTTTCCACCTCGATGGCCAAGAGGCTGCCGTCTGACAGGCGTATCACCTTGACTTCGATGAACGCGCCGACGTTGACCACGCCCTCAAACCGGGTGTCGGACGTGACCTGGAGCACGTAGTCGCCGCTGTCGCTGCTCAGGTGAATACCGTCGCCCGGCAACGCCGTAACAACGCCGAACAGCCAGTCCCTAAGTTGAACCTCGCTGGCGACGAAATCGTCGCCAGAGCGGTTGCCCTCAAGCACCACGTCCTGACCGGCGCTCAACTTGGACGTCTCTGCGGTATTGCCGAAACCATCCTTGAGCACCGTGTTGCTGTCCAGCTTGACCAGCTGCGATGTGCTGTTCGTGCTGATCGTTACGCCGTTGGTGCTGATTTCCGCGACATTGCCCTCGATAACGAGGGCTTCCGCAGTCTGCGTGCCACCACCGGAGAGCGACGGGAGGTTCGCCGCGAAGACGAGTACCAGCAAAGCCGCGGCGACAACGCCAGCGACGGCCAAGCGATGCATGGCAAACAACCCCAGCAGTCCCGCTCGACGAGCGAGAGCGGCGCCCGACTCAGCAGTCGCGAGCCGGGAGACCACAGACATCAGCCGCTGCTGCGAGCGCTGTGCTGTGGCATCGGCGGGTGTGAGAGTCCCCAGCCTTCGTGATACTGAGCGCGAAACCGCGGTTGCGCGTTCCAGGTCGGCGCGCCATGACGGTACCGTCTGGAGGTAAGCTTCCAGCGCATCGGGGTCATGCGATAAGGAGAGTGCCCTGTCCAAAGCGTCTTGATAGTTCATCTCTTTAACCCGCCGTCAATCTGATCCGCCGACATTCGCTGCTGCAGGGTTGCCAGTGCCCTGTACTGCAGCTGTTTGATCGCGCCCGTGCTCTTTCCCATGACCTCCGCGACCTCCGCCAGGCTGTATCCATCCACCAGCCTCATCAGCACGACGGTCTTCTGGTCGTCGGTCAACTCGTCGATTGCAGTGAGGAGGTCGGCGTATGCCTCGGGCTCGGCAGTGGAGTCGGCCTCCAGCGCCTGCGTCTCGTCCAGCGTGACCTGAGGCTGTCGCTGCTGCGCCTTCATGTGGTCGGACGTCAGGTTGCGGGCGATGCGATAGAGCCAGGCGCGGAAGGGGACGCCGCGATAGCGGTAGCGCCCGATGCCCTCGGCGGCCTCGGCGAAGGTTTGCGCGGCGATGTCCTCGGCCGCGCCGTGGTGTCTCGTCCTCACGTAAGCGAGGCGAAATACCGACGTGAAGTAACGCTCGAAGACGGTCCGCCACGCATCGGGGTCGAACGCCGCGAGCTGGCTGACCAGGGCGGCTTCGTCCATGGATTCCACGCTTGCCTCAGCGATCACTCTGGGAGACCGTTTTGCCCCGGGCGGCATGACTGTCGAATCGTCTTCTAATGGAAGCATGCTCCATAAGGTTAAAACTCCGTCCGTGGATAACATCAGAGCCAGATGGTCTTTCTGTTAAATAGCGCCAGAAGCCTGGCGCTCTCCCTCCTGGATTGCACGCCTGGCTGCCGGCTTCTTCTGGCTCCTCACTGCAAGGATGCGATAGAGGACGAAGAAGACAAGTGTGATCCCTGACGCCAGGTAGAAATAGCGCACGCCCAGCAGATCGCTGTCTGTGCCGGCCCAGATGGCGTGTACCGCGCCGCCGGCGTAAGCCAGAAACGTGAGGTAGTGAAGTTGACGCCAGGTGCGCTGGCCGATCCACTTCGTGAGGTAGAAGCTGAGGTTAATCAAGGCCAACCCGTAAAGGCTGAGGATGCCGATGGACGTCGCCATGGGCATGATGTGAGACCGGAACGGTATCAGCAGCTCATCCGCAGTGTAGTTGGCGTAGGGGTCCGGCAGCATGATCAGGGCGTGAAATAGCACGGCGCCCAGCAGGAAAAGCGAGATGAACTTGTGTAGCTCGAAGAACCAGGCGCGGGCCAGCAGGCCATCGAAGATGCGGGAGCTGATCGCCACGCCCAGCAGCACCGAGATCAGCAGGACGGTAAAGGCGACAAAGCCGCCGGCTCGCCCCAGGTACCAGTAGGTGTGGAGTGCAGGGTCTATCGCGGTCAGCAGCACCATTTACCTACGACCCCTTGGTTGTTGAATTGGAAGCCGGTGGGCTGCTCGCCGTCGAGCCGGAACTCGAGCTTGAGTTGTTGGCCGGCGGGGATGAGCTGGAGCTGCTGCTCCCGGTTGACCCGCTACCGGATCCTCCAGTGGAGGCCGTCTGCGGCTGACTTACGGGCTCGATTTTTGGCTGCGCCGGTAAGGCAGCCTGAGGAACGGAGGTCGGTGGTAGCGCCGGGGCCGGCGTCGGCGCGTTGGCTGGCGCGGAACTGACCGTCGCGGGCTGGTTCTGGACAGCCACCGGGGTTGCCTCAACCTCCACGTAGCGTGGCACAACGATGATTCGGCGGCGGATGATCGGCTGGACCATCACCGGCGCTTCGACGTTTGACGGGTCGGTCGCGCTGGCAACCTCGATGACGTTGTCCTCGGCCGGGCTCGCCGCGCTCCATTCCGGCCAGGCCAGCGCGGCCCACACGACCGGCGTGGCGACAACAGTGACGAGAACCAGCAGGGTCTTCGCGCCCAGGTACTTGATGCGCATGTTCGTCAGCCCTTCCTGCCGCTCATCAACGACCTAGTCGTCATGCTCTTCATGTTCGGACTCGTGCTCGTGCTCCTGGTGCTCATCCTGATGCTCGTCTGAGAAGGTCTCTGCGTCGCTGCCGTCTCCGTCGTGGCTCCAGGAGAGCTGCGGTGCGGGCTGTTGGTTGGCCTGAGATACCGCGGCATTGCCCGAATCGCTGCTGGTGCTGACGGAGGATGAGACGACCTGGGCGGGCACGACCACCGGCGTCGGCTCAGGCGTTGCTTCAACGCTGGGGGGCGCCTCCTGGCTGCGCGAGACGACGACCGGGATGTCCTGGTAGACGTACTCCGTGATGACTAGCGGGTCCTGCAGGCCGAAGTCCGGCGGCAGGGACGGCTGAGCTGGCTCCTCCGCGGCGGCGGCTTCTGTGTTGTCGGACTGCGCTTGCAGCCAGCCTGCCTGCGATGCGAAGGAGGCGACCGCGAACGCGATCATGACTGTCAACGTGAATGAAAGGGCGAGGGCGATTCTACGTGGCATTGAAAACCTCCGAGGTGTTTAGGCCGAGGGCCAGTGCTGTGTCCTTCTCAGGGATCCGTCTACCAGAACGAGCGTGCCTTGAGCGCCCTGCGCCTCAAGGAAGTCGAGTCCTTCCTCGGGGCCGAGAATCAGGGCGCATTTGGCGAAGACGTCTGCTTCAACAGCGCGGGACGCGATCACGGTGGCTCCTGTCACGCCCGATTCGGCCGGCAGGCCGCTGCGCGGGTCAATAAGGTGATGGGCCCAACCGCTGGCCGTCTGCCAGCGGCGGCGCGTTGTCCAGGAAGTTGCGATCGCCTGGTCAGACAGGGCGACGACGTCGATGCGGTCCTCTGGCGCCGCCGGGTCTGCGACGTCGATGCGCCACGGCCCGCCGTCCGGCGCGTGGCCCGCGGCGTAAATGTCGCCGCCGGCATCGACCAGGAAGTCGCTCGCCTCCACGAGAAGGGCAGCCGCGGCGTCAACCGCGTAGCCCTTGCCGATGCCGCCGAAGTCGAGTCGCAACCCGGCGGGTAAAGACGCTTCGCGGCGCTGCTCGTGGAGCGTGAGGCAGGTGAGCGCGGGCGGGACGCCCGGCGCCGAGGTATTCGCAGATGCGCCCGGTGTCAGTTTCTCGAAGGAGGCGTTATAGCCGGCAGCCTCCAGGTCTTTCAACACCAGCGGGTTGAACACGCCGCCGGTCTGTTCGTTCAGCTTGAGACACTCGGTCAGCAGGTCGAACATCTCCGCGGAAACCGCCACCGTCTCGGTCTCGCGCCGGTTGAACCGGCTCAGCTCGCTACCTGGCAGGAAGCGGCTGAACTGCGACTCGAAGCCGTGGAAGAAGGCCTCGGCTGGTGGTAGCAGGTGCGCCCAGCGCCAGTCCGACAGCTCGATGGCGACGTCGGTGTTGAAGCAGCGGAAGCTGCGTCGCGCTTCCAGCCTCATGCCGTCTAGCAGGGATGACGAGTGCGGAGAGAGGGCCATTACCAGTCCTATCTGCAACGGTGCGCAAAAAGTCACGCAACGGTGGGAAAGATCTCGAATTGAGAGCGGGTGCACGGGATCAAGCTGCTTCGCTTTGGACGCAAACGGGGTAGAGTCATAGGGCGCGATGGTTGTTGACTGGCTTCTCTTCCTGTCATCTGCCCTGGTCATCATCGTGGCCGGGTCTGCGCTGGCCGTTAGTGCGGATGTCGTCGTCCGGCGCACAGGCCTCGGCGCGCTCTGGTTTGGTGCTGTTGGCGTGGCGTTCGTCACGTCGCTGCCGGAGTTGGCCACCAACATCGCCGCCGTCCGCCGCGACGCTCCCGCGCTCGCCCTGGGCGATCTGTTCGGCAGCAGCATGGCCAACATGGCGATCCTCGCCGCGATAACCATCGCCTTCACCACCCGGCGTTTACTGCAGCGGGCCGCGCTGGAGAACGTGCTGACCGCGATGCTCGCCGTTGGGCTCACCGCATTGGTCGTCGTCCTGGCGACCGCGGGTTCGCTGCCGTCCATTGGTCGCGTCGGGATCGGGCCGCTGCTGATCGCCATTGTTTTCCTCGTCGGAACTTTTGCCATCAAGGAGCAGCAGGAGACTGCGACGGTGGAGGCTGAGAATCCGCGTGACCTCGCGCTCTCCCTCACAATGGCGCAGGCCGGCTTTGTGATCGCTGCCGTCGTGATCCTCCTGGCCGGGCCCCAGCTGGCTGCCAGCGCGGATAAGCTCGCCGACAGCACCGGCGTCGGCGAGACCTTCTTCGGCTCCTTCTCCCTCGCGCTGGTGACGTCATTGCCGGAGCTATCCGTCTCGATCGTCGCGCTGCGCATCGGCGCGCAGAACCTCGCGATCGCCAACCTGCTGGGGAGTAATGCCACGAACATGGCGCTGATCCTTCCGATGGACATGGCCTTCGATGGCAATATCCTGGAGCACACCGACAAGGGCCTTCTGACCGCTGCAGCCGCGGCCATCCTGTTGATGTCGATCGGTACGATGGCAATTGTCCTTCGCGCCGAGCGCAATCGCCTCCCGGTCGACCTTGCGGCGGTGCTGATGCTGGTCGTCTACGGCGGTGGACTCTGGGCGATCTTCACATCCAGCTAGTTGAGGCCGCGTCCGGCCTCGAGCCTGGGCGGCGCAACCCCCGAGATCGAGACCACGCAGCGTCGTAATCAGGCGCTGCGTGGGGCTTTGGGGGACCAACCCTAGGCTAACCTTGCTATCCCTTAACTGCTCATTTCTATGCGCCTCCTCCTCCGTCTTTCACCTGGCTTACGGCGTCGTCCAGGCGTCGAGCTTCAGGCTCACGTCCATCTGCTGGCCGCCGCGTACGATTGTCAGGCGGACGGAATCGCCGGGGTCTTTGGTGTCAAGGTAATTCGCCACGTCGTTGTAGGTGCTGACCTCGTTGCCGTCGATGGCAACGATGACGTCGCCCGGCTGGTTGCCGTTTGCGGCCTGCAGGCCAGCGCTGGCCGCCGCGCTACCGCGCTCGACGCTGCCGATCATGACGCCCTTGTCGATCGTGAGACCGAGCTGTTTTGCGATTGAAGGACTCAGATCGCCGAGGGAAACACCGAGCTTGGCGTGGTTAACCGTCTTGCCCGCCAGCATGTCCGGCAGGTAGCGCTGCAGCGTGCTGGCGGGGATGGCATAGCCGATTCCGGAGAAGGAATCCGCGCCGGACGGGTTCTCGAGCGCATTGGTAACGCCGATCAACTGGCCGCTGAGATTGAATAGACCACCGCCGGAGTTGCCGGGGTTTATCGCGGTGTCCGTCTGGATCAGCTCTCGCAAGGGACGGCCGTTGCCGGCGGAGAGCACGCGGCCAAGGCCGCTCACGACGCCCTCGGTGAGGGTCGCTTCCAGGTCGAGCGGGTTGCCAATGGCGACCACGCCGTCACCGACGCGGAGTTGCGAGGTGTCGGCCAGCGTGACGGGGGTCAGCGTGGCCTGGCCGGGGTCGATCTTGATGACCGCCAGGTCGTCACCGGGGTCGGTGCCCACGACCTGCGCGATCGCCACCGTACCGTCTGAAAGCCTCACGTCCAACTCGTCGGCGCTGGCGACGACGTGGTAGTTGGTGACCACGTGGCCTTCCGTGTCCAGGATCAGCCCGGAGCCGGTACCGATGGGACCGTTGCTCGCGGACGCAGCAGTGATCTTCACCACCGAGGGCCGCAGGCTGGCGTAAAGGTCGGCGATTGACATCGAGCCGGCCTGGCCGCTGGCGGCGCCGCTGCTGGCGGGCGCGGCAACCGTTTGTGTCACGGTGTTGCCCCCCGTATCCAGCAGGGTCGCAACGCCGGCGCCCGTCCCCGCGCCAACCGCGGCGCTGAGAATCGCGATTGCGGCGAGAGTGGCCAGCGGCGTCGGAACCCGGGGCCCCTTTGGCGCCGCTGACGTTTCAGTCTTGTTCGTAGCTATCGGACCACGAAGCGAGTCATTCATCTTGCTTCCTCCTTCACCCAACAAATCCAGCGTAAACGCCCCGTCGCCGCGTTTTGCTAAGCAACCATGAAGCGGTATCGCAATATTCATTGACTGTTCGGAGCATTGAGTGGAACTGGATTGACCGAGGCTCACGGATGGCTTGACGGCCGGCAGGATAGTCTGCGGGCAGAGAGCAATCGCGTGACGTCGCAACGCAGCCGTGCTGGTTGGCTTGTCGGGCCTAGGGTTCCTGGCTCGCTTCGTGTAGCCCAACGGCAGCTGGAGAGCTGTCGATAAGGCTTTCGGCATGCTCTTTGATCCCGAGGCATTCTGCGCTCCATCACCAGCGTGGCGGGCTCAATGATCAAAGCCCAGATCTGAAACATGAACCCGGCTCCTGCACACGGTTGCGCGAGAGCAGCCTCGTCTTGCCCTCGTCCGCCGGGTTGAGCACGAAGGACCAGGTTGACCCCTCGGGCTCGAATTGGAGGACGATGGCGCGACCCACCTGCACGTCTTTCACTCGCAGCCCCTCCCCCTTCTTGCCGAGGGAGAAGAATTCGCCAACGTCCAGGTGCTGAAACTCCGGCAGAAGCTCATGCTTATTCTCGATGTCGATACCGAGGAGGCGTTCGACCCAGT
>Ga0307424_1001700_pt1 | contig 11381 bp, 8 predicted proteins | sample SalMarWE160320MG_FD_202157 | JGI IMG/M metagenome (GOLD analysis project Ga0307424, IMG submission 202157) | Salt marsh sediment microbial communities from the Plum Island Ecosystem LTER, Massachusetts, United States - WE1603-20 | ecosystem: Environmental > Aquatic > Marine > Intertidal zone >...
CCTGCACGGCGCACCTACTTCGTTAAATATACCTGTAGGTGCGCCGTGCAGGCGCGAATGGCGCTTTCGGGATATTGCATTACCGCAGGGTGCAGGCTTTACGAGCATGATGAATGACAGCAGCTAACCGGTCATCTGCCGATGTTTAATCCACCGACTTCACCGCCTGGATCAGTTCGCCCACCATGGCCTGGCCATCGCCGTAGAGCATGCGCGTGTTGTCGGCGTAGAACAGGCCGTTCTCCACGCCGGAGAATCCCTTGCCCTGACCACGCTTGATCACGATCACGTTCTTCGCCTGGTCGACGTTAAGAATCGGCATGCCGTAGATCGGACTTTCCGGGTTGGTACGCGCCATCGGGTTGACCACATCGTTGGCCCCGATCACCAGCGCCACGTCGGTCTTGGCAAAGGACGGATTGATCTCGTCAAGGTCATAGAGCAGGTCGTAGGGCACGTTGGCCTCGGCCAGCAGTACGTTCATGTGGCCCGGCATGCGTCCGGCCACCGGGTGGATGGCGAACTTCACATCCACGCCACGGCTCTGCAACAGCTCGGTCAGCTCGTGGATCTTGTGCTGGGCCTGCGCCACGGCCATGCCGTAGCCGGGTACGATGACGACGCGTTCGGCAAAGGCCATCATCACCCCGACGTCGGTGGCATCGACCGGCTTCATGCTGCCGCTGACCTCGCCGGCGGCCTCACCGCCTGTCGTGCCGAAGGCGCTGAACAGCACGTTGGCGATGGAGCGGTTCATGGCCTTTGCCATCAGCTGGGTGAGCAGGGTGCCGGCGGAACCGACCACCGTACCGGCGATGATCATGGCGGGGTTGCTGAGCACGAAGCCCTCGAAGGCGACGGCCAGGCCGGTCAGGGCGTTGAACAGCGAGATCACTACCGGCATGTCGGCGCCACCGATCGGCAGTGCCATCATCACGCCGTAGCCCAGTGCCAGTGCGAAGAACACCAGGATCAGGGCGGCGGGAAGCTGCCCGTTCAGTGCCAGCCAGGCGCCGAGTGCGACCGAGGCCGCCAGCAGCGACAGGTTGAATACCTGCTGGCCGGGGAAGCGCAACGGCTTGCGTGCCCAGCCCTGCAGCTTGGCGAAGGCCACCAGCGAGCCGGCGAACGAGATCGAGCCGATCAGCGCGCCGGCGATGGCCAGTGCCAGGAAGGTGGTGGAGGTGAATTCACCCTTGAGCAGTTCCACCGCGGCGATCGCGCCGGCGGCACCGCCGCCCATGCCGTTGTAGAGTGCGATCATCTGCGGCATGTCGGTCATGGCAACCTTCCGGCCGGACCAGAAGGCCATGCCGCCGCCGATGGCGATGGCCACCGTCATCGGCAGGTAGTTGTGCATGCCGGGGTAGAAGAAGGTGATCAACGTGGCGACCAGCATGCCGACGCCGGCCCACACGATACCGCCGCGCGCCGTGACCGGCGAACTCATGCGCTTGAGGCCGAGGATGAACAGTATGGCCGAGACGAAGTAACTGGCAGCGATCAGGGTATCCATCATCTGGCCCCCTTCTTGCTGCTCCTGAACATCTCCAGCATGCGCTCGGTGACGACGTAACCGCCGACCGCGTTACCCGCAGCCAGCAGCACGCCGAAAAAGCCGATCACCTGTTCCACCGGGGTAGACGCATGGCCCATGGCGACCATGGCCCCGACCAGCACGATGCCGTGCACGAAGTTCGAGCCCGACATCAGCGGAGTGTGCAGGATGACCGGCACGCGCGAGATGATCTCGTAGCCGGTGAAGGCGGCGAGCATGAAGATATAGAGCGCGGTCATTCCGGCGATCATACGGCACCTCCCTCGATGCGCTGGCGGGTGAGTATGTGGTAAATCTGCCGGTCGCGCGTCAGCACGCTGCCGGTGACGATCTCGTCCTCCCAGTCAGGCCTGATCTCGCCGTCATGAATGATCAGCTTGAGGAAATTGAACAGGTTTTTGGCATACATCTCGCTGGCGTGTACCGGCATCATGGCAGGTACGTTGAGTGGTCCGTAGATCATGACCAGCTCATGCCCGAACGATTCGCCGGGGATGGTCAGCTCGCAGTTTCCGCCGCTGTAGGCGGCCAGGTCGATGATCACTGCGCCGGGTTTCATCTGCTCGACCATGGCAGTGGTGATGATCTTCGGTGCCGGCCGGCCGGGTACGCCGGCGGTGGAAATAATGGCGTCGGCGGCCACCACGTGTTCGGTCAGGACCGCCAGTTCCCGTGCCTTTTCTTCCTCGGTCAGCTCGCGCGCATAGCCGCCTTCGCCAACGGCGTTGACCTTCACGTCAACGAATTTCGCGCCCAGCGATTCGACCTGTTCGCGGGTCTCCGGGCGGACGTCGTAGGCCTCGACCATGGCGCCGAGGCGCTTCGCCGTGGCGATGGCCTGCAGGCCGGCGACGCCGACCCCGATGATCAGCACCTTGGCCGGGCGGATGGTGCCGGCGGCCGTGGTCAGCATGGGAAAGAAGCGTGCGGTTCGGTTGGCCGCCATCAGCGCGGCCTTGTAGCCGCCGATCGAGGCCTGCGAGGACAGGGCATCCATGTTCTGCGCGCGCGAGATGCGCGGGACCAGTTCCATGGCAAAGCCGGTGATGTTGCGGTCGCGCAGTGCGCAGATGCGATCATCGAATTCATGCGGGTGCAGGAAACCGATCACCATGGCACCCTCGCGCAACAGGCCGACGTCCTCGACGGTCAGCGGGTTTACCGTCAGCACGATATCGGCACTGCCCAGCAGGGCGGCGCGGTCGGTCACAATCTCGACGCCGTTGTAGTCGCGGTCGCGATAGTAGGCGGCGCAGCCGGCGCCGGCCTGGAGACTGATCTGCAGCCCCTGTTTGGTGAGTTGTTCCGCGACCGCGGGGATCAATGCAACCCGGCGCTCACCGGGAGTGGTTTCGTGGGGCACGGCAATACGTATCGGCATAGCAATCTCCGATGCGACTTGTCGTGCTGGGAGCCCGGGGCAAGTTACATGATAGTGTTTGACTGGTTACCGGAGGGCGGGCTGGGCAGCCAGACCATGACCGGTGCGGGAATACTAAGTCATCTTCCGGTGAAAAAAAAGTGACCGGGTCGACTTTTTTCACGCTGGAGGCAAAAAGGGGCCGGATACATTTTTCTTTTTTCTGGAGAAAAAGAAAAATGTATCCGGCCCCTTTTTGCTTTAGACGCCCATGCCCATATTGATGTACCCGGTCGGGCAGACCTCGGCACAGATGTGGCAGCCGATGCAGCGGTCGTAGTCGGTATACACGTAGCGGCCCATGGTGGCCTTGTCCTTCGGGGTGCGCTTGACCGCGTCCTGCGGGCAGTAGATCACGCAATTGTCGCACTCGAAGCACATGCCGCAGCTCATGCACCGGTCCGCCTCGGCCTGTGCCTCTGGTTCATCCAGGCCACGAAAACGTTCCTCGAAATGGCCCAGCACCTCGTCGGCACCGACCCCGGTCTCGGCCCTCCGGTTGCGGGGCGTGTACGGGAAATGGCCCAGGAACAGCATTTCGTGCGGGATGATCTCGCTTTGCGAGCGGTCCTCGTAGTTGTGTACCGCGTACGCCGCGGCGTCGGTACCCCAGTCCTGCGCATGGCCGTATTCGGCCGGGGCCAGCGAGACCTCGCGCAGCTTCTCCAGCAGGTTGAAGTGATGCACATCGACCTTGGGACGGCGGTCGATCCCGGTATGCTGCAGATAGCGGTCGATGCTGTCGACCGTGACGGCGGCCTGGCCGATGGCGGTCGTCAGCAGGTGTGGTTTGACGATATCGCCACAGGCGAAATAGCCCGGCCGGTCCGGCAACTGGAAGAAGGCATCGGCATCGACCAGCCCGCGGCCGTTGTCGAACTGCTCGAGCCCGGTCAGGTCGCCGGACTGGCCGACGGCCGGTACGACCAGGTCACACTCGATGTCGAACTCCGAGCCGGCCTTCTCGACCATCTTGCCGCTGCTCCAGTCGACCTGGATCACGCGCAGCGCGGTGGCGCGGCCGTCCGGCCCCAGTACCAGCGACACCGGTACGAGGTTGCCACGCAGCTCGATACCTTCCTTTTTTGCGGTGATGCGTTCGTGCTCGGCCGCCGGCATGTTCTCGATCGGGCGCCGGTAGATCAGCATGACCTCGGCGCCCTCGCGGCTGGCGGTGGCGGCGACATCGTGTGCCGTGTGGTTGTGGATGACCGCCTCGGGGCGATCGCTGTCGTGCGGGGTGGTGATGTGGCCGAGCCGGCGTGCCACCGAGACCACGTCCATGGCGGTGTCGCCACCACCGATCACGACGACCTTGCGGGCCGTGTGTTTCATGCGGCCCTCGTTGAAGGCGGCCAGGAAGGCCACGCCGCTGACACAGTTGGGGGCGTCGCCGCCGGGGATGTTCAGGGTGCGTCCCTGCTGGGCGCCGATGGCAAGCAGGATGGCGTCGAAGTCCCGTTCCAGTTGCTCGAAACTGATGTCGCGCCCGACGCGGGTATTCATGCGGGCCTCGACGCCCATGTCCAGGATGCGCCGGATCTCGCCGTCCATGACATCGCGTGGCATGCGGTAACCGGGGATGCCGTAGCGGGTCATGCCACCGAGTTCGGCCCGTTCGTCGAAGATGGTGGCGCCGTGGCCAAGCCGGCGCAGCTGGTAGGCCGCCGCGAGGCCCGCCACACCGCCGCCGATGATGGCGACCCGTTTGCCGCTGTCCCGTTCCGGCCCGGCAAAGGCCAGCTTCGCGGCCAGTGCGTGGTCCCCGATGAACTGTTCCACCGAGTTGATACCGACAAAATCCTCGACCTCGTTACGGTTACAGCCCTCCTGGCAGGGCGCCGGGCAGACCCGGCCCATGATGGCGGGGAAGGGATTGGCCCTGGTCGAGCGGCGGAAGGCGTATTCCTGCCAGGTCATGCCGGCCGGCGGTTTCTCGATACCGCGCACGATCTGCAACCAGCCACGGATATCCTCGCCGGACGGGCAACTGCCCTGGCAGGGCGGGGTACGGTGCACATAGGTCGGGCACTTGTAGGAATGGTCTTCGTTGAAGATGTCTTCGGACCACCGCTTCCAGGTATGGTCGTCGTCGGCGTAGCGCCGGAATGTCAGTTTCTCTGCCATGGTGACTGGCTGCCCCCGTCTTGATCGGTGTGTCATCTTACTGGAACGCCCGGTGCAGGAAAACCGCATTGCACCTGGACCGTGCCGTCTGGTGCACGATTATTGAACATGCTAGGCTCGTGACAGGTCAAATTAGCTGGTTTTATGGTATCCAGCGCCGGAACCGGGATGGCAAGCCGGAGTGGTTGTATGGTTGATTTGAGTCACCAGGTATTGAGGACGGACGTATCGGGAATGCCGCTCGAGTGGGTCGGCTACCAGGATGCCGTGCGGCTCTACCACCTGGGCCAGGTCGCCTACACCTGCGGTACCCTGTTGTACTGCGTACATGGCGGAATCAGTGCAAGGACCGGCCACCAGAGTGTCATCGAGGTCAATTCCATCATTGCCACCCACGGCCGTAACCGCGAACTGCTCAAGCTGCGCGAGGCCTACGTGCCGCCGCTCAACAACCCGGCACTGTTCCGTCGCGATTCGAACCTGTGCCTGTACTGCGGGGAGACGTTCCCCGTGCGCGACCTGTCTCGCGACCACGTGACACCGGTGATCCAGGGCGGCCAGGACACCTGGAACAACGTGGTGACCGCGTGCCGGCGCTGCAACAACCACAAGGCCGGCCGTACCCCGGAACAGGCCGGCCTGCAGCTGCTGGCGGTACCGTTCATCCCGACACACGCCGAATACATCTATCTGCAGGGCCGGCGCGTGCTGGCCGACCAGATGGAGTTCCTGCGTGCGCACTTTCCGCGCACCAGTCCGCTGCACAGCCGTCTGGCACTGACCGCCTGAGGTGGCCGGCAAGCCGCGCCACCTCTACCTGGTTGACGCCAGTATCTATATCTTTCGCGCGTACTATTCCGTTCCGGATACGCTGACCAACAACGACGGCCATGCCATCAACGCACTGCACGGCTTCGCGGGTTTCCTGGCCGGGTTCCTCGACGAGGTCAGGCCGGAGCATCTGGCCGTGGCGTTCGATGCAAGCCTGACCAGTTCCTTCCGTAACGAGATCTATCCGCCCTACAAGGCCAACCGCGAGGCGGCGCCGGAAGAGCTGAAACGACAGTTCCGGTTCTGCCGCACGCTGGTCGAGGCGCTGGGCATTGCCGCGTATTCCAGCGACCGCTATGAGGCCGACGACCTCATCGCCACGCTTGCGGCACGGCTGCGGCCGCGCGACTTTTCGGTGGCCATACTCAGTGCCGACAAGGACCTCGCGCAGGTGTTGCGGGAGGGAGACCTGCTCTGGGACTACTCGCGCAACCGCCGGCATCACTACCACAAGGTGCCGGACTGGCTCGGCGTACGCGCCGAACAGGTGGCCGACTGGCTGGCACTGACCGGTGACGCGGTGGACAACATCCCCGGCATACCGGGCATCGGCGCAAAGACAGCGGCTGCATTACTGGAGGAGTTCGAGTCGCTGGATGCGCTCTTTGCGGGACTGGAGCGGGTACCGGCGATGCAGCTGCGCGGCGCCAGGCGTGTGCAGAATCTGCTCAGCGAGCACGAGGCTGCCGCACGCCTGGCACGCGAACTGACCGGGGTCGCGATCGATCCGGAGCTGCAGCCCGGCGAGTGCGACGTGCGCCGGCGCACGGTGAGTGCGGAGCACGTCGCCACGACCTGCGAACAACTGGGACTGGGACGCATGACCACCGCCCGGTTGTTGCGGACCCTGTAGGGAGCGCCCTGCGGGCGCGATCGGCTCCGGCGCGACATTCAATCGCGGCTGCATGCCGCTCCTGCGGGGTGCCTGCAGACCCAGGCGCAGGCATCACAAGTGCAGGCATCCGGTCCATCGCTAGAACTCCGTGGGCCGCGCGGATGTTGTATGATCATTTTCCGCCATGTCACTCCTTGAAAACATTGCCAGGGACATCGCCGCGGCAACCGGCGTCACCGCGCCGTTGCAGCCGCTGGGCGCGGTCGGTGGCGGCTGCATCAACCAGGCACAGCGTATTCGCCATGGCGATACCGACTATTTCGTCAAGCTCAACCACGCACGCCTGCGGGATATGTTTGTCGCCGAGGCGGCCGGGCTGGCGGAACTGCGACGCTGTGATGCGCTGAAAATCCCGGAACCGGTGTGTGCCGGCAGTAACGCAGAATCCGCCTGGCTGGTGCTGGAATACCTGCCACTGGGCGGGCGAGGCGATGCCGCCGCACTGGGCACCGGGCTGGCCGCCCTGCATCGCATCACCCGGGACCGTTATGGCTGGACACGCGACAACACCATCGGCTCCACGCCACAGGTCAACACGCCGGCCGATGACTGGGTGGAATTCTGGCGTACGCACCGGTTGCAGTTCCAGCTGGGGCTGGCGGCACGCAATGGACATGGCGGCCGGTTGCAGGAGCAGGGGGAAAAACTGCTGGATTGCCTGCCCCGCCTGTTCGGTGGCTACACGCCACGGCCGTCCCTGTTGCACGGCGATCTCTGGGGCGGAAATTTCGCGTATACACAGTCCGGCGAACCGGCCCTCTTCGATCCCGCGGTGTACTACGGGGATCGTGAGGCCGACCTCGCCATGACCGAACTGTTCGGCGGTTTTGGCGGTGCGTTCTACTCCGCCTACGCAGCGGCCTGGCCGCTGGATGCCGGTTACCCGGTACGCAGGACGCTCTACAACCTCTACCACATCCTCAATCACCTCAACCTGTTCGGTGGCGGATACCTTGGCCAGGCGCAGGGGATGATCGACCGGCTGCTGGCGGAAGCTGGCTGACACCGGCCACCCGTTCAGGGAAGAGCGCCGTGCGGGTGATTGCATACGCGGAGCCCCGGCCTTACAGTGGTACCTGTATGAACCACCTGTCCACAGTACGACACCGTACCCGCCGCTGAATCCTGGCCAGTCCGTTATTTCTCCACCATCCGGAAGGCAGGCAGGTCCGGTTACCGCACGGCAGCAATCGAAAGCACATGAAACCCACGATTTCCCCACGCTATCTGTTCATGCTCCTGTTGCTGTCAGGTGCGGGAATACAGGCGGCCCTGGCGGCGGATTCCGTGCCGGCGCGGCTGGAACCCGCACAAATGCGCGCCATGATCGAGCACATGAAGACCACATTGCACGGTCCGTTTACGCGCATTCGCTGGTTCTGTGTGGACGGCAGCGTGCTGCCGCCGGAAGAGGGGGCCTGCAGCAAGCACGGCGGCGGGGTGCAGCACGGCGAGTGGAGCGCGAATACCCTGGCCATCCGTGCACAGGGCTACCAGGTGGCTACCCTGTTGACCGGTCTGAATACGCTGTCCTTCATCGGCGCCTATCCGCAGCTCGATACCCTGCGCCAGGTCCTGCTGGAGCAGTTCCTGGTCCGCAACGACGACGGCTGGGTATTCCGCCAGGCGCGATATTACCGCGGGGCGTTGCAGGTCGAGGATGAACGCGCCGGTGCGCGCGTATTGTTGCTTGGCCTGCTGCAGGACCCGGACTGGAAGGACCCGTCGCGTTTCCTGCTGCTCCGTGAGGCCGCGCGCCTGCTGCCGGTGGCCATGGAGCCGCAGACCTCGGTCACGATCCGCGAACTGGCGACGGAGATCGCGGATGCCGATCCGGGCTTCCAGACCCTGCGTATCAAGCTGCATGGCCTGCCGGATGCCGGTGATCCGCAACGGGTGCGCGACTACGTGGCCAGGCAGGGCCTGCCGCAACTGGCGGAGCAATACCGGCAACTGGCGAACGCACTCGAAACCCTGTATGCGCCGCGCACGGTCATCCGCCAGCTCGAGGAACTGGCCACGGAGAGTCACAGCAGGGCCGTCAGGCGCACCTTGCATGCCCTGGCGACACGGCTGGACAAGACCGCTGCGCTGGACGAACGCCTGCAGATCGCCGCGGAGGCAGCGGTGCAACTCCGGTCCGAGGCGCTGCAGTCCGCACAATACAACTCTCCGGACCAGTTGCGCCTGCTGCAGGCAAACCTGGCGCTGGAGCAGGAGGCATACGCGCTGGGTAACCGGTTGCCGGAGACGCTGCCGCAGGCCGACCGTTACACGCGCCTGCAATGGCTGCATTCGCTCGGCATGTCGCTGTTTGCCAGCGGCCTCGTGTCGCAACGGGAGTGGGACAGCATTGACCGGCAGATTGGTGCACTGGAAGCGAACGACCACCTCGACGCCGGGGATTACTACGCGGCACTGCACTACCTGGCACGGGTACCGCAATGGGCGCAGCGTGCGCTGGACTTCCAGTTCGGGCCGACCGTGCAACAATGGCTCGACCTGACGCCACTGGCCTCGCACCTGATCCCGGACCGGCTGCGTGGCAGTCCGCTGCTGGGATTCACGCGGGTACTGGATACGCTGCTGGCGGACGCCAACCGCATGCTGGGGGTGAAGCAGTTCGCATTCGGGCAGGAGATCGCCGCCGGCCTGCGCGGGCTGAACCCGGGGCTGGCCCGTGGCCGGTTGCTGGGCGCGCCGCCGGCCGGCGAGGATTACCGGAAGGACGGTATCTACCTGCTGGCGTCCACCACACCGGAACTGCCACCGATTGCAGGGATACTCACGCGCGGCGAGGGTAACTCGCTGTCGCACGTGCAGCTGCTGGCCCGCAATCTCGGTATCCCCAACGTAGTGGTGGACGACAGTCTGGAGGGCCTGTTCCGGTCCCATCTCGGTGAGCAGATCGTGCTTGCCGTCAGTCCGCAGGCTACGGTACGCATCGAGGCCGACGGTCCGCAATGGGACGAAATCTTCGGCCGCCAGGACCTGACTGCCGAGGTGGTCATCCGCCCGGACCTGGACAAGCTCGACCTTGCGCAGACCGGCCTGCTGCCGCTGGAACAGGTGCGCGCCACCGATTCGGGGCGCATCGTCGGTCCCAAGGCGGCCAATCTGGGGGAACTGAAACAGTACTATCCGGAGGCGGTGAATCCCGGGCTGGTCATCCCGTTCGGTGTGTTTCGCGAGCTGCTGCAGCAGCCGGTCGAGGCGGGCGGCCCGACGGCGTTCGACTGGATGCGATCCGAATACGCCCGCTTGCGCGCCGTCACGGACCCGGCACAGCGCGCGGCCGGGACGCGCGCGTTGCTGGCGCGTTTGCGCGACTGGATTACCCGCACCGATCCGGGCGCGGCGTTTCGCGAGCGCCTGCGCTCGGCCATGCAGGATGTGTTCGGCGATCCTGAGCGGACCGGCGTGTTCGTGCGCAGTGACACCAATGTCGAGGATCTGCCCGGGTTCTCCGGCGCGGGCCTGAACCTCACGCTGCCTAACGTGGTTGGTTTCGACAAGGTGCTGCAGGCGATCCGCAAGGTGTGGGCGTCGCCGTTTACGGAACGTGCCTATGCCTGGCGCCAGGCGCACATGGATCAGCCGGAACACGTGTATCCGGCGGTGCTGCTGCTGAAGACCTTTGCCTCGGAAAAGTCCGGGGTCATGGTGACGACCGACGTGGAAAACGGGGACCGGCGCTGGCTGTCGATTGCCGCCAGTGAGGGCGTGGGCGGTGCGGTCGAGGGGCAGGCGGCCGAGGAACTGCGCGTCGAGCGTGCCACCGGTGACGTGCGCCTGCTGGCCCAGGCCACCGCCCCGTTACGTGCCGAACCGGAGCCGTCCGGCGGCATGCGCAAGGTGCCGGCCAGCGGCCGCGATACGCTGTTGCAACCGGCCGAGATCGAACAGCTGCGTGCGCTGGCCGCGGACGTGGAGCAGCGCTTTCCCATGCCGGCCGCCGCGGACCGGCGCCCGTCGCCGGCGGATATCGAGTTCGGTTTCCGTGCCGGCCGGCTGGAGCTGTTCCAGATCCGCCCGTTCGTGGAAAGCCGGCGCGCGCGCCGCAGCCAGTACCTGATCGATATGGACCGTGGCACCGACGCGGGGCGCGACCTGCCGGTCGATTTGCATCAACCGCCGTCCGGTGCACCGGACGGTTGAGGGAAGGGAGAGCCGGATGTGTGCGGGACGAAATTTGGTGCAGGGGCCGGCTGCGCTATGCTGTGGCCGTGACAATCGGGCAGGAAGTGGATGAGCATGATGCGATTACAGGGCTTGATGCAGGGGCTGTTCGCGGCCTGCGTGCTGGCTGCGAGTGGCGGGCCCGTTCGTGCCTATCCCATCGACGGCTATACCGACACGGGTATCGCGCGGCTGGAGGGTTACCGCCTGGCAAGGGAAGGCAAGGTGACCGGCAATCGCCTGCAGCCGGGCGCCTGGCTCACGACCGCCCAGGTGCAACTGCGCCTGCAGCAGCAGCCGGATTTCACCCTGCCGGAGCCCGATGAACAGTTGACCCGCAGGGTCGTCGCCCTGCTGGGGAAAGCGGCGGA
>Ga0307424_1001702_pt1 | contig 11374 bp, 9 predicted proteins | sample SalMarWE160320MG_FD_202157 | JGI IMG/M metagenome (GOLD analysis project Ga0307424, IMG submission 202157) | Salt marsh sediment microbial communities from the Plum Island Ecosystem LTER, Massachusetts, United States - WE1603-20 | ecosystem: Environmental > Aquatic > Marine > Intertidal zone >...
AGGTGCGGATGCAGCTCTCCCTCACCCTGGCGGCGGTGATTTCCCAGCACCTGCTTCTGCGCGCCGACAGCCCCGGCCGCCTTCCGGCGGTCGAGATCATGCTGGCCAATTCGGCCATCCGCAACCTGGTCCGAGAGGGAAAGACCCACCAGATGTTGAACGTCATGCAAACGGCTCGGGATGCGGGCATGCAGACGATGGATCAGGCTCTTGCCGATCTGGTGCGTTCCGGCCGGGTTACCCGGGAGGAGGCGGAAGTCCACAGCACCGATCTTGAGACCTTCCGCGCACTGCTCAACGCCTGAGCCGAGACCCCAAGAACAACAAAAAACGATGCAAAACCGTGCAATCTGCTGTAAGGCCGTTGTAAGTCGCGGACGGCCGATCTTGTGACATACTGAATCTGGTTGCAGCCAAAGACTCATTCGAAAGGCTCGAAAAGTCCGATTTCCATTCGTCAAAAGGGGAACTCATCTTCCCGCCAGATCCAAGGAGGAACCTGGAATGTTCAAGAAGTTGACCAAGAAACTGCTCAAGGAAGAAACCGGCTTTACCCTGATCGAACTGCTCGTTACCATCGCCATCCTGGGAGTCTTGTTCGGGATCGTGACGCTGACGCTGTCAGGCCTCGGATCAGACGCTCAGTCAACCGCATGCACGGCGGAACTGGGCGTGGTCCAGTCCGCCGTCGATATCTACATGGCGGACAACAATTACGCGGATCTGTCCGCGGATCCCCCCTCAGATCAAACGGTGTCCGGTGCCGTGATTGACACAGGCGATACGGCATGGGGCGATTCGTATCTGCGGTCTATGCCCACAACGGGTACCTACACTGTCAATGCCGCTGGCGACGTGAGCCAAGACTCTTGTCCGTAGATCCGTCCGGTTTCTAACTTCGGGAACGAGAAGGGCGCCCTTGTCAGGGCGCCCTCTTGATTCCCGGCATGCCAGGAAGGCTGTCTTCTGCTTATCGTGAAATTCCTCACAAACTCCCATGCTTGGGCAGCCGTGCCATGACGGCCTCGGCATAACGCAGCCCGATGGCGATCTCTTGCGCCGCCTGCCGGTCCAGAGTAAGCGTCGCCGGGCTGGCAAACAACACCAGCCCCTTCCACGCCTGCCCGGCACCACCCAACCGGGCAGCCGAATAGCGGCCCACATCCACCGCCTGCAAGGCCCGGCGAACCGACTCTGCACCGGGTCCTCGACCGATTTCGGAGGTCTCACGACTCGAGACCTCCGATCGCTCCAGGATGGCGGCCAAGAAGCTGCCCGGGCTCAGGTCGAAGGGCCCTGCGCCGAGGTTCTGGATGAAGCGCAGCGCCTGCTGTTCACCCCTCTCGGAGGCGACGGCCAGCGTGGTCGCCCCTTGTGGGCCGGCCCCGACCAACCAGACCAGCTCCGAACGGAACAAGACCAGCAGATCCAGCCCGACTTGCACCCATTCGGGCCGGCCCATGCCGCCGGGGGCCGAGCGGGCGGCCAGCCAGTCTCTCACCTGTGACACCAGTTCGGCGTGCGAGATCATCTTGCCGAGAAACTCATCCGCTCCGGCCGACAGCGCCCGAGCGCGGACTTCCTCGCCCACGATGGCCGAATACATGAGGATGGTCTCAGAGGCCGTGTCGGGCTGGGCCCGGAGCCGTCGGCAGACTTCGAAGCCATCCATCCCGGGCATCATGGCGTCCACCAGCAGCAGGTCAGGGTGATGCTCGGCGGCCGCCTCAAGTGCGTAGGCCCCACTGCCAGCCCGGATGACCTCAAAGCCCTGCTTCTCAAAGACCAGCTCGAGAAAATCGAGGACCGTCGGCGTGTCATCGCAAATCAGGATCTTTTGGCTCACAGCTTTTCCCCCTGGTCTTCTTGAACGTCAGCTGCAGGTGGTGATCCATCACCTGCCTCGGCCTCGAAGAACTTGTCCCGCGCAAACCCCCAGCGCTCGTGAACCGTCGAGGGGTCGTGGTTGTTCTCGATCAGCCAGTCGGTGAGCCGCTGTTTCCTAGCCTCTTCGTCCAGCGCATCGCCTGGCTGGAAGCCCTCATCGTCCATCTGCATGCCGCAGATCGGACAATGGACGACCTGGAAGGGATAGGTCACCGCCGTCGGCGGACCAATCTCGGCCAGCAGGAACCCACAGTTCGAGCACGGTGCGTATTCCTGCGGCTCCTCTTCGGCCGCGTCCGGGACAGGCATCGGCGGCAGATAGGTCCGCCGCTCCCACAGCTCGAGGCCGCCGGCTGCCAGGACGCCCAGGCACAGAACAACGAGCCCCAACCATGGCCACACCGTGCCGTAGGGATGGTAGGTGACCGCCACCGAATGCTCTCCCGCAGGCAGGCTGAGGTGCATCAGATGCTGATACGACGCCAGCGGGACCGGCTGGCCATCGATGGCCGCACGGAAGCGGGGCGAGTAGGTGTAGCTGATCAATGCCGACGGCACCTCGGTCGGCGCCTCATAATTGAACGACAATCCCGTCCCCCCGGCCTGCCAGTCGGTAACGGCGATTCCCGGGTAGACGAGCGAAGTATCGAGATTGACCCCATGGAGCATGATCTCTCGCAAGCGATCGACCATGGCATGATTCCCGGCCTCCTGCGCATAGTAGAGGAGGTTGAGGCCTACAAACCAGATTCTGCCCTGCCCTACATCCCGATATCCGAGAACGTCGAACGATCTACCTTCGTAGGAAACGTGTCCCAGCACGCCGTCCAACCCCTGGTAGGCGGCACCCGACCAGCCATCAGGGGCCAGATCGGCAAGCGGCAGGTTTTGCGGCAGTCCGGCGGCATCACCTTCCCACGAAAGATCCATGCTTCCCGACACGTTGAGTTTTACGACCGTCACGCCGAAGAAATCCAAGGTCTTCCCAAATCGGTCTTCCATGCTCGAGAGATCGGTGATGATTGTCCCGCCGGCCTTCAAGTAGCGGGTCAGGCGATCGACATCTGTTTGAGGCAACGACCCGGAGGCCTCGAAGCGATACAGCCCCACCGCTGGATGACCCTCCAGGGCCCCTTCGGGCAAGGCCGACAATGTGGGATGATCGGCCTCCACGGCAAACGGGAAGGCCCCCAGAAATGGGTTGAGGCGGTCGCCCAGAACGAGCATTGGGTTCGCAGGGAGCTCCTGCACGTAGCCCGGAGCCTGCGGCAGGGCCCAGATCTCATACGTTCCAGTTGAGCGTTCAAGCTGGAAGCCGGAATCGCCGAGACTCGACCTGGCCGCTTGGACGTCGCTCAAATCACCTGACACGACAGCCGACTTGACATTCCAAAGGGAGAGCAAATGGGCCAGATAATGGGTCCCCCATGTTGGCGCCGAGAGATAGCGGCGAAGGGGGTCTTGCTGTGGAGTGTTCTCCAGCGCCCAACCGTTGACGAGGGGGACCGATTTTGCGGCGAAATAGACGTCCTGATCGCTCGGTTCCGGATAGGTCATAAGCACACCCCTCGCCGAGGTCCCGTCAGGGACACTCTGTGCCAGTGCGGTGCCCATGTCGGCCTCTGCCTGCGGAAAGGGCACGTTGTGCACACGCTGGATGGCCGGCAGCACGTCTATCAACACCAAGCCGAGGACCACGGCCGACCTCAGCACTTTGGCCTTGACGCGGAAGGGGATGATTCCGGCCGCGGCTACGGGGAGGGCAAAGCTGGTGAAGTTGAGGAATCTTTCCGGCAGCAGCTGACTGCTCAACGGAACCAGACTGAAGAGAACGCCCTTCGAACCAAATGCCAGCCACAGGGTGACAAGTCCTGAGATCAGCCAGGCAGACCTGCGGGGCTCCGGGCGGCTGATGGCCGCCAGGATCGCCAGCACCAAGACGCCCACACCCAGGCTCACCGCTCCTGACCCCCCCATCCAGCCTGGCAGCAACGCGCTGGGCGAGGCACTGAAGAGGCCCACCTTTTCAACCGGCAAGAAGGGCACGTTGGCAAACTCCCCCCGGCTGTAGGCCGGTAGGAGCCACGGCGCCGCCCCCGCCAGGCCAAGTCCGATTCCCCCAACCCAGTCCACCAACCTGCGAAGTTCGACATCCGGATCAAGAAACATCCGGGCGGCGACGAAAACCCCTAGGCCAACGGCGAACATGAAGGCCTGCTGCGGATGAGCCAGCAGAGTCCAGGTCCATGCCATACCCATGAAAAGTACCCACGGCATTCGACGACCCTGCGTGGTGAGACTCTTTTCGATCAGCCAAGCCAGCAACGGCAGACCGAGGACCGCCAGAACACGAGGAAAGTTACCCTCGAAGAACAACGTCCTGAGCTGGTATGGGGCGAGCAGAGCGAGCACCGATCCCAATCCGGCCGCCCAGGGTCCCCACAAGTCCGCCAAGAAGACGTACATCAGCGCGGCATAGACCGCCAAGGTTAGGACGATGAACAATTGGTAGGCGAGGGCTTGGTCGCCCGCAAGGACTACCAATGGGGTGAGGATAAGCGTTGTCAGTGGGGGATAGAAGGTCCGAAAAGGGTCCCCGACGTACCAGTTTGGCATCCAAGCGGTCGTGACGTAGGCCCACGCCCCATGCAAATGCATTTGATTGGCCAGGTACTCGGCCTTGAACAAGTGGCCCCAAGAATCGGCCCCGCTCGGGAACCCTGGCCCAGCAACCCGTATCAGGACAATAACCAGGGCCAGCGCGAGGATCAACGCTGGCCATACGTGCTTGCGGAGGAGGAGGATCGAAATCAGTCGGCCCAGAGATCGACCGCTCGCCCGACCCAGCTGGTCAGGCGGCGGGTTCGCGGGTTCTTCAGACCGCTCAGCCAATCGGTGCGGGTTGTCCATTCCGGCTGGTCACTCAGAGTCTTGAGCACGCCGCTCAATCGGAAGAAGTACACAACCATACGATAGAGGGGCAGGACAGGCAAGTACACGGCCGATTCCCGAAGCAGCCGTCGCTCGCTTTCTGCGCAGATCGGCCAGGAGGCCAGGAACTGCACCAAATCGGCCAGCACATACAGGACGTACATCAGGCCCGCCGCCTGGGCCACCATGCCTGGCTCATATCCGAGCAGAGGGAACAACGGCATCAGGAAAGCCCACACCAGTCGGAGAAGGGCCAGAGCATGATCCCGGCGCAGCCTGGCCGGCAGGCTCCGGCTCCAGAAACGGTCGCCGCGCCCCAGCCGGTCGGCGTTCATGGCCATCACTTCCAGTTCGCCTCGCTGCCATCGAACCCGCTGCGAAAAGAGCTCTTCCCAGCTGATGGTCGGCGCCAGGTGCACCCTGACCTGCGGCAGATAGCCGATCTTGCCCGAGTTCCGCCTCAGGGTCATGCTTACGTCGGTGTCTTCCGAAACCGTCCGGCCGCGGTAGCCGTTGACCGCCCTGAGGGCGTCCTTGCGGAAGATGGCGCAGGCGCCGGAAAGTGTGAATAGCTCGTCGCGAATGGCTTCAGCATGGCGACCGATTCGGAAAGATTGCAGATACTCAAGAAACTGGGACCCGGAAAGGATCTGTTCGCTCAAACTCAACCGCCGCATGATCGGCAAGTCACGCTCGTCGAGGCTGATCCTCCCCATGCCATCGTGTTGGACGAGCAGGTTGGGGTCAATAATCAGGTGGGCCGTGGCGGCCACCAGGTCCGTATCGAAGCGAAAGGCCGAGACGGCTTGTTCGATCGCTTCCGGCTCGAGCACGACGTCCGAGTCGATGGCCATGATCAGTTCGCCTCGACATCGGGCCAGCCCCATGTTGACCGCTGCGGGCTTGCCCTGATGCTGGCCCTGGAGCAGGGTCATCACACCACCGAACTCGCGGGCCGGGATCACGCGATTGTGCAGCCGGATGTGCCCGTTCCAATGCGCATCGCCGTTGATATGGCCCTGCACCACCTGCTCTGTTCGATCGGTCGATCCATCGTTGATCACGATGACTTCAATCAGGTGATGCGGGTAGGTCTGCGCCTTCAAGCTGGTGATGCAGCGGTCGATGTCCAGTTGTTCATTGAAGGCCGGGATCAGGACCGAGACCTTCGGAAGATTTCGCCTCGGCAGAGGCGGATAGAGTCGAGCAAAGGCGCGGCTGCGATAAACCAGCCAGGCATCTCTGAGCGCTTGGAACACGTCGACAAACAACGGCACCAGGATCCAAACACCCCAGAAGAAGAGGAAACGTTCCCAATTCACGCGACGCGTCCTTCCAACATCTCAGCGGACAGCACGGCCGGATACCTCCATGTCCCGCCGGACCAACTGCAGGGTTGGCAGGGTCAGAAGCTTCCAGTAGATGGCCACAATGCCAGCGAAGAAGACCAGCCGGGCGACAACCGCATGCGCCCAGGGCACGGCCGGCTTACCCAGCAGATACGCCATGCCGACGATAACCGACAGGCGAATGAGATTAACCAGCAACGTCCCCCCAAGGCCGAGGATCAGCCGCATAAACCGATCGGCGGGAGGGAACCTTGGGTAGAACAGGACCAACCCGATGAACACGGCTGATTCGATCAAAGTGGAGCATTCGATCCCCACGGAAAGCACCGACCAACCGCTGGGATCCGGGACCACCAGGGTCCCAGGGCCAAGCGTGGACAGGCCCAAGCCGGCCAAACCACCCAGCCATGCCAGGGCATCGATTTGCACTGCACCCAAGGGCACATTCCAGCCACCGGATTCACCCAACAGGATGATCAGACCCGCCAATCCGAACGCCCCCCAGACATAGCCCATCAAACCCTGGCGTCTCTCGCGCAGGATCACCAAACCGGCGACATACGCCACCACGGCCAGACCGAGCCAACCGTTGGTCATCGGGCCCAGACCTCCTTCCGCCGCCAGATCCAGAGAGCGATCAACCCGCCGGCGACGATGGTCAGAGGCCAACCCAGGGTCGGCACCGAGCTGAATTGGGTGGTCTTGAAGTCGATATCACAGTTGTGGGAATTGCCCGTGCTCCAGCACAGGCTGATGGTGTAGGTACCGGTGGATGGCGGGTTGGAAAACTGCCATGCGTCTGAAGACGTCTCCCCCACGTCCAGGCGGCCCGGATCTACTTGAGTGGAAAAGATTACGGCGCCCGAGGGGTCGCTGAGCTCATAGTAAAGATTAGACTTGTTGATCCGGTCCATGGCTGCGATCGTGCTTGAGACATCGATGGGATCGCCCGGTTGAGCAGCCCCAACCGCCGTCAGGCTTTGGATGCTGCCGGTATTGGCCCTGAGCGGGGACGCCGAGGCCCCGGCGGTCGCCATAAGGCTCACCGCCAAGACCCATACGCTTGCCGCCAGGACCCGATTCCTACGCATATCTGCCTTTAGTGTCCGCATGTTCAAACCTCACCTTAAAGCTACCGCGCAGGAGCCTAACTGCTCCATACAGGGTCCTTACAATGCAATTCGGGTGCCGTAAGGCGCGTGAAAGGTGGGGGTTGGGGAATCCGACGCCTGGTCAGCCTATCGGCGAGTTCAGGGCCGATTTGTGAACTCCTTCACAATCATCTAGGGCAAAGCGGGGCGGAACAAAAAGCAGGGGCACGGCATGCCGTGCCCCTACGACTTGGTCAGCCTGGTGCGGCTTTTTCTACGGCAGCGACCACATGCTGATTTGGTCAACGTCCGCCTTGAGATCCGGTGTCTGGGCCGAGCCAATGAACAGCCCGAAGAGACCGGCGTCGTAGGTGCTGTCCGTCACTTCCTGGAGCAGCTGGCCATTGGCATACAGGGAGAGCTTGCTCCCGTCTCCCATGAAACCCAGCACATTGCTTTGACCGGCACCGGCCTTGATGGCGCTGCTTTGGGTCCAAGGGGTCAGATAGGTGGTCTGATTTTCAGCCCCGTCCCAGATGCTCAGGCGGTAGCGACCGTCGCAGGTGAGCGCGAACAGATACCCGCTGCAGTTGCCGCCGTCGCACACGCCGCGGGCGACGATCCCGTAGTGGTCTCGCTCAGTGCATGGCTCGAGGAATTGACCCTTGATCTCAATGTAGAAGTTGTCAACCGACGGTGTACTCAGGGTCCAACCGTCGTAGAAATCGGGGTTGGCGGCGGTCATGTGCATGACACCGTCGCCGATCGAGAATCCGACGTGGTCATCGCTGTAGGTCGGCCAGGTTGACGAGGCGTCGAAGCTGTCGCTGACTGTCGGCGTGCCCAGATTGGCCTTGGGATCATTCGGGGAGAAGGTGGCGGTGGGCGCCGGTGTTGGTGTATCCGTCCCTTCGGGGGTTGGCGTGTCCGTGGCGGCTTCCGCCGTGGCTGTGACCGAGGTCACCGGCACAAAGAACACGTCCCAGCCGAAGTCCACCGAGTCGACCGATCCACCCTCAGCCAAGGTCACCGTTTGCGAGGCCACGCTGGTGCCCGTCATCCCCTCCGGATGCGTCCACGCACCGGCGTTGAGAACGCCGGCGTTCTCAGCCTGGCTGGCGTCGATAGAGACGCAGTAGGTTCCCGGCGTCAGATCGGAGAAGCCGTAAGCCCCATTGGCGTCCGAGGTGGTGGTGGCCAGGCCAAATGCCGGGCAGGCGCCCGTCCCCAGTCTGACCACGGCTCCTTCAATCCCGGTCTCGGACGGCTGCATCACCCCATCCGCAGACTGACCGGAGGCCGCCTGGTCGTTGGGGACACAATCTGCAGGACCTGCCTGCCCCTCGGCCACCGGAGAACAATCGTCCTTCCAGACCGTCCCCGAAAGCCCCCCAGTTTGGGGAGCAGGCGTTGCGCTGGGAAAGATGAACGCTGTCGGCGTGGCCCCAGGCGTGGTCGACTGCGCGGGCAGGTTGCAGGCTGCCAGAAGCAGCGCTAAGCCGAGGGTTGTGCCAAGAGCGTTGCGGACTCGCTGGCGAGACAGCATGGTCAGATCTCCCATCTTCCGTCAAATCAGAATGGGGCGTTACGCCCGCATGATCTTTAGAACTGCGCGCCATTCTAACCCCGGGCGAGCAAAAATGCATCCAGCTGCGCAGCCAGCAGGAGCCAACCCTGCCAGGAACCATCACCTGACCCTGATGGGCCATTTCATGAGCTTTCGATTTGGGCTATACTCGAACACCTCACAGTCAGGACGAGGGAGTCTCAAGTCTTGGTGGGGAGACGGTGGGAACCACGAGGGAATTCTTGATCCATGAGTGAGAACAGCCTGAACATGCTTCCGCACTACCAAATGCTCAGGGGTGTCAGCCGGACCTTCGCGCTTTCGATCGAGCAGCTCCCGGCCGGATTGCGCGATTCCATCACAGTTGCCTACCTGCTGTTTCGCGTGTCTGACGCCATCGAAGACCATCCCGATTTGCCGCCTCAGATGAAGTCGACCCTGCTCAGAACGTGGGTGGCCGTGCTGGAGGGCAAGGAAAACGTAGCCCACCTCACCTCAGCCTTGTCCGACCTGGACCCAAGCGACCCCGAGGTGCTAGTGGCTCAGCGGGCCGGCGACGTGATGGACGCTCTCCACAGCCTGCCCCCGGTGGTAGAAGAAGCTATCTTGCTTCGACTGACGCGCAGCTCCCTGGGGATGGCTCGCTGGCAGGACCACGGACCGTTTGTGGAAAACGAAGAAGCTCTCGACGATTACATGCACCAGGTGGCTGGACGCGTCGGGTACCTGCTGACGGACGTCTTCGCCTGGTACTCGCCGATCGTGCGTGAGCGCAAATCGATGCTGATGCCGCTCTCGCGTGAATGCGGCTTGGCTCTGCAGACGGTGAATATCATCCGCGGCATGCGCAAGGATTATGAGCGGGGCTGGGTCTTCGTGCCGCAGAGCTACTACGAAAAAGCTGGGTTGACACGCGATTCAATGTTCGAACGGGACAACTTCGAGAAATCGCTGCAGGTGGTGGAGATGCTGGCCCAAAAAGCGGAGCGCCACCTTTGGGGAGGGATGGAGTACGTCATCCACTTGCCCAGGCGTCTCCATAGCGTGCGCCTGGCGTGCATGTGGCCCGTATACTTCGCCGTGGGGACGTTGGCTGTCAGCCGCAACAACGCCAGCGTGCTCTCCAGTGAGGCCAAACTCGGCCGGGACCAGGTGATGCAAATCATGACCAGCACACGCCTGCTCGGCTGGTCCAACCACTGGCTTCGCTTCTACTATTGGCTGCTCAACCGTCCCGGGCAAACCCCGGAGAGGCCGCAGTTCGAGCTGATTCCGACCACACACTAGCCTCGCACAGTTGCGCCTGCGCTAGACCACTCGAAACAGATCCCCGTCCAAGTATTTCAACCCCGAGTCCACCGCCACGGTAACCACGACCTCTCCTGGGGTCATTTCGGCCGCCAGACGGCATGCGGCGGCCACGTTGAGACCGGTGGAGAAGCCAGCGAAGATGCCTTCCGTTCGAGCCAGCGAACGTGCCATGGCCGCGGCCTCGGCCTCGCTCACGGTCATTACCTGATCCACAAGATCGGGATCAAAGTGCGGGGGCACAAAGCCCACACCGATGCCTTCTATTCGATGCGAACCGGGTGCCCCTCCGGAAAGCACGGCTGAACTGGCCGGTTCAACGGCCACCACGCGCACGCTCGACGACCCCCGGCGCAGCTTCCGCCCGACCCCCGTCAAGAACCCCGACGTCCCGACACCGGCACAGAAGACATCCGGGGGACCTCCAAGCTCCTCAATGATCTCATCCGCGGCCGGCTCGTAGCCCAGCACAGCATCGGGATTGTTGAATTGGTCGGTGTAATAGGCGTCATCGCTTCGGACGATTCGATCGACCTCACGGCGCATGTCTTCCATCAACTCGGCGCTGTGCCCGCCATCATGACTGGGGACCACGGTGAGTTCGGCGCCAAGAGCCTCCATCGTGGATAGTTTGGCCGCCGAGAAGGCATCGGAGGAGACGACTTTGAACGGATAGCCCTTGACGGCACATACGAGCGCCAAAGAAGATCCGGTGCTGCCTCCTGTCCGTTCGACCACCACCCTGCCCGGGATGAGCTCGCCTCGACCCTCGGCAGCCTCGATCAGGCTCAGTGCCATACGATCCTTATAGGACGCGGTCGGGTTGAACATCTCGAGCTTGACCCACACCTGGGCCCCGCCCTCCTGCGGCAGTCGGGTGAGCTGGACCAGGGGTGTCCCCCCGATCGCCGACAGGGCCGTCTTACCGCGGCGTTCCTCCCCTACCATGGCCACATCCTTTCCACACACTGATTGCCCATTTGTGACAATCTTCACAATCCTTAGGAGCAGAGAGACGGCATGCCTCCCGACCCTCAAAGCCCCGACCTAGGACTGCCCCAAGAATTCTCGCGCCACGACCTGAAAGAGGTTGGTCGGCGCACGGTCGAGCAGCCAGGCAAGCGCATTCGGGTTCCCCACCATCCCGTAGGCGGCGTAATACCGAAACATGGCTGTCAGCGTTTGGCGTTGATAGGCGTCTATGGTCTGTATCTCCGGGCGCGCCAGCCATTCTGCAAGCG
>Ga0307424_1001703_pt1 | contig 11372 bp, 10 predicted proteins | sample SalMarWE160320MG_FD_202157 | JGI IMG/M metagenome (GOLD analysis project Ga0307424, IMG submission 202157) | Salt marsh sediment microbial communities from the Plum Island Ecosystem LTER, Massachusetts, United States - WE1603-20 | ecosystem: Environmental > Aquatic > Marine > Intertidal zone >...
CCCTGCCCGCGGGCGTCACGCCGGCGGTGCTCTCCGGCGGCGTCAGTCCGGGCGACCGCGTGCTGGCGATCGGGGCGCCGTTTGGGCTGGAGGGCAGCGTCAGCGCGGGTGTGATCAGCGCCACGGGCCGCAGCTTCGTGGTCGAAGAGACGGGCCAGGTCCTGACCAACATGATCCAGTTTGACGCGGCGGCCAACCCCGGCAACTCCGGTGGTCCGCTGGTCGATATGTCGGGCCACGTCGTCGGCATCGTCACCGGCCTCGTGAACCCCACCAAAGAGCGCGTCTTCGTAGGCCTCGGCTTCGCCGTGCCGATCGAGGCCGCGGGAGGCGTTTTCCCGCCGCTGGGCTAACTCCGGAGGCGGTATCAAGGAGCCAAGCATGGTCAGCCACAGCGAAAAGCAGGAGCAGGAACCCACGACGCCGCTGGAGCAGATGCTGTTCGAGGTCAAGAAGGTGATCGTGGGGCAGGAGACGCTTCTGGAACGCATCGTCGTGGCGCTGCTGGCGCGCGGCCACATCCTGGTCGAAGGCGTCCCCGGGCTGGCCAAGACGCTGGCGATCCGCACCGTGGCGCAAGTTGTCGGCGGCGAATTCAACAGGATTCAGTTCACGCCGGACCTCGTCCCGGCGGACCTCGTGGGCACGCGAATCTACAACCAGAAGAACGGCGAGTTCACGACGTCGCTGGGGCCGGTGTTCACCAACCTGCTGCTGGCCGACGAGATCAACCGCGCGCCGGCCAAGGTGCAGTCGGCGCTGCTGGAGGTGATGCAGGAGCGGCAGGTCACCATCGGCCGCGAGAGCCACAAGGTGCCGGAGCCCTTCCTGGTGCTCGCCACTCAGAACCCGATCGAGACCGAGGGCACCTACGCGTTGCCGGAGGCGCAGGTCGACCGTTTCATGCTCAAGGTTCTCGTTGACTATCCCAGCGACCGCGAAGAGATGGTCATCGTGCAGCGCATGACGGGTCAGGTGGCGGAGCCGCGTCAGATCCTGACGACGGACGAGCTGCTGACGTTGCAGCGGCAGGCGGACGAGGTCTACGTCGACCCGGAGCTGATGGAGTATGCGGTGCGTCTGGTGGGCGCAACGCGGCGTCCGGCTGAATATGGCCTGGGCGAAATCGCGCGCTACGTCTCGTTCGGCGCCAGCCCGCGAGCCTCGATCAACCTGATCCTGGCCGCGAGGGCGCTGGCGCTGACCCGCGGCCGCGACTACGTGGTGCCGCCCGACATCGCGGAGCTGGCGCCGGACGTGCTGCGCCACCGCGTCGTCCTGTCTTACGAAGCGCTGGCCGACCGCGTCAGCGCCGACGACCTGATCCAACGCGTGACCGAGACGGTGGCACGCCCGACGCGCCCCTTCACGGATGACCCGCGCCTGGCGGCCGCCGGCAGCGCCGGCCACGGAGAAGGCGCGTGACGACAACTCGCGGGCCATTCGCGATGCTGACTGCTACGCCGGAGCGTCGCGTCGAGGACGCGGAGGCGTTGCTCAAGCGCCTCGACTGGCACGTCGTGCGGCGGCTGGACGGGATGCTGCAGGGCGATTACCGCTCACTGTTCGCCGGGCACGGCTACGACCTGGCCGAGGTGCGTGAGTACCAGCCCGAGGACGACGTACGTTACATGGACTGGAACGTCACGGCACGCATGGGCGAGCCCTTTGTGCGTCAGTACATCGAGGACCGCGAGATCACGGCCTGGCTGCTGCTGGACCTGTCGCCGTCCGTCGATTTCGGCACGGCGAACTCACGCAAGAGCGACCTCGTGGTCGACTTCGCCGGCGTGATCTCGCGCCTGCTGACGCGGCACGGCAACAAGGTGGGCGCCATCCTGTTCTCCAGCTCCGTCGACGAGGTGCTTCCGGCCCGCGGCGGCCAGATGCAGACGCTGCGCATCATCCATCAGCTGGTGCGCCCGGACAGGGTGGAGCACGCCGGCGTGACGGATCTTAAGGGCATTCTCGAACGCGCCGGGCAGACGCTGCAGCGCCGGTCGCTGGTCTTCGTGGTATCCGACTTCATCGCCGACGAGGGCTGGGAGGCGCCGCTGTCGCGGCTGGCGCAGCGCCACGAGGTGCTAGCCGTCTGGCTCACCGACCCGCGTGAGGAGGAGATACCTCCGATCGGCCCGCTGCTGCTGGAGGACGCCGAGACGGGGGAGCAGGTCTACGTGGACACGCGCGACGCCGGCTTCCAGCAACGCTTCGGCGCCCTGGTGGAGGAGCGCCGCCGGCACATCGAGAGCACCTTTGCGCGCTACGGCGTCGACGCGTTGCGGCTATCCACCGGCGGTAACATGGTGCAGGAAATCGCCCAATTCGCCCACCTGCGTCGTGAGACGCGGCGGCGCGCGGCGGGGCGTCCGGTGGGAGGCGCTAGGCTATGAGCTTCCAATGGCCGCTGGCGCTCGTGTTACTCATCGCGATCCCGATCCTGGTCGGGCTTTACGTTTCGATGCAGAGACGCCGTCAGCGCTACGCCCTGCGCTACGCCAGCGTGTCGCTGGTGCAGCAGGCGGTGGGCTCCGGTCCCGGCATCAAGCGCCACATCCCGGCCGCGCTCTACCTGCTCGCGCTGACGGCGATGATCATCGCGCTGGCGCGGCCACAGGCGACGATCCCCGTACCTTCGAGCACCGGCACTGTCATCCTCTCGATCGACGTCTCTGGATCGATGTTCGCGGAGGACGTGGAGCCCAACCGCATGGAGGCCACAAAAGCGGCGGCGCGTGACTTCGTCGAGAAGCAGCCGAACGGCGTCAAGATCGGCGTCGTCTCGTTCAGCGACTTCGGGGCGCTGGTCGCGCCGCCGGCCGACAGCCGCACGCAGGCCCTGGAAGCGATCAGCAGGCTACGGCCGCAGCGTGGCACCAACATCGCCGCCGGTCTGGCCGTGGCGCTGGACGCGATTTACGAGGAGCAGGCCGACGGTGCACCCCTGGTCACCGGCGCGCCGACGCCGACTCCGGTACCGGGACAGGTGGTGGACACACCGCCGGCCAGCATCGTCCTCGTCTCGGACGGGCAGAGCAACACCGGCGCGGACCCGCTGGACCTGGCAGCGGAAGCCGCCAAAGCCGGGATCAAGATCTACACCGTGGGCATCGGCACGCCGGAGGGCACCGTGCTGCAGATCCAGGGCCGCAACGTGTTCACACGCCTGGACGAGGCGACGCTCAAGGGCATGGCCGACCTCACCGGCGGCACGTACTTCAACGCCCAGGACGAAAGCGACCTGCGCCAGATCTACGACGACCTCTCGCGCGAGCGCGTGTTGGAGGACAAGGAGACGGAGGTCACCTTCGCCTTCGCGGGCGTGGCGCTGATCCTGTCGGTGATGGCCGGAGGTCTCGGCCTCGTCTGGTTCAACCGCCTGCCGTAGCTAGCCTGGGCCCGCGCTGCCTCCCGCATCGCTGCTGGCGAGCCGTGCTGCCGTGCGGGCCCGATTGCGCTTCAAGGGCTCCGGCACGAAGACGAGCAGCAAGGCGGCGCCGGCGAGACCGATACCGCCCGTGACGACCGACGCGGCGGCGAGTCCGGACACGGCCGTCATGACGCTGATCACGACGGGCCCGCCGCCCTGCCCCACGTCGCTGATCAGGCGCCAGACGCCGAGGAACTCACCTCTGCCCACGTCGGGTGAGAAGTCGGCGCCCAGCGTCATGTTGATGCCGGCGCCGAAGCCGTTGCCGAGACCGGTAAGCATGCCGACGGCGAGGAAGGCGCCGAAGGTGCTGGTCAGCGGCAGGATGGCAAGCCCGACGGCCATCGTGATCAGGCAGGGCACGCCGACCCACTTGCGGCCCCTCGTGTCCATGATCAGGCCGACCGGGTAGAAGATCGAGGCGTCGATGAAGAAGGAGGCGCTGGTGATCAGGCCGATCTGCCCCGGGCCGAGACCGATCTGCTCGCCCCAGAGGGGCAGAAAGACCTGGCGCGCCTGCCGCAGGACGCCGAGGGCGATGACGGGCGGGCCGGCGCGCATATAGATGTTGCGGTTGGTCGATATCGTTTCTACCATGCGTCCGCGCAGGCCGTGGCCGGCCATCTGCTCCGAGCCGCTGCCTTCGCGGACGACGATGAACATCATCGCGGCGGCGGCCAGTCCCATGCACGCCTGCAGCAGGAACGCCGCCCCCAGCCCGGCGAACTCGGCGAGGAGGCCGCCGAGGGCGGGGCCGACAAAGTTGCCGATGCGGTTCATGCCGCCGGTCATCGAGAGCGCCCGGCCGCGATGCTCCAGCGGGGCGACCTCGCTGACGTAGGCGAGGCGCGCGATCTGCCAGAAGGCCCAGCCGATGCCCATGACCAGCGTCAGGCCGCCGAGGACGACCGGCGTGGGGCTGAGCGACGCGCCAATGGCGACGATGCCGATCAGCGTGGTGCCGGCGACCATGGCGCCCTTGTCGCCCCACTTGGACACGGCGAAGCCCGCTGGTATGTCGCCGATGAGCTGGCCGATGCCGCGCAGCGCCACGATGAATGCCGCGAACGCTACGGAAGCGCCGAGATGCCGGGCGAACAGCGGTATGGTTGGGATTACGGCGCCCTGGCCTATGGAGAAGAAGATGGTGGGCAGGTAGACGCTGAAGACCAGTGAGCTGAGTCGAAACGGCTGCTCCTCCGGGGCCTCCTGGTTCGCCATGGAGGAATCCTACGCTGAAGCGTGGGTACAGACAGCGGGGCGGAGCCGCCTTGAGTTGAGGGCGCGGCGGACGCACAATGCCTCTGCCTTACTAGAGGAGGAAACCATGACGACAAATCGACCGCGGCGACGCGCTTTTTACTCCCAGGGCGGCCAGACGCACTCCAGCCCGATACCGGAGGGCGTGGTTGCCGGCGGGTTCATCTTCCTCTCCGCGGTGCGAGGCGTTGACCTCAAGACTCAGCAGGTGGAGACGGAGGACATCGGGGAGCAGACGCGGCTCGCCTTCGCGGCGGCGCGCATCGCCCTCAAGACGGAGGGCGCGACGCTGGACGACGTGGTCAAGATCGCCGTCTTCCTCAAGGACATGAACGACCGCGTTGGTTTCAACAAGGTGTGGGCGGAGACGTTCCCGGAGAACCCGCCGGCGCGCTTCGCGATTCAGGCGGTCGACTTCGGCGTCGTGGGTGACAAGTCGCGGGTGCTGCTGGACATCACGGCGCTGGCGCCGGGGAGCTAACCGCCCAGCCAACCCCAGGATCGAAACCGTAGCCGTCCTTTTGACGCCTTCGCGAGGGCTGAGTTACCCTACGGGTCCAATTGGTGTAGAGTTTTGTCTATAAATCAGTCAACAATGTCGACTTTAGGTCTCGGGAGATTCGAAAATGGTCACTAGCAAAGACAAGCTTCACGATGCGATACCGGAGCTAAAGCCCGGCTACGTCCTGAAGGTCGACTTCGACGAGATCGATGAGTTCGAGGGCCGCGCCAAGAAGTTCCGCATCGGCGACGAGGACCCGACCGAGTTCCAGCTCTACCGTCTTTCGCGCGGCACCTACGGCCAGCGCCAGGAAGACAACCAGATGATGCGCATCAAGCTGCCATACGGCGGCATCACCGCGGACCAGATGGATGCGCTGGCGGAGGTGTCGGAGAAGTTCTCCGGTTTGCACCGTGGCCACATCACCACGCGCGAGAACTTCCAGTTCCACTTCGTCAACCTGGACGACGCCGCGGAGGTCATGCGCATTGTCGGCCGCGCCGGGCTTACTACCCGCGAAGCCTGCGCCCACACGGTGCGTAACATTACGGGCTGCCCCTACGCCGGCATCGCCGTGGACGAGGTCTTCGACACGACGCCGTGGCTGACGGCGTACGGCCGTCACATGCTGCGCAACCCGATCTGCCAGCGCATGCCCCGCAAATTCAAGACTTCGTTCTCCAACTGCCCCAACGACTGCGCCGGCTCCAACTTCCACGACCTTGGCTTCGTGGCCAAGATCAAGGACGGCGTCATCGGTTTCGAGATGCGCGTCGGCGGCGGCACCTCGACGATGCCGCGCAAGGCCGATGTGGTCTGGGACTTCGCCAAGTGCGAGGACGGCGAGTACATCCGCGTGGCCGAGGCGATCATCCGCGTCTTCGACCGCGAGGGCGACCTGCCGGGCCTGCTGCGCAAGAACCTCAACAAGGCGCGCATCAAGTTCCTGCTCAACAAGATCGGCGCCGAAGCCTTCATCGAGAAGGTCAAGGCAGAGCTGGCGAAAGACTGGTCCAAGGACCCGCTGGACATGGCGGCGCTGACCTCGATGGCGCCGGAAGAGCCCAGCCCGCCCGTCCCGGACGACGGCAAAGCGCCCGCCGCGAACTACGAGCGCTGGCGCTGGACCAACGTGCGCAAGCAGAAGCAGGACGGCTTCTACTCCGCCGACCTGACGATCCCGATGGGCAACATCAGCACGAAGCAGTTCCGCGACCTGGCCCGCGTCATGCGCAAGTACTGCGGCGGTTACGCCCGCACCAACCCGCAGCAGAACCTGGTCTTGCGCTGGATCCGCGAGGATTCGCTGCCCATGCTGCACCGCGAGCTGACCGAGATCGGCTTCGGCGACGCGGAGGCGAACCTGCTGGCGGACGTCGTCGCCTGCCCCGGCGCCGACAGCTGCAAGCTGGCGATCACGTCATCGAACCAGGCCGGCTACAGCATGCGTGAGGAGATGATCAAGTTCGACTACCAGGACCCGGAGGTCCTCAAGGTCAACGTCAAGATCAGCGGCTGCCCCAACGGCTGCGGCCAGCACCACATGGCAGGCATCGGCCTGCAGGGTGCGTCCTACAAGGTGGGCAAGCTGGAGGTGCCGTGCTACGACGTGTTCGTCGGCGGCGTCGGCTACCAGAACATCGACCACTACGCGACTCGCATAACCCGTGTGTCGGCGAAGAAGGCGCACCTCGCGATCGACAAGATTTTCGAGATCTACCAGGCGCAACGCAGCAGCGACACGGAGTCCTTCGTCGACTTCGTCGAGCGGGTAGGGCCGAAGCACTTCGTGGAGCCGCTCGAGGAGTTCAAGTGGGTTGGCTCGCTGGCGGAGGAGCCTGAGTCCTACATGGACTGGGGCCACACGGACCTGTTCGAGGTCATCCGCGGCGAGGGCGAGTGCGCCGCCGGTGAGGTGCCGGTCATCCGGTAGGCAGCTACGAGTTAAGGATAAGAGGGGCGTCTCAGATGGGGCGCCTCTTTTATTGGAACGGCTGGAACAGCTCGACCGGGTTGCCGGACGGGTCTTCGACGAGGACCTGCTTGCCGCCGTTGCCGGTGATGATATCGCTGCGCAGGTGAAGGCCGGCCTGCTTCATCTCCGCCACCGTGGCTTCGAGGTCTTCGACCTCGATCGAGAATCGGTTCCAACCACCCGGTTGAGGCGCGAGCTGACCGGCGCCACCGGCTCCCGGCTGGTTGAGCAGCAGGCGCAGATCGCCGCGGGTCAAGGCGGCGAAACCCGGCGCCGGGTGGATCTGGACCTGGAAGCCCAGGTGGCCGGTGTAGAACGGGATTGCCTCATCGACGTTGTTGACGATGTAGCGGACGCTGACGGTCATATCCTCCACCTCACTTAGACGTACTGTATCTCCGGGAAGGCGGCGCGGAGGGCGTTTACCTCTGCCTGCACCCCGGTGCCTTTAATGCACGCCGCCATGAGCTCTGCGAGGCGCTGCATCTCCGGCTCGCGCATGCCGTAGCGCGTCATCTCCTGCACGCCGATGCGCAGGCCGGACGGGTTGCGCGCGTCGGTGTCGTTGGGCAGCAGGTTGTAGTTGACGATGATGTCGGACGCCTCGAGGCGCTGCGCCACCGCGACGCCGCCGTCGTGGTTAGCGACGTTGACGGCGATCTGGTGGCTCTTTGTGTAACCGAAGTCGCGCGCCTCCACGGGGATGCCTTCCGCCTCCAGCGCCTGGCCCAGCGCCTGAGCGTTGGCGATGATCTGCGCGGCGTAAGCGGCGGCGTGCTCCTGCATCTCGCGTGTCGCGACCAGTAGCGCCGGCAGCGTGTGCAGGTGGTGGTTGCTGGAGGAGCCGGGGAAGACGCCGCGGTCGGCGGCGGGCCAGTAGCGCTTCTCGTCCTCCTCATCGAGGTCGGAGACGATGACGCCGCGCTGCGGGCCCGGGAACGTCTTGTGGGTGCTGGCGGTGACCCAGGTGGCGCCTTCGCGCCAGGGGTCCTGGAAGTGCCCGCCGACGATGAGCCCGAAGACGTGCGCCGCGTCGTAGAGGACGGCGATGCCCTTCTCCTTGCAGACCGCGGCCAGCTCCGACAGGGGCTCCGGGAAGAGAAAGAGGCTCTTGCCCAGCACGATGAGCCGCGGCGACGTCTGCTCGATGAGGTCGAGGCTTTTCTGCACATCGAGGTGGTAGCCGTCCTCCGTGACGGGGAAGTAGTGCATTGCGATGTGCTTCTCGTTCTCGAGGTTGAGGGAGGCGCCGCGATTCTGGATGCGTCGCCCGAAGACGCCGATGGTGTTGTGGCTGATGTGGCCGCCCGCCGGCGTCGAGTTGACGATGATCGAGTCGCCGCCGCGCAGATAGGCCAGCGCGATCGCGGTGTTGGCGTTGTTGCCGCTGATCGGCCGTACGTCGGCCTGGCGGCAGCGGGTTAGCGCCAGCAGCTCTTCGCGCGCCATGGTCTCGATCTGGTCGATGTAGCGCGTGCCCTGGTAGTAGCGCAGGACTTCGCCCGGCTTATTGGGGTGGCCTTCGGCGTAGCGTGCCATGAAGTCCGAGTCCTGGATCGACCGTACCGCCGCGCTCTGGGCGTTCTCGCTGGCTATGAGGTTGATGGTCTCGCGGCCGCGCCACTGCTCCTGGGCCTCGACGATGGAGCGGATGTCGGCGATGTTGACGGGCATTGCGTCCTCACTTTGTCGATGGTTGGTTGAACTCTAACGTTTCGCCGCCAAAGAACCAACGCAGAGCCTGTTCGCTGCCCCGGAGCGCTGCTATACTGACTGAGACCTGACCTTTAAGACCGGTCCCGAGAGGCCGGAAAGGGAGACGGCTTTGTATATACCCGCGTACCCACCTAACCTGCGCACACCGGTTTCTGCTCCCGATCTCGCAAGTCGGAGGCATTTCTGTGTCTGAGCGCGTGCTGATGACCTCGGAGGACATGCGGCGCGCTGTTGTGCGCATCGCGCATGAGATCCTTGAGGCGCACAAGGGCTCCAAGGACCTCGTGCTGCTGGGCATGCACACTCGCGGCGTGCCCCTGGCGCACCGCCTCGCCGACGCCATGGAGCAGATCGAGGGCGAGGCGGTGCCGGTCGGCGCGCTGGACATCGGTCTTTACCGCGATGACCTCTCGACGCGGGGCACCTCGGTGCAGCTGACGCCGGGGGAGCTGCCGCAAGACGTCAGCGGCAAACGCCTGGTGCTGGTAGACGACGTGCTGTTCACCGGGCGCTCCGTGCGCGCCGCGCTCGACGCCATCATCGACATCGGCCGTCCGCAGCGCATCCAGCTTGCCGTCCTTATCGACCGCGGGCATCGCGAGGTGCCGATCCGGCCCGACTACGTTGGCAAGAACGTGCCCACGGCGCGCGGCGATGACGTGCGCGTACGCCTGGACGAAACGGACGGCCGCGACGGAGTCGCGATCGTACGGCAGGAGGAATAGCTATGGCCTCGTCAAGAACCTCCGAGCCGGCCGGTACGGCGCCGCGACAGGTCACCGAGGTGCCACTGACGCCTGACGAAGGGCGCGTCTGGCGCCGCCGCCACGTCCTCGACCTGGACGACTTCAGCGCCGACGAGATCGAGCTGGTGCTCGAGACCACGACGGCGATGAAGGAGGTGCTGGCGCGCGACGTGCCGCGCGCCCCCGCGCTGCGCGGCACCACTATCGTGACGTTGTTCTACGAAGCCTCGACGCGCACGCGCGCTTCCTTCGAGCTGGCGGGCAAGGTGCTGGGCGCCGACGTGATCAACCTGACGTCCTCCGGCTCCAGCGTAGAGAAGGGCGAATCGTTGATCGATACGGTGCGCACGCTGCAGGCGATTGGCGCGCAGGTTCTGGTGATGCGCCACTCGATGTCAGGCGCGCCGTACCTGGCGGCGGAGCACTGCGATGCGCGGGTGATCAACGCCGGCGACGGCTGGCACGCACATCCCACGCAGGGGCTGCTGGACCTCTACACGCTGCGCAGCCGTGTCGGCGATCTCCGCGGCCGGCGCATCGTCATCGTCGGGGACGTGGCGCACAGCCGCGTCGCGCGCAGCGACATCTGGGGCCTGAGCAGGCTCGGCGCGGAGGTCGTGGTCTGCGGCCCGCCGACGCTGCTGCCCGCGGAGCTTGGCAAGTCACAGGAAGGCTCGGCGCTGCCCAACGTGACGGTGGAGACGGACCTCGACAAGGCGGTCTGCGGCGCCGACGCCGTGATGACGCTGCGGCTGCAGCAGGAGCGCATGGCGGGCGGGCTGCTGCCGAGCCTGCGCGAGTACTCGCGGCTGTACCAGGTCAACGAAGCTCGCATGGCGAAGGCGAACCCGGGCGCGCCGGTGCTGCACCCCGGTCCGATGAACGAGGGCGTCGAGATCTCGGCGGCGCTGGCGCACGGCGCGGCTTCGATGATCGAGGAGCAGGTGCAGAACGGTGTCGCGGTCCGCATGGCGCTGCTGTATCTCATGAGGGGCAGCAAGTAATGACGAAGCTGTTGATCAAGGGCGGACGCGTGCTCGACCCAGCGAACGGTGTCGACATGACGGGCGACGTGCTGGTCGAGAACGGTGTCGTCAAAGCGGTGGGGGCGAAGCTCGCGGGCGCCGGCGCGACGGTGATCGACGCGAAGGGGCTGGTCGTGGCGCCGGGGTTCGTCGACCTGCACACGCACCTGCGCGAGCCCGGCTTCGAGTACAAGGAGACGGTGGAGACGGGGACGCGGGCGGCAGCGCGCGGCGGCTTCACGACCGTCTGCGCCATGCCCAACACGGAGCCGGCGATGGACAATCGCGGCACCGTCGATTTCATCATGGAGCGCGCCGCGGCGCAGGGCGCCGTGCGCGTGCTGCCCATAGGCGCCGTGACCAAGGGACGCGCCGGCAAGTTGCTGGCGGAGTTCGGTGAGCTGGCCGACGCGGGCTGCATCGGCTTCAGCGACGACGGCAACCCGGTAGCGGGCGCCTCGATCATGCGTCACGCGCTGGAGTACGCTTCGGCCTTCGACCTGCCGGTGATCGACCACTGTGAGGACCCGCAGTTGTCCGGCGGCGTCATACACGAGGGCTGGGTGTCGACGCGGTTAGGACTCAAGGGCATCCCCTCGGCGTCGGAAGAGAACATGGTCTCGCGCGACATCGCGCTGGCGCGCCAGACGGGCGCTCATGTCCACATCGCGCATCTCAGCACGGCGGGCGCCGTCGAGCTGGTGCGGCGCGCCAAGGC
>Ga0307424_1001704_pt1 | contig 11371 bp, 16 predicted proteins | sample SalMarWE160320MG_FD_202157 | JGI IMG/M metagenome (GOLD analysis project Ga0307424, IMG submission 202157) | Salt marsh sediment microbial communities from the Plum Island Ecosystem LTER, Massachusetts, United States - WE1603-20 | ecosystem: Environmental > Aquatic > Marine > Intertidal zone >...
CCTTTGCCTACTAAGTCATTAAGTACGGCAACAAAGTTTGCTGCAATAAAAGTTGATGTTTTGGAGGTTTCTGGTGAATAGAAGTCCACATGAAAACTTGTTGATCCCATTATTTCTTCTGCTGTAACTGCCTTTTCTTTGCGTGTCTTTAAGAACGCGGCTATTTCCTCTTCTATATTGGCTGTAGCCTTCATAAATCTCTCTTTTTATATTGGCATGAAAATGTCCTGCTGTTCTGTGTGTGAATGAAACCTAAAATTGTTTATGAATTCCAAATCATGAAATGAATTCTGGAACAAACTTTTTCGAGTTGTGGTTGTCAGCGGTTCTGATATTTTACGAATATTTACGAAAAATGGCTTCATGAGGTATCGGTACTAAATACGAAAAGGTTTTTAGTTCCGTCCTATTACATCAGAGACAAAACGTAGTTAATGTATGAGGTGAATGGTTTGTCTGTATTTGCCGCGCCAGGAGCTTACGATCGCGCAATTACCGTGTTTTCTCCAGACGGTCGCCTATTTCAGGTTGAATATGCCCTAGAGACAGTGAACCGAGGGGCAACTATAATAGGAATTGCCTGCGCCCAAGGAGTTGTTTTGGGAGCAGAAGAAAAAATTGAAACCCCACTGCAGGATACTGATTTCACTTGGAAACTCTACGGAGTAGATGACCATCTTGGAGCAGCGGTTGTTGGTTTAGGATCCGACGCTCGTATACTCATCGACCAAGCCCGAATCTATGCCCAAAGCAACCGACTGATGTATGATGAGCCCATTGATGTTGAAATCATGACAAAACGTGTCGGAGACGTGAAACAGCTTTACACACAACACGCAGGAGTACGACCTTTCGGAGTCTCAATCATCTTCGGCGGAGTCGACAAAACTGGAAGCAGAGTATTCACAACCGATCCAAGCGGCTCCTACAGGGGCTACAAGGCAGTGGCTGTGGGTATTGGTCGCGAAACAGTTGAAGGCATCCTAAAAGAAGAGTACCGCGAGGACCTTAGCTTAGATGAAGCCGTCAAACTCGCCGTCAAAAGCTTAACACGTGCCCTCGAAGCTAGAGGAGAGCCAAAAAGAATCAAAATAAGCATTATTCCCGCAGAAACCCAAAAATTCCAACCGCTAACCGACGACAAAATCGAGGCTATCCAAAGAGGGCTTGAAGGCAGTGGAACTTAATGAGCGAACGCTATACCATAGCTCGCATCACTCATGATGGCGAGCACTTCGAAATCTTAACAAAACCCGAGCCCGCCCTAGACTATAAGCTAGGAAAAACTGTTCCAATTTCTCAAGTTCTGGCCACCGAAACAATCTTCACCGACGCTGGAAAAGGCACGAAGGCGTCAGAAGAAAAGCTGCAGGAAATCTTCGGAACACTTGACTCTCTCAAAATAGCTGAAGTAATCCTTAAGAAAGGCACGCTGCAGTTAACTACGGATCAAAGGAAACAGCTTGTTGAAGACAAACGTAGACAAATCATTTCTTTCATATCGCGTGAATGTATTGATCCGAAAACGAACCTTCCCCACCCTCCTCTGCGGATTGAGCAGGCAATGAAACAGATTCACTTCTCGGTCGAACCTTCAAAAGGAGTGGAAGAACAAGCAAAAGACATAATAAAGCTACTACGTCCGATTATCCCACTCAAAATGGAGAAGATCACAGTGGAAGTTCACGTACCCGCCGAGCACGCAAGCAAAGTTTACGGAACCGTTAAAGGATTTGGTACACTAAAGAGGGACCAGTGGCAGGCTGACGGATCATGGTCTGCTGCAGTGGAAATGTCTGCTGGATCGTACGGACCTTTCCTAGATAAGTTGGGGAAAATGACCCGAGGAAATATTGAAGCAAAACTATTAAAATAATTAAAAAAAATTTAGAGGTGTTATATATGCCGCTTTTCTATGAAAAAAAACAGCTTGTTGCTCCTGGCGACCTTCTCGCTGAAGGTGAATACGTGTCAGGAGACAGTACATACAAAGAAAACGAAAAAATATATGCAAGCCGACTTGGGCTTGTTGATTATGAAGGTAAAAGAGTTCACGTCGTTGCACTCAAAGCATTCTATATTCCAGGCCCCGGAGACACGGTTATAGGAAAAGTCGTTGAAACCACACCGGGCGGCTGGGTCATCGACATCAAAGCTCCGCATCTTGCCCGGCTCAGAGCATCCGACGTTGTTGAACGTTCCTTCAAACCGGAAATAACAGACCTGCCCTCAATCTTTGATGTGGGCGACCTGATAATCGCTAAGGTGACTGATTATGACCGAACCCGTGATCCCCAGTTGACTGTCCGTGAACCCGGTTTAGGGAAGATTATGCGGGGTCAACTTGTTGAGGTCACTCCCACCAAAATTCCGAGAATTATCGGGAGACAGGGTTCCATGGTTGGTATGATAAAGAAGGAGACAGGTTGTCAATTGACTATTGGTCAGAATGGTTGGATTCTTATCAGTGGCAGGTCTCCTGAGGATGAACGGCTTGCGATTATGGCTCTTCGCAAAATTGAACAAGAATCCCATACCAGTGGGTTAACTGATCGTGTAACTGAGATGATTAGAAAGGAAAGAAAAGCAATTGAAAACAACCAAAAATAAAACTAAAAAAGAGAGAGAAAAGATGACAACTAAAAAAACTCAAAAATTAATTGACAAAAAGGGCATCCGCTTAGATGGACGAAAATTGGACGAATTAAGACCTGTGAAGATGCAGGTCGGAGTCCTCCCAAACGCAGACGGTTCTGCATATCTGGAACAGGGAAGAAACAAGATTCTCGTCGGAGTCTACGGACCTAAAGAGGCTCACCCAAGACACATAGCCCGACAGGACCGCGCTGTCATCCAATGTCGCTATCACATGGCGCCCTTCTCTGTTGACGAAAGAAAGTCGCCGGCGCCTTCAAGAAGAGACGTCGAACTCTCCAAAGTAATTCGAGAAGCATTAGAACCAGCAGTTTTCCTTGAATACTATCCTCGAACATCAATTCAAGTGTATATCGAGATACTACAAGCGGACGGAGGAACAAGATGCGCGGGCATCACCGCGGCTGCTCTTGCATTGGCAGACGCTGGCATTCCCATGCGTGACCTAGTTGTGGCTTGCGCGGCTGGAAAAGCTGACGGAAAAATAGCCCTTGACCTTATGGACACGGAAGATAAGGTTGGCGATGCTGATGTGCCTGTGGCGTTTATGCCTAACCTGAATGCTATAACATTGCTTCAGATGGATGGCAATCTGTCTATTGACGAGTTTGAGACTGCCGTTAATATGGCTCTCGAAGGCTGCAAGAAATTATATGTCCATCAAAAGGAGGCGTTAAAATCGAAATATATTACTGTTGAGGAGGCTAAAGAAGAATGACCTCAGATATTGTTGTGAATGTCAAGAAAAAACGAATCACTGATATCCTAGCGAACGGAAAAAGAACCGACGGACGCGGATTAACAGAATACAGGGAAATCCAAATAGAATCAGGAGTGATCGAACGCGCCGAAGGTTCTGCTCGGGTGCGTTTAGGCAAAACTGAAATTCTAGTTGGCGTGAAAGTCGGAACTGGGACACCATTCGCTGATGTACCTGACAAGGGTGTTCTAACGGTTAACGCTGAACTTGTGCCCCTTGCATCTCCAGATTTTGAACCGGGACCGCCCGGCGAGAAAGCTGTGGAATTGGCTCGGGTCGTGGATAGAGGCATACGTGAATCCAAGGCTATCGACTTGGAGAAGCTTTGTCTCGAGTCTGGTAAACTGGTGTTCGTGGTTTTCGTGGACGTTTACGTTCTCAACCATGACGGAAACCTAATAGACGCTTCCACTATGGCAGCTTTAGCGGCTCTACTCAACACGAAAATGTTCAAGTATACTGTAAAAGAAGGAGCGATTGTGAAGAAGCCTGGCTACAATCCCCTTCCGATAGTTAACTACCCTGTATCCGTTACCTTCGCCCAGATAGGCAACAAACTCATATTGGACACTGGACTCGATGAAGAACAGGTTATGGATGCAAGATTGACAATGACTATGGACAAGGACGGAAACATCTGTGCAATGCAGAAGGGCGGCGGTTCTGGCTACTTCACCAAAGAAGAAATATTTGATGCCGCCAAGATTGCTCTAAAAAAGACTGCGGAATTAAGAAAACTGGTGGTTAAAGGCTGATGGGAAGAAACACAAAGAAAGTTGGTATGACTAGAGGACTTGGTACCCGCTACGGCGCAACACTCAGAAAACGTTACCTGAAGGTAGTCACAGAAGTCAGGCGGAGCCACAAGTGTCCGCAATGCAGCGCTGAGGCTGTCTCGAGAGTGAGTGTTGGCATCTGGACCTGCAAGAAATGTGGTGTTACCTTCGCTGGCGGCGCCTATACTCCAGTTACGAAGCTTGGTGTTGTGGCGAAGCGTCAAGTGAAGAGCTTGTCCTCTTCAGAATCCTGAGAAAAAGCAGTAAGGCGAAAGCCTTCCCTGTCACCTTTTTTCGGTGAGGTGTACCTAAATTGATATTGTTGACTACCTCTCGGAGACCAACGGGAAGGATGCGAGCGTTCTGTCGTGATTTAGCTAATTCTATTCCTGATGTTGTGCGGGTTAACCGCGGAAAGATGAGCATGGATGGAGTAGCCGAGAAGGCGATTGAACTTGAAGCAAATCGGGTAGTTTTGGTTGAAAGGTGGCATGGGGGACCAGGAAAAATCAATCTTTTCAGGATTTCATCAACTGGATTAAAGTCTGTTCCTCCACTAATGTTGCTGTCTGGGATTCGTCTTCGAAGAGAATTCGGGGAAGGAACGAGACGGGTTCGATTTTCTGTGATTACCGTGGAGCCTAAAACTTCTCCTGAACTTGAACAACTAGCTGGGTGCTTGTCACAGTTTTTAGGTTTGCCCGCCATATCCTTAGATGAGGCATCTGAATGTCATCGTGCTTCGATGCATTTTTCGTTTGACTCTTCACGGCGCACTCAAATCACGTTCATGCTACTAGAACGAATGGTTGAAATAGGACCCAGAGCCACCCTTTCAAAGCTTGTTTTGGAAGTCCCATCATGAAGGCTGAGGCTACGGTTCGCCTAAATTTTGTGTCAGAAAAACAGTTGCAGGTAGTTCTGCAGGCGCTGAAGCCTGAAACCGAAACTTCGTCTACCCACCGCTCAAAGGTCATCATGACTGCTGAAAGGCAAGGTTTGGTTTTAGATTTCAGGGCAAAAGACACTTCGGCATTGAGAGCGGCAATGAACTCTTATTTACGGTTGATTGGCGTGGCAATTGATCTCCAAAAGTTTACTGACCTGTGAGAAAACGCTTAATATACGCCAATTTATGTTAGAATAAACTGCTAATAAACTACCCAATTTATTTATATTGTTAATCTTTTTTGCTTAAACCGAATAATTAAAACGTGGGAAAATGAAGTTTCTGGAAAAAAGAAAGAGTTCTGTGCGCGCATTCGGGGATATAATCTGCGCGCGCGTGTGTTATGAATAACTAATTTTTTCACTTACGACAAGTAGTGTCAGAGTAGACTCTATATGGTTCAATCTTCGGATGTTTAGAATCATGTCAGTAAGCTCTCTAACATTTCCAGCTTTAACTTCTGCGATAATATCGTAAACTCCATAAATCATGTAAACCTCTTTAACTCCCTCACTTTCTCTAAGCTCTTCTAGAACTGCTTCTACTTTTTCTGGCACAGTATTAATCATCATATAAGCTAATGACATAATATTCCCCCGAATCAATATTGTTAGAAGTTACTTAAAAAGAGCAAAGAATCATCTTCTATCGCTCTGCATCCTGAGAAAGAAGCTTTTCACAAAAAGGTGGGCTTAGGCTCTTCGTCTGAAAATAAAGTTTCTGAAAGCTTTTCAAGAAGAGGCTACTTGCTGGTCGAAAACCGCCTTATGTTCAGGTAGACCTGAACTAACTAAACAATAACTATTTGATGAATTTTACAGAATCTAATTATTCAACATTCAGTGCAGATTGCTTTTTTGTTCACAAGTTCTATTAGATTTACAAGCTTTTTCTCGTCTATGTCTTCTAATCTTGGAACTTTCATATGCCTCATGGTTTTTCCAGTTCCTTCAAACATTTTCATTTCATCTTTGTTCAAACCTGTAATTGCAAAACCAACATGAACACGATTTTTCATTGCAGCGATATAGAATTTTCCTCCTGCAAATGTTGGGACGCCCCAGCGCATTTTTTCCTCCGTGCTCGGAAGTGCTTCATGGAAAATTCTTCTTAATTGTTGTAAAATCTCTTTTTGAGGTGATTTCTGCTTTTCGATATACTCATTCACTTGTTTATCCATATTGTTTGGCTCCTATGCGGGCTTGCATACTACATTCTGAATTGCTTGCAATCACACTTAGAACATTTTCCTAAACCTTTAGCCACCCATTCCCGATATGGTCTGTTCATTTTCGTATCCAAATAGTCAATAAAATCAAGATGTTCGGTTATAAAATGACCGCATTTACATTTTTCTTTTGTTGACATTTTATCCCCTGATGATTCATGCTATCTCTATCATTTTCTATTTAAAATGTGCCTCTGTGCACGCGAAAGGAAGCAAAACATAAATTCGCAACTTAGTAACTATTATTGGTGTTTTTTGTGGTAAGTATAGATAAGTTAGTTGGGATGAAAGTTATAACAGCAAAAGCTTACATTTTCGGCGAAGTAAAAGGAGCTGAAGTCGATGTTGACAGCTGGCGGATTACGCATCTGCATGTTAAACTTACTGACAAGGCTGCAACAGACCTCGGATTCAAAAAGAAATTCAGAAGCTCCACAGTGTGCATGCCTATTACATATATTAATGAAGTAGGGGAAGTTGTTACAATCGACAAATCATTGGAGGAACTGAGTAGTCTCGTTGAGGTTGTCGAATACAAAGAATAAGATGCGTTCGCTGAATGTTCTTGATGTTTTTTGAATATTCGATATAAAATCTGCCCTTAGAAGAAAGGAGTTTTTCACGAATAGGCTACCATAGACTTTTTGTAAAAAAAGCTTTTGGAAAAGGAGAAGCTTCTTTTGAATCTTGAATTGTATATATTTGGAATTAAAAATAGCCCCATACGTTTCCTTGAAATCCAGGTCAGCAGTATCGTTTAATTAGGCATGACCTACCTCAGTGGTTTCAGTTTCTGCCTTCTTCTTAGCTTTGAAGTGCGGGCAAGCTTGCCCTTTAGGGTCCAAATTAGTGAAATGAAAGACTCTACAAACTCCATTATCAAAGTTGGCGCAATCTTCATGCTTGTTTTTCATAAAATCCATTTTTGGAAATCCACGCCGCAGCCGTCCAAGCACATTCCGCAGAAAACTCATTCTTGACACCTTCCACGTATTTTCTGTAACTATCGTCAGACTCTTCAACATATAAAGATACACACAAAAAATATGGCTTTCAAGAATAGGCTCTTCGTCTGAAAATAAAGATTCAGGAAAAAAGAGAGAGGTTTCATGTGTCTGCTATAACAAGTATCTTAAGCAAATCTTTTGATATACTATACTGGTGTTTTATATGGATCTTGGAGGAATATTAAATGATTTTCTTTCTGATGTTACTGGCGCTTTACCTGCAATAATCGCGGCTATCATAGTGGTTATCATTGGGTATTTTGTTGGAAAATTTCTTGGAAGAGCAGTAAACAAAGTTGTCGAAAAGATAGGTCTTGAGAAGAGCTTTGAAGAAAGCGATACTGGAAAATCTTTCAAAAAAAGCGGAATGGACTTATCATCATTCATTGGCGGAATAACAACAGCTTTCATAATAGTAATTTCTGTAATTCTTGCTATACAAATCCTCAACATTGGCGGAACAGTAGGCAATTTCTTGGTGGATATCGCAGCATACTTACCTAGGCTATTGGGTGGAGTCGTAATAATCGTCTTGGGAACAGTCCTTGTTGGATTCTTGGCAACTCTAGTAGGTAATACGCTAAAACCTGTTTTTACCAAAGCTAAAGAAGAAATTGCTGATATGCTAAAAAATCTGTTACAGATTGGCTTAATCGCTGTAATCTTGATGATGGCTCTTGACATTATGCTACTAGGAGGAGACCTTGTTTATTCTTTGATTCTTGGTTTCGTAATTATTGGCGCTGGAATTGCTTTAACTGACGGACTAATAAAATCTATAACTGATGATCATAAAGAATTTGTTCCAGTTGCAGGATACGCAAAATTTGTTCTATACAGTATTTTCCTAATTATTGGTGCAGGTGCTATTTTCGCTACATTCTCGGGAGTAACAAATATAATTGCTAACATTTCATGGGCTTTTGCAATTGCTATGGGTATAATGCTTGTTCCCGTAATCTACAACCTCGCAAAGAAAATGACAAAAGAAACATCATAAGAAAAACAAAACTAACAACACCCTTTTTTTCTTTTTTTAGAAATTATAACGTCAGAATCTTTTTTTGTTTCTATGAAAATCTTAAATCCTAGGTTGAGATTCGGGTATAAACTAGAGGGACAAATTATGCCAGTAAGTGAAGATGAATGGAATGCGGGGATAAAGTGGGAAACCCTTCAATTACGAATTTTAACATTCTTAAAGACCAACCGAGACAAGGGTTTCAACGATAACGAAATATACCACGGCTTAGGATACACGACGAGTAAAGATTTTTGGGACATTCTGGCTAAAATAGCTAATCTTTTGGCTATTAATAATGCCTTAGAAATTTTGGTGAAAGAGGGAAGCGTTAAAGCAAAAATAATCAAAGAACCTGTTATTGGCGACATCACCTATTATATGGTCGTCTAGTTTCTCATTTTTTCAAAGCATTGTAATCCTTTCTGTTTTTTAATTCTTCAACAGTTTTGCGCGCGCATCACACATTAATAGTTGGTTAGCCAATAAGGTAATATGCCTTCAAATATACTGACTGCAATAAAAAACATATCTGATTTTAAAACCAATAACATGCGTGAATATTTCAAAGATTATGCCACCACCCAAATCAAAACAGTTAGACAAGAAATGGAATATTATGTGAAAGATGCCATCAGTGGGTCATTTAAATCTGTAAAGGATAAAAAGCCAACAGACCGATACAATGGAGTATTCTCTTACGTAGGAAGTAAGAACAAACCACCTGACATGATTATACAAGGTGGTGACGCAGTAGTAATAAAAACAATAAAGACCTACAAAGGTAGCCTCACTATTAACAATTATCCACCAAAGGATCATCTTAAATGGAACGATTCTTGGATCCTAAAAAACTGTCGAGAGATTGAGGGTGGACAATGGAATAGTAAGGACATTTTTTATGTAATTGGTTGGACTGAAAAGAGAAGAATGAAATACCTCAATTTTATTCAGGGGTGTTGTTTTATTCCAGAAGAAGAAGTTTACAACAAAAAAATACATGGTCTCAAAAAAAACATTTACAATTATCTTGAATCCGAAGGATTAGAAGCAAGTAGCACAATTGGTTTAGGAAAAGTAAACAACATGGACCCGCTTGGTATCACAAACTTGAGAATCAAAGGTGTATGGAGCATAATGAACCCACTAAAAATATTCTCTGATACATTCAGTTATGACAAAAATAAAGACTTTACTTTGATTGTGTTAATGTTTAAAAATAAATTTGATTCATTTCCAAAAAATGATATCGATGCAATAGTAAATGACAAACAAATTGAGATAAAAGATGTGAAAATCGGAAATCCAAACAATCCTCGAAAAAAGATAGATGCTAAGCTAATCACCACTTCATGGTAGTTATTATTCACAAGCAAAGATTTGGGGTTGGCGCGCGCTTGTTAGATTAACATGTTTAATATAAAACGATTTCAGGAAGAGTCTCCATGGGGCTGTGGGGGGTAGGCTCTTCGTGGGAAAATAAGCGTATCGAAAAAAAGAATGTTCCTTCATTAGGAGGACGATAATTAAGTCAATATTACCTGTATCTTATCAGTTATTTATTGAGGTGTTTGAGTGACTGAAGTTCTTGTTGATAATGGGCGCCCGCGATACATGCCGTGTGTTGGAAAAAATTATGGATACACCTGCTCTACTTGTTTAATGATAAGCTGGTGTGACGGCATTCCTGTCAGAGAAATTTATTCGACTGATTAAAATTTTCCTTCCTTTTTTAAAAACGAAAAATGAGTAGGTTGCCTGAGGCTCTTTGTGGGAAAATAAAGTTTCTGGAAGCATTTCACGAAGAAGCTATCCACTGTCAATCGGTAATCCTTTTTTTCCATTCTTCCTGAAGTTTCAAGGCGAGATTTCCATTTTCCAAGATGAATGCTCCACGATAACCACATTTTCTGCACTGCCACAGCGACCAGAATTGCGGCATACCCTGCGCCCAAAAGACATCTGTTGACCCACACTTTGGACAATACTTAAACGGTCGGTTCTTTTTTGCCTCAATTTTGTTTGTCGTCTCATCATTTGGCATGCGTCAAGACCAACCTTTTCCTCTTATTTTCTTTCTTACAAGTCAATCGATGGCTATACCATTCGTTCGTAACACTTGTTTAATTTTGTTAACTTCTGCTCTAAGAAGTCTGAGTTCACTCATCATGTCCTGCAATGCGGTAGGAGCAATTCTATTTAGATTCGGTGACAAATCAGATGACCTTTTCTTTCCGCGAACAATATCTTCGGGCCTGTAAACTTCACCCACAAAAACCACCTCACAAATGATAAATTAAATTCAAAACTATAAAGGATATTGAGGCGGGTGCGCGCGCGTGCAATTCTGGAGAATAGTGTGAATTAGAAAAATGATGGTTTAATACCCCAAATGTCTGATGGCGATGTTTTTGTCTTAGGCTTCTTATATGTTGGAGTTTTTGAATGACAGTTAGGACAAAGAACAATCAGATTTGAGATTTTGTTATTTTTTCTCTCTCCGTTTATGTGATGGATATGAGGTGTCAAACCTTTTAGAGATTTATGACAACGCTCACATTTCCCTTCTGAACGTATTAGCAGTTTTGTTCTAATGCTCTGAGGAACGTTTTTTATTTTTCTTTTCTGAGTTCCAAGAATTGTTTCAGCCAATTTAATATCGGGCATCATAATCAATGTTTTTCTTTTTTTGGCAACTTAATAGATTTATGAATTCAAAATAAATATTATAACGATTCAAACCTAACTTGTGTTTTTATCAAAGTTTGTGTCAAAACCTCGTCGAAAATATAAAAGCAGTTACATTAACATTGGCTCTTCGTGGGAAAATAAGAGAAGGGGTTCTATTAAGCCTTTAATCCCATTCGGGTATTAGTTCCCAATTTGTTATCTGAGAGCAAGTGTAAGATATTTGTTCAAAAACGTTTTTGTATGATTCACTGTTTATTGTAATGAGACTTATGTATGTGTCTTTT
>Ga0307424_1001707_pt1 | contig 11363 bp, 6 predicted proteins | sample SalMarWE160320MG_FD_202157 | JGI IMG/M metagenome (GOLD analysis project Ga0307424, IMG submission 202157) | Salt marsh sediment microbial communities from the Plum Island Ecosystem LTER, Massachusetts, United States - WE1603-20 | ecosystem: Environmental > Aquatic > Marine > Intertidal zone >...
CCGGGTCTTCGGCCGTGGTATAATTGCGGATTCTTTGGGCGCGGTCCGGTATCTGGAGCCGGGAGAGTGGACGGTGACCGCTCTGGGCTCCTGGAAGAGCCCGGCCACCGGTGCCGTCTACCCCTCTGGCTGGCGAGGCGAGATCCCCTCGGAGGAGCTCTCCCCGGGGGTCCAGCCGGCCGCGTGGCCCGGCACGACGGCCGCCTATTCTCCTGGGAAGGGGAGGTGGGGGTGACCGGTAATGAGAAAGGGCTGGCCGGCCATGACTACGTCGAGTTGACGGGTATGGGGAAGACAACCGGCCGCCCCTTTGATTGGACATGCGTCACGGGGGGGGGATTCCTGACGTACTGCTTTTGAGAGCGGGTCAGAAGTCCCCCCTACAAAACAATTTAGCCGGGGTACCGTTCACCTCCGACAACCACCTAAGTCTTTTCCCGAAGGCCAGGTGACTGCGTGGACGGTGGCCCCGGTGTTTTTTTTGGATCCATCGCGACACACCCCCGTATCCCCCCGGCGCCACTTGATCCCCTGCAACACTTCCCGAATCGCCCGAACTGATGCCCACAACAGGCTGTCATTCAATCAGTTGAGAGTCTGACCCCTGTCCTGGCACGGCCCTTGAGAGGCCAGGTGGAGACGGCCCGGCCATCCCCCGGGGCAAGGCCGAGAGAGGGGGTGCCTCATGCGGAATCCATGGCGACGGCGAGTGTGGCGCGGTGCGGGGCCCGGGGGGCAGATCGTGCTCCTGGTCATCTGCCTGATCCCCGGCTCCGCGTTCGCGGCCGGACCCTTGCTCGAGGCGCACCCGGGGGCCCCGGGCTTCCGGCTCCTCCCGGACTCCCTGGAGACGACGCCCCCCCCGACCTGGGCCGGTCCCTGTGACGAGGCGGTCTCCGGCCCTCACGAGTTGGGCCGCAGCGTGGCGGGGATTGCCGGGTTCGCCCTTCTGCCCCAGGGGGAGTTCGCCGGGTACGTGGGGACCGGCTTCGGCGCGCACCTCGAGGGCACGCGTTACCTGGATGCGTCCCGGCGCCTCGGAATTCGTCTGGATCTCGGGTTCGCCACCTACGGGCACCAGTCGTCGGTCATGGACCTGGGCCTGGTCGAGATGGACGTCTCCACCGACAACGACATCTTCATGCTCGATGTGGGACCCCAGTTCCGGCTGGGCCACGGAGGCCTCCAGGGTTATGTGCGCGGGATCGGGGGTCTCAGCTACTTCGTGACCACGTCTTCGGTCATGGACCAGGGCACGTCCCATTTCAGCAAGACTCACGCCGCCGATCTGATCCCCTCGGTGGGGCTCGGAGGGGGTCTCCTGATCCGGGTGCGGAAGGGTCCCAGGCCGCTCTATCTCGACCTGACCCTGGAGGTCCGCCGCCAGGGGACGACCCGCTACGCCCGCAAGGGAGACGTGGTTCTCCGGGGTGGGCGGGCGGAGACCACCACCGTCCGCAGCCGTACCGACATGGTGTTGATCGGGCTGGGGGTGGTCTTCGACGACCAGGGGCGTGTGAGCACGGCCAGGCCGCCGGTGGACCCGGCCCCCGCATCCCCGTAGAATGGGCGATCTGCCCTTTCCGCCACCCGGGAGATGCGACATGACCGTGACCGAGGGACCCCCGGCCCTGTCCCTGAGGGCCTACTTCATCGTCTTCGTGGCCAGCGCCTGCGGGCTGGTGATCGAGATCGTGGCCGCCCGGCTCCTGGCTCCGGTGATCGGGGTTTCGCTGTACTCCTGGAGCAGCATCATCGGGGTGGTGCTGGCCGGGATCAGCATCGGGAACCTGGTCGGCGGGCGCCTGGCCGACCGCTTCCCCTCGCCCACCACCCTGGGGGTCATCCTCCTGGCCGGCGGCCTCTCCTGCCTCACCGTGGTGCCCCTGGAGGGGATCCTCTCCACCGCGCTGCAGCCCCTGCCGGTCCTGACCCGGATCGTGACCCTCTCCGGCCTCCTCTTCTTTCCTCCCAGCTTCATCCTGGGCATGGTCACCCCGGTGGTGATCAAGCTCCGGCTCCGGGACCTGGCCCACGCCGGGAACACGGTGGGGACCATCTACGCCGTCTCCACCGCGGGAAGCATCTTCGGCGTGTTCCTGACCGGGTTCGTGCTCATCCAGTGGATCGGGACCCGCATGACCCTGGGCCTGGTGGCCGGGGTCCTGGTACTCCTGGCCCTGGGCTTCGGAAGCCTGTTCCGCGCCCGCCGGGCGGGGCCGTTGCTCCTGCTGGTCTTCGCCGGGCTCTCCATCTACAGCGTGGCCTCGGGAATGCTGCGGTCGCCGTACTATGCCGAGAGCAACTACTTCGCCATCCGGATCGGGAACAGCATGTCCCAGGAAGGCAAGGAGGTCAAAGTCCTCTACCTGGACAACCTGCTCCACAGCTACGTGTCCCCCACCGATCCCACGGTGCTGGTGTACGAGTACGAGAAGATCTTCGCCGACATCGCGGCCGCGGTGGTGGCCCGGAACCCCGAGCCCCGGTTCCTGTTCATCGGGGGCGGCGGCTACACGCTGCCCCGCTACCTGGAGGCCACCTACCCCCGGGCCCGGATCGAGGTGGTCGAGATCGACCCTGAGGTGACCCGGGTGGCCCACCAGGTGCTGGGGCTCCGCCCCGACACCCGCATCGTGACCCGGAACGAAGACGCGCGGATGGTGCTGCCGACGCTTCCCGCCGGGGCCTACGACATGGTGGTGGGGGACGCCTTCAACGACATCTCGGTGCCGTACCACCTCACCACCGAGGAATGTGATGATGCGGTGCGGCGGCTCCTGAAACCGGGCGGGATCTACGCGGTGAACGTGGTGGACAAGTTCCACACCGGCCAGTTCCTGCGGTCCTTCGTCCACACCCTCCAGCAGGGGTTCGCCCAGGTCTCCGTGCTCCGGGACAACGCGGACTGGCCGTCGGACAACCAGTACACCTTCGTGGTCGCGGCCTCGGTGAGCCCCCGGGATCCCGCCTCCCTGATCGCGGTCGACGCCGCCCACCACCGGAGCCGTCCCAGCGTGCTCGGGCCGGAGGAGATGGAGAACTGGCTGCGGGCCGGGGATCCGATCCTCCTCACCGACGACCACGTTCCGGTGGAGAACATGCTGGCCCGGGTTTCCCGCCAGCACGTGGACATGGGGGACGCGGTGGAGAACTACAACGCGGGGGTGATCCTGGAAGGGGAGGGGAAGCTGCGGGAAGCGGTGGCCAAGTACGACCGGGCGATCCGGCTGGACCCGACCCTGGCCGGGGCCTACAGCAACCGGGGGACCTCCCGCGTGGCCCTGGAGGATTACCGGGAGGCCCTGGTGGACATGAACAACGCGATCCGGCTCAACCCCTTCGAGGCCCGGTTCTACTTCAACCGGGGAAACGTCTACTGGCATCTGGGGCAGTTCGACAAGGAGGTCCAGGACCTCACCGAGGCCATCCGGCTGGATCCCTACCTGGCCCGGGCCTACAGCAACCGGGGGGCGGCCTACATCCGGCTCCAGAAGCTGGACGAGGCGCTCGAGGACTTCGATGCCGCCGTCCGGGTGGACCCGCGCTTCGCCGAGGCGTACCTGAACCGGGGGCTCATCCACCTGGCCCGGGGTCAGGAGGCGGCCTCGGAGGCGGACTTCGGCCAGGCGGTGGCCCTGGGCATCGACCCCGGGGTGGTCCGGGAACGCGCGGCCATGGTCCGGCGGCCGCCGGCTGGCGCGCCGGGGGCGGCCGGCGGTGATTCCCGTCCGAGCCCTTCCGGAACGGGAGCGCCATGACCCTCACCGGGGCCGCCGGCCGAAGGCTGGTGGCCTAGCTGGTTTTCCCGGCCCGGAGGGCTCCGGTCAGCGGTCCGGCGAGGCCGACCGCCGCCGGGCCAATTTCTCGCACTGTTCCTTGACCCGCCGCAGGTGATCGTAGGCCGCGGGGAACCGGGTGATGTTCTGCAGCGCCTCGCAGGCCTCGTCGAACCGCCGCAGCCGCACCGCCGCCTCGGCCAGGATGAACGAGGCGCTGGTCTCCCCCGGCCGCAGGGCCAGGGCCCGCCGGGCCGCGTCCCGGGCCGGGAGCCACCGGGCCTGGGCCAGGTAGACGTAGGCCAGGTTGTTGTAGCCCGCGAAGGACTCGGGGTGCCGCCGGACCAGGTCCCCGAAGCACGCCTCCGCCTCCGGCAGCTGCCCGCTCCGCAGGTAGGCCAGCCCCAGGTTCTCCAGGTTCTCCCGGTCGTCGGGCTCCAGGGCGCGGAGTTCGGTGAAGGCGCGCGCGGCCTCGGCGGGACGGCCGGCGTGGGTGGCGGCGATCCCCCAGTTGGACCAGCCGGCGACCCGCGCGCTGAGCGAGGGGGGGGCCAGGAGCCCGGCCACGGTGGCGATCACCCCGGCCGCGGCCAGCCCGCCGTAGAGGGGCAGGCGCCAGGCCGGAAGCGGCTCCCCCTGCCGCCGCGCGGCCAGCGTGCGCCGGATCTCCTCCAGGCCCAGACCGGCCAGGAGGATCCACAGCGGCCAGGCGGGGAGGCGATAGCGGCTGCTCATGTAGAAGACGAGGTTGGAGAGGAGGGGGATGGCCAGGAGGGTGAGGAGCAGGAGCCTCGGAAACGGATACGGGGGGAGCCGGAAGAGGCCGACGATCCCCAGCGCCAGGATCAACGAGAATCGGACCAGACCGAAGACGGTCAACACCGGCACCTGGCGGCGTTCGAAGGAGAAGGGGATGTCCCCTCCGGTCTCCACCGGGCCGATGAAGAGGAGGAGCTTGCGCCCCCACAGGCCGGCGGCGTGGAGCGGATGGGAGAGCAGGTAGGTGAGCCCCTCGCGCCACCAGTGGCGGTCGGCGCCGGCGGCGGTGCCGGCCTCGGGCGCCGCCTCGCGGGCATCCAGGTTCTGGCGGGTGACGTCGGAGGAGACGCCCTCGACCCGGGAATACCCCCCGGTGGCCCGCGGGTTGTTCCCCTGGTAGAAGGTGATGCCGGAGTTGGCGCTCAGGGACCAGGCCCCGACCAGGCTCTGGTTCCGGGCCAGGAACGGCGCGGCCATGAGGAGCGGGACGAGGATCCAGGCCACCGGAAAGGAAAACGGGAGCCTGTGGCGGGCGGCCGCCCACAGGCCGGCGCCGCCGGCCACCGGCACCAGGACCGCGAAGTTGGGCCGCAGGAGGATCAGGAGCCCGATCAGGAACGCGACCAGCGCGGCCATGGCGTGATCGCTGGCCGTGCCCGAGGTCCAGGGGGCCCCCGGCTTCCCCGGCCGGCGGCGGAAGAGCCGGTAGGCGGTCTCCAGGAGCAGCAATTCCAGGGTCATGGCCGCGGTGACCGGGAAGAGCCGCCACTCGTGGGAGATCCACGGGCTGGAGACGACCAGGAGCCCCAGCAGCGTCCACCGGATCCAGCCCGCGGCGGTGAACCGCCGCACCCAGACCAGGATGAGGAGCGAGGAGGCGATCCCCAGCAGGTTCTGCAAGAGCAGCATGGCGATGGAAGAGTCGCCGCCCAGCCGGAGGACCAGGCCCAGGACATAGGGGTAGAGCGGGGAGTGGAAGGCGGCCTCGGCCCCCCAGGTGCCCGAAGCGTTCCACCCGCGGGCCAGGCTCAGGTAGACCCAGGAGTCGGAGAGGGGGCCGAAGGGGATGGGGGTGCGCGCGTAGGCCGCCCACAGTACCGCGCGGACCAGGACCAGGGCGACCGCGGCCGCGGTCCAGAAGACGGTGCTCGACCCGCTCCGGTGAGACGTCACGGTCTGGCCCCTTCCCGGGAAGGCCTTCTCCGCAGGGCATTGCGGAAGGCGAAGACGGCCAGCATGCTCCCGGGAGGAAACCGGTCGGAGGGTCGGAGCGGGGACGACGGGTCCGGGCCCACCAGGGTCCGGTCCCCGGACCCGGCGGCCGTCGCTTGCCCGCAGGCGGGGCAGAACCGGTCCCCCGGATCGAGGGGGCGCTGGCATGCGGGGCACGGGATCATGATCGGGTTGGACACTCCGGGGCGGAGTATAGACCAGGAACGTCCCCGGGTGGGGGAGAGGAGGAGAGGACGGCGGTGGCCGGCGCCCCCGGGGTGGACCCCGGGGGGAAGCGCCGGCCGCCGCCGGAGGCGATTACGGGTTGGTTCCCGTGTTGAACGTATAGTCGTGGGCGTCGGTGGCGTCGTTGAAGGGAGAGGCCACCCGCGCCGTGGCGTCCCGGGTCCAGGTCATGATGCCGAACTTCATGTTCACGGCGCTATAGCCCATCATCCGCAGGGCGGTGGTGGCGATGCCGGCCGTGTGGCCCGTGTAGCAGTACACCACGATCGTCTTGTCGGTGGGCAGCTTCTCCAGGTTGGCCATCTTGGCGATGTCCTTGTACGGGATGTTGTAGGCGCCGGGAATGTGCCCCTTGGCGTAGTCGGCGGCCGAACGGACGCTGATCACGAAGTAGTCGTTGGCCGCGTTCCCGTCGTTCAGGTTGTCGAAGACGGCCTGGGCGGAGATGGTGGGCGCGATGCCGCTGTCGCCGGTATAGGCGGCGGCCGCGGCCCGGACGATCTCCTCCGGGTCCTTGGAGCTGGTGACGTCGAGCGACGGCAGTTCGTAGGTGGTGGTAAGGGTATTCACCGTGGACTCGATCGGGTAATCGTGGGCGTCGGTGGCGTCGTTGAAGGGAGAGGCCACCCGCACCGTCGCGTCCCGGGTCCAGGCCATGATGCCCCAGCGGAGGTTGACCGCGTCGTAGCCCATGGCGTTCAGGCAGGTGGTGGCCACGGCCCCGGTGTGGGCCGTGTAGCAGTACACCACGATCTGCCGGTCCGTGGGCAGGCCGGCCAGCTTGGTCGGGTCGGCGATCTCGCGCCAGCTGACGTTGTGGGCGCCGGGGATGTGTCCCTTGGCGTAGTCCGTGGCGGACCGCACGCTGAGCACGTACGGATCGTTGGCCGTGTTCCCGTCGTTCAGGTTGTCGAACAGGGCCTGGGCGGACATGGTCGCCGTCATCCCGGCCGAGTTCAGGTAGGTGTCGAGGGCGGATCGAACGGTCCCGAGCTGATCGACCGTCTTCGGGCTCGTCGTCTCGTCCCCGCAGGATGAAATCAGTCCCGCGGCCAAGAGGCCGATCAGGATCCAGAGAGCATGCCTTCTCATCGTCCTATTCTCCTTCCCCGCGGCCTGTGACCAGGACCGCATTCCCTGGCAGTTGGCGAACGAGAACACCGTCGTTCGCCTGGATCTCTTCCGGAACCATCAACCCCTCCTGGACCAGGCCGTCGACGTACTCCGGGGTCAGAAAGAGATCCGGAGCGTCGTGACAGGCGACGCAGGTAGCGTTCTGGGGCGTGTTCTTCTGGATGTTGTGCGGCGTGGCGAAGCGCCACGTCGGCGCGGACGCGTACTGGGGCAGGCTGATCCCCCAGGCCTCGAAGCTGGTGGGGGCGATTGGCACGTGGCGCACCAGGACGTAGGACCACGGACGGTCCGCGGTCGGGTTCGGGTTCCGCCCGATCCGGAAGTCCATCCGCGACGGGGTGGTGAGCCCCCGCGAGTCCTGGTCCACGTGGCAGCTGTAGCAGGTCTTGTACTCCACCGAGTGGCAGACTTGGCAGGCCACGGTGTCGGAGTGGATGCGGTGCTGGACATTCTCGGTGTCGGTCAGGACCTCAGGGTGGCAGTCGGTGCACTCCGGGGCTCCGGGGGCGTCGTAGCGCCCGGCGGGGGTCGTGCCGTCCCCGTGGATCTCCGCCCCGGTGTGGCAGGCGAAGCAGGTCATCCCCTTGAGATAGTGGGTATCGGCGGGGATCCCCGCGTTGTGCCCGCGGAACTCGTCCCCGACCCGGCTCCCGTGACAGGCGGTGCAGTTGTCGGTCTGGGACGGCCGGATCATGAAGGCATGGCCGCTGACCAGCCCTCCCTCCACCGAGCCCGGGCGGCTGATGTGGCACTGTCCGCACGAGGTGTGGCACCCGGAGCAGTGCTTGTTGAACATGGCCCGGACCTGGGACGAGGGCCGGCTCTCCCCGGTCCGCTGCGCGAACTGGGTGAAGTAGCCGTTCTGCGTCCCGTGGAGACTGGCCAGGTGGTCGTCCACCTTGTCCATGTGGCAGTTCCGGCAGGCGGGTGCCTCCCCGGCCGACGGATCGAGGACCAGGCCGGCGTGCGCTTCCTCCTTGGTGAGCGTTCCGCTCTGGCCCAGGTGGCAGTCGGTACAGGGGGAATCGCCGTGATCGTCAGCCAGGAACGCCTCCGAGACCTGGTACTTTTCCCATACCTCCAACGGAGGTACCTCTCCGCCTCACCCCTCACCCGATCCCTCGGTGGATGTCGGCGGGGCGGGGGCAGCAGTGGCCTCGAGCATGTCCCTGTCGGTATGACAGCCCACGCAGTCGGCGGTCAGGGTTTCCGCCGTCTTGGGCCGGGTTCCACCGTCGTTGGAGGAGCAACCGGCCAGGAGGGCGAGCAGGGCCGCGACCAGGAAGAACAGAACGACCCACGGCCCTGCCGTGTGGCGTAGAGGAGAAGACTTCAGGATCGGCATGGTCACCATCCTTGTCTCAAGGGTACGAGCTCAATTGTCGGTCATTGTCGATCACGGTCAAGGCGCGATAATGCATATTGATTTTTGTGTGCATGCGTCGCCGCGTTCATGCCGCGTGACATTGATGGCAGGAAGGAGTCGGTACCATGGTTCGCCGGGCGGGGAAGGTCGGAAGTCACGAACCTGAAAAGAGCATCGTGATGCTCAACTTAGTCAGGTGACCCGAATGCTGTGGGATCCGGGTGCCGGCGGGAACAGAGCCTGCGACCCCGGGTCCGCGCCGGGGCGGAACGAAGGGGCGGACGGCCCGACGGCCATCCGCCCCCCGCGCCGGAATACCGGCGGAATTACCGGTCGATGATCAGCATCTTCTTGGTGGCCACGAAGCCGGAAGCCTCCAGGCGATAGAAATAGATTCCGGCGGCCACATCGCGGGCGCCGTCGTCCCTGCGGTTCCAGCCCACCGAATAGAACCCGGCGGGCTCTTCGGTGTCCTTCAGCACCCGGACCAGGCGGCCGTTGAGGTCGAACACCTTCAGGGTGGTACGGCCGTCCCTGGGCAGCTCGTAGGCGATCACGGTCCGGTCGCCGAACGGGTTCGGGGCGTTCTGGCTGAGCTGGAACGTCCTCGGCGTGCCGCCGATGGTGAGCGGACCGATCATCAGCTCGTGCTCCTCATCGGCGACCCCCAGCTTGTAGCGATAGGTCTCTCCGGGCATCACGTCCGCGTCCTCGAAGCGTGAAACCTGGGGCAGAGGCTGGGAGTTCAAACGGACGTACTCGGCGCTGGATCCATGCTGGCGATAGACGTTCACCAGGCCGGTGAACCCGACGCTGGTGAAGTCGCCCCAGTAGATCTCGGCCCCGGTGGGGGTGGCGATCCCCCCGAACTTGGGATCGTCGGGCAAGGTGTAGGCGGGGCCGACGATTCGGGCCACGTTTACCTCGATGTCGAAGAAATCGGTGGCCACGGTGTCCGCTCCGGAACGGGCGAAGCAGTCCAGCCGTCCCTTGTAGGTTCCCGGCTGGTTGTTGTGTCCCATCATCGGCGGCACGTACAGGCCCACCAGCATGCGCTTGAACTCCCCGGCCTTCCAGCCGCAGAAGTCGCCCATCACCGAACCCACTCCGAAGAACTCGAAGTTGGAGTAGAAGTTGTGGGACGGGTCGGATTCGTGCCACATGGGAGACCAGGGGCCGAAGCGCCAGGACACGCAGTCGATGGGCGTATTGCCCGGTCCGTCGTACTTGTCGCCGTTGTCCGCCGGAGCTTCGGGAATGCCCACGTCGAAAGCCCGCAGGGTCCACTCCCCGCCGCTCTGATTGGACCGGGAGATGGCCTGGATGGTCATCACGTTGCCGCTCAGGTTGGCATAGTCGTCCAGGACATCCAGGTCGAAGACCGGGCAGATCTCGATGGTGGCCAGGACCGAGTCCTCACCGCCGCTCTCCGAAACCACGCGGAAGTAGTCCGTGTAGGTCCCGGAATGCTGGCCGATGGGGATCTTGGTGATGACGTTGATGGTCCGGGTCTCGCCCGAGGCCAAGAACGCGATCTCCTGGGGAAAGAAGTTGAAGTCGTCCAGCTTCTTGTCCAGCGATTCGTGCTTGAGGCCTCCGGAGGCCACGCGGATGTTGCGGTGGTCGCCGTAGGCGCGGACATCGAAGGAGAGCGCCACCTGTCCCACCTGGGTCCAGGGGTCCTCGGGGCAGAATGACCCCGTCAACTCGCTCTGGATGATGTCCAGAGGTCCCTGGGTGGGGAGCAGTTCCAGCTGCAGGGTGAAGCGGTCGGAGACCGTTCCTCCCAGGCAGCCCTCGTAGGTCACCTGGACCATGCCCTGGTAGACGGCATTCACCGGCAGGCCGTCCGGGATGTCGATGGCCAGCTGGAGATCCGCCGCCTCTCCGGAGGCCAGGCTGGGCAGGGGATCGATGGTGACCGCCCCGGAAGGAATGACCATGGCCGGATCCCCGACCTTGACCAGTCCGCTGGGAACCGCGCTCACCGGCTCGATCCGGATGTTGCCGGGTCCGTCCGGGAAATCCACGTTCTGGTCCCAGGAGTTGGGGTTGACCACGGTGAACGTGCCGGAGACCGTGGTGTTCTTGGCCCCGGTAAGGTGCAGGACGTTGTCGGAGACGTTGCCCTGGTTGTCGGCCACGTCCATGTCGACGACGGGGAGCACCTCGATGGAGAGAGGCACGTCGTCCGAAACCGTGCGGCATTCGTTGTCCACGTCGGCCACGGCGTGCACCAGGCCTTCATACGTACAGGCGTGTTGCCCGATGGGCACTGTCACCTTGACCTCGACGGAGGCGCTGGTGCCGGCCCGGATGATCGGGATCGTCGACGGGACGAACTCGATCATGTCGCCCCGGATCTTCTTGAGGTCGCCGGTCTCGCAAGGCACGTCCGGGCACTGCAGGGGATCGGCCACGAACCGGACATCATGGAGGTCCAGCTCGGCGGAGATGTGGATGGAGTCGACCACCACGGTCTCCTGAACCCAGGGATCGGGAGGATCCACCGTCCGGTTGATCTCCGTTTCCGCGATGGCCAGCTGGAAGATGCACGGCGTGTCCGCCCGCCGGCCGAACCACACGTAATGGGGTTCGGCGTCCTCGTTGTCCGGGCCGCCGACCAGCCCGAAGCCCGAGCCTCCCCAGGTATAGCCGTAGGGGACGTTCTGGCGGGTGGTGAGGTAGTCCCCCCAGCGGCCGACGCCGTTGTCGTTGGGGGCCGGGCCGGCGTCCCCCTGCACGAAGGTATTGGCGGTGATGCCGTCGGTGCCGCCGTCCAGGACGGTGCCGGGATCGTAGGCGTCGGCGATCCAGGCTCCGGCCCCGGGGTTCTCCGCCCCGCCGCCGAAGGCGATGGTGCCTCC
>Ga0307424_1001710_pt1 | contig 11347 bp, 10 predicted proteins | sample SalMarWE160320MG_FD_202157 | JGI IMG/M metagenome (GOLD analysis project Ga0307424, IMG submission 202157) | Salt marsh sediment microbial communities from the Plum Island Ecosystem LTER, Massachusetts, United States - WE1603-20 | ecosystem: Environmental > Aquatic > Marine > Intertidal zone >...
AAACCCTTCGAATGGCAAGGCGACCGCACCATCACCGAATGGCTCGACTACAGCCAAGACACCCACTCCAGCTTCAACTAACACTCACCGGTTTGTCCAGACATGGTGAGCGCCGGAAACCACTTCACTCCAGAATCGAACGAGCATGCCCGCAAGGGCGTCAGGATGGAAGCGTCGCAGGGCTTGTTCTCTGGCTGAATCGGCGAGATCGGTCGAGAACGGGGAATCGTTCAGCAGTCTCTCGATCGCCTCGGCAAGTGGCTTCGGCGATCGCTCAGGCACGATGAGGGCGCTGTCGCCCACTACTTCCGGCAACGCACCGCAACTCGAGGTGATAAGAGGTGTTCCCGCGAACATCGCCTCAACCGCCACCCGGCCGAACTGCTCAGACCACTCCGGCGTCGTAACCGACGGCACGATCATCAGGTCCACGGCCGACATGACCTCAGGGATATCAGAGAGAGGCACGAGCCCGAGAAAGTTGACTTTGACATCGATGGATCGCGCCTGGCGCTCGAAGTCTCGTCGGGCAGGACCGGCTCCCGCCACGACGAGCTCCACATCATCCCGGCCCAGCTTGCCGATCGCGTCTATGAGATCGGCAAGTCCCTTCTGTGGAGCCAAACGCCCGACGAACCCCACGTAGCGGATTCGGTCGTCCATCCCGAATTGGCTGCGGTGTGCATCCCGATGGCGAGCAGCCTCGAGAAACGGGGCGGGATCGCTCACGGCGGCCGGAGCCACGAGCGTCGGGACCGAGCCCGGCAATCCCTGACCATGTGCGAGGCCGATCCCCGCGTGATTCCAGCTCGCGAACCCAGAGAGTTGGCGAAGGTACCGTCTAGCCAACCCCTTCCGCAGGGGCCCCTCCCACTTCGCCCCGTGGACGTAGCTCTGATTCTCCGCTCCATGGGCTACGACCGGTCGTCTGGTCCGCAACGCCTGACCGACCAGCAATCCCCACGGTTCAGATACGACGTGGATCAGGTCAGGATCGAATTCCTCGACGACCGGACGGAACCCTCGATAGAGCCAGCCGATGTGCCAGTTGCTCAGTCTCACCGGGGTCAGGCGCTCGACCAATGCGTCCTCGTCGGCCGGATCGGACCACCACTTCCCTGGGCGCGCCCCCGAGAAGCCGACGACCTTGATCTCGACCTCCAAACGGGCGCACGCGCGCAGGAGCGTCAGCTGCTCCTGCGCGAGGGGTCCCTTGACTACGAGGATCCTCACGATCGAAGTCCCACTTCGCGTGTTCGCTCCACTCCACACACATCCTCGCGCTATGTCGACCCGAGGTACCCGTATCGTGCGAGCCATGGGATGGAGAGCATGGTCACGGCCGCCCTGCGACTACGCGGCATCTCGACCACCCACTCCTGGTCAGGGCACAGAGAAACGGGTCCCGTCTTGAATCGAACCGGATTACCCGAAAGCGTATGCGAGTTCGACACCACAAACGCACCATCATCTGTCTTCGGAGGCGTCAGCGGCACTCCAACGAGGCGACCGATGTCGGCGAAGGCCTGGTCGGGTCCGCTCACGAAATCCTCATACCGCATCCTCACAAACCTGTTCGCCCGGTTCCGCCACAGGATCTCGGAGAGGGAGTTCCACACCACCCACATCGCGGTACTCTGGACGAGGCCGTGGGTGGTCATGTAGGCCTCTCCCGGCTTGTCCGGCTGTGACCGCCGCCTTGCCCACGAGTACGCAACCGCTCGCGGATCCCGAATGAGCAGCAACCCAAACGTGTCGATCCCTGCGGTGGTCGCGACCACGTTCCCGTATACGGGGTGCTTGGAGGAGTCAACGATGACCTCGGCTCCAGCGACCGCTGCTATTGAGTCGTAGATGGATCTGATGAGGCTCCCGAACTCGTTCGAGAGCGACGGGGTCGACCTCAGCACGCTCCGAGTGCGAGCGAGCTCCCCCCTCAACCGCAGTCCGTCTCGGGCTACCTCTCCATCAATGCCGGCACGGGTGGTCACCGCCGTCCAGAAGTCGCAGTCGCTGAACCACTCCCCGCAGCCACACCGCCTGTTCTGCTCGAAGCCCCTATCCCAGATGTAGTACAACTCGCCCACCGACACGATTCCGGGACATGATCCGAGGATGTTCGCAAGGATCGTGCTACCGCTGCGGCCTGATCCGAGAATGTAGAGCACTTGGCTGTTCATCAGGCGCGCTCACTCCGGCTGCCCGAGGGCCCTGGACAACACCCCGTCACACGTTCCTCCACGATGTCTTCCTACCACGATGTCGCCTCCCGCTGTCCGGACAGCCTAACCAACAGAGCCGATGAGCAGATGGATTGCGTGCAGCTCCGACCGGTACCCGCGACGCCAAGCGGCCCCCCTGCCCACGCCTCCCTGCGCCAGGCCATCAGACGGTCCCTAGAACGGCCAACAGCCGGCTGGCCAGACGCCAATCAGCATCCCCCGCCAACTTCCCGTTCTCGACACGAATGGCCAGCCGCTCTCTCCAGAACTGCACGGCGTCCTCCGGCAGGTCGCCCTTCACAGCGGAGCCACTGAACACCGCTTCCACGGCCCGATACAACACTTCGTCGGACCCCGCGGGGGACCACCCAGCATCCTCCCAGTCGATCAGGAACAGCGAGCCATCGGAACGTTGACGCAGGTTCCACGGGGTGAAGTCACCATGCATCGGTTCCCACGTGCCGGGGACTCCGGCGGGGCGCTCGAGCGAGGAAAGGCCTCGCCGAACATCCTCGAGGATCTCGGAGAGTGCGGGCTGGTGAGGCATCCGATGAAGCCCCGGCGACAACGCGGTCGTCATCAGGAAATACCAGCCTCCGATGTTCCCACTCGCCAGGGGCCGTGGCACGAGAAACAGCGTGGGGTTGGAGCGGGAGATCGCTCCAAGCGCCTGCCATTCGTTCGCAAGCGGAGCCTCCTCGTTCTCGCGGAGCTTGACGAACGCTCGTGGATCCCCGGCCTCCAACAGCAGCGCGGCGAACCCGCTCCGTGAGGCCTGCGGGCGCTCGTACACGGCGAGGCCGTCGAACGGACCGATCTCATCGCGCCATACGTCGGTCAGATCCGCCCACACCGAATCCCGCACGGGAGGACGCCACTCCGTTGGGCGTCCCGGTGTCGCATAGGCGCCCAAGACACCGACGATCCTCCACGCAGCCCATCTGACCAGAATCCCCTTCGGACGACACGGAGCGTACAGCGCTAGGCCGGCACGAGCCGCCCGGCGTGAGGACGTGGGGATCTTCAGGTGACCGCGCCCTGGAGGAAACGAGCGGAATGTCCTCCTCACCATCCGACAACCTCGGCAATCGAGGCTGCAGTCTCGTTCGCCGACTTCTCGGTATCGAAGGATCTCAGCATGGGGACTTGGAGCCGGGCCCATCCTTTCAGCTCAGTTCTGATTTGCTCGAGGGAGAGCTCGGCCTTGCGAGCGAGGATGATCTCCGGTGGAGCGGTGAGATTCGCGACAAGATCAGGGTGTGGGAATAGGGCCACGACGCGGTCCGCCATCCAGTCAGGGCCATAAAACTTCAGTGCCGTTGGCTGTACCAGATAGCCATACCCCCAGCGATCAGCCACAACCAGCATGCCCCGTCTCACCGCCGGTCTGACCCGCAGGATGTAGCCCGCCCAGAATCGCACGAGGTTCCGCAGGATCCTCACCCAACCGAGGACACGTGAACCGGTCAATGGGGCTTTGCCCGGAGGGGTCTTGGGAGCCGGCAGTGCAGTGGCCAGATCAGTCATCAGGGGTGGATTGAAGTGGAGGTAGGCACCTTGCCCATCGGCAATTCGGAGCAGGTGGCGCGCCACGGTCGTCTTGCCCACGCCGTCGGGCCCTACAAGCACAACAAAGGCGCCCGGGCGAAGGGTGCGTCGTGCGGTGGCCCTATCGGGTGGCAGATCGTTCATCGGGCAAGTCTGGTCGACGAGTGCCAAGACTACCAAGAGATCCTCATGGGGGTTGCACCGCGAGCAGTCTTCCAACTACTCTAAGTGGTGGGAGGTGTGTCATGCCGGGGCGCGCACTCATCACCGGGATCACCGGACAAGACGGATCGTATCTCGCCGAGCTTCTGCTCGGGAAGGGGTACGAGGTGCATGGGCTCATTCGTCGCTCCAGCACGTTCGCGACCGAACGGATCGATCACCTCTACATTGACCCGCACAGCCTGTCCGCGAACCTCTTCCTTCACTACGGCGATCTCAGTGACGCTAACAGCCTCGTGCATCTGCTCGAAAAGGTGACACCAACGGAGATCTACAACCTGGGAGCCCAGTCGCACGTGGGGGTCTCCTTCCAGAATCCCATCTACACGGCCGAAGTTGACGCGGTCGGCACGTTGCGTCTCCTCGAAGCGGTGAGGCAGCTCGACTCGGGCGTCCGCTTCTATCAGGCCAGCTCATCGGAGATGTTCGGCGAAGTGGCAGAGACCCCGCAGACGGAGCGAACCCCGTTCCACCCACGCAGTCCCTACGGGGTCGCCAAGGTGTATTCGTTCTGGCAGACAGTGAACTACCGGGAGGCCTACGGCCTGTTCGCGACCAACGGCATCCTGTTCAACCACGAGTCGCCGCGGAGAGGCGAGACGTTCGTCACGCGCAAGATCACGCGTGCAGCGACGAGGATCAAGCTCGGCCTCCAGGACTTCGTGTTCTTGGGCAATCTCGAAGCTGAACGAGACTGGGGATTCGCAGGCGACTTCGTCGAAGCGATGTGGTTGATGCTCCAACAGGAAGACGCCGACGACTTCGTGATCGCCACCGGCGAGCGTCACTCGGTACGGCAGTTCTGTGAGGAAGCGTTCGGGTTGCTCGATCTCGACTACAGGGATCACGTGAGGACCGACCCACGGTACTTCCGACCGGCGGAGGTGGATATCCTCCAGGGAGACGCCTCCAAGGCCCGTACGACGCTCGGCTGGGAGCCTCGAGTCGGATTCGCAGAGCTGGTGGCGATGATGATCCGCTCCGATCTCGAACTCGCCGAACAAGAACGCACGCTCGTGGACGCGGGCCTCAAGCAGATCGAGTGGCGAAATGGGAGACCCGAGTGACCGATCTCGCAGGCAGGCGAGTCCTGGTGACCGGAGGAGCCGGATTCCTCGGCTCGTACGTATGTACACGCCTCGAAGCGTTGGGCTGCGAGGTGAGCATCCCCCGCCGGAAAGACGTCGACCTGACGGAGCAGCTCGCCGTTCGAAACCTCATGAAGCACGAGCACCCCGACATCGTCGTGCATCTCGCAGCGGAGGTCGGAGGAATCGGCGCGAACAGGGCCAACCCGGGTCGTTACTTCTACGCCAACGCAGCGATGGGCATCAACGTCATCGAAGAGAGTCGCCGTGCCGGCGTGGAGAAGCTCGTACAGGTCGGCACCGTATGCGCCTACCCGAAGTACACGACCGTGCCGTTCAACGAGGAGCACCTGTGGGATGGCTACCCGGAAGAGACCAACGCTCCCTACGGCATCGCCAAGAAGTCGCTGCTCGTCATGCTCCAGGCCTATCGCGATCAGTATGACTTCAACGGCATCTACCTGCTGCCAGTGAACCTGTACGGTCCAAGGGACAACTTCGATCTCGAGACTAGTCATGTCATCCCAGCCCTGATCCGCAAGTTCGTCGCCGCACGAGACAGCGGCGCGCCTGCCGTCGAAGTGTGGGGCACCGGATCGGCCAGTAGGGAGTTCCTGTACGTGGAAGACGCCGCCCGGGCGATCGTCCTTGCCACCGAACGATACGACGGCTCGGAGCCTGTCAACGTCGGGGCCGGGCGCGAGATCTCGATCCGTGACCTGGTCGAGACGATCGCGTCAATCACCGGCTACGAAGGCGGGATCAGATGGGACACGACACGGCCGGACGGGCAACCGAGGAGAATGCTGGACACGAGCCGCGCCCTCCAGTACTTCGGATTCGAGGCAGAGGTCGATCTTGAGCACGGCTTGCGCCGGACCGTCCAGTGGTGGCAGGAGCACCAACCCAAGTGAACGACCCGTGGCCGGATCGCATCAGCGTGGTAGGGACGCCGGTTTCCGCAACCTCGATCGAGCAGGTGCTCGATCTGCTGGAGCACCGCCCGGACGACAAGGCCACGGTCATTGCGTTCTGCAACGTCCACTCGGTCATGACCGCCCGCAGGGACCCCTCGGTCGCCGCCGCCCTTGCCGGCGCGGATGTTGCCGCACCGGACGGGATGCCGATCGTGTGGGGGCTCCGGGCGATGGGACGCGAGGCGCAGCGCAGAGTCGACGGCCCCACGTTCATGCAGGAAGCGCTCCGAGCGGGAATCGCGAGGGGATGGAGCCACTACTTCTACGGCAGCACCGAAGACACTCTCGGCGAACTCATGAAGGCGGTTCGACAAACGGTACCCGGAGTGGTCATCGTCGGGAGCTGCGCTCCCCCGTTTCGTCCCCCGACCGACGAGGACATCCACGACGCAGCACGTCGGATCCGAGATGCCAACCCCGATCTGGTCTGGGTCGGGCTCGGCATGCCCAAGCAGGAGCTGTGGATGCAGCGCGTCCGTCCACACGTCCCCGGTGTGGGCCTCCTTGGCGTCGGAGCTGCATTCGAGTTCATCGCACAGAGCGCGCCCCGGGCCCCCCGATGGATGCAGGCGACGGGCCTCGAGTGGGTCCATCGGTTGATCCATGAACCCCGCCGACTGTGGCGGAGGTACCTGTTCAACAACCCCGCCTACCTCGCGCTGCTCGCCAGAGACCTCACCATCCAATCCACCAGAAGGCGAGCGGATCGAACCTAGTCACCGCCAGTGTCGTAGCCATGGTCGGTGAGGAACCGCTCGAACGCACGGGTAGCGGCCTCGATCTCGGACGGGGCCATTTCCGACAGATACCTCTGCGACCTTCCGGCGTTGAAATTCCAGGAGGTCGCCTTTCCGCTCTCCTTTTTCCGGACGACTTCCTCCAGTTCGGACTCCGAGATGTCCCAGCCGAGATACTCGACCATCTTCCGCAACTCGCGTCCGTGATCCTCCATCAGATCCTCGTATCGAATGAAGTGAGCCCTCCCGAACCGCTCCCAGCGGTCGACGAGCGTCAGCCATGAACGAACTCGAGGGATCGACCCCTCGACGTCCTCAAACCCCGTGAATGCAGGTGGGGCGAGCCCTTTCCGACTTCGCTCCGTGTGATCGATCACCGACAGGACCACATCCCGGGGATCCCGGTAGCACACGGTGGCCTTGGCGAGGCCCAGCAGTACAAGTGCCCGGACCAACGGTTGCGGACTGGAGTGGGTTTTGACGACGAGCGAGCCGTAGCGAGCGCCGAGATAGATCAGCCTCACCACTTCCAAGGGACCCAAGCGATCTATGTACCTGCCGTTGAAGATCTCATGGAGTTTCGCCTGGCCCGAACGCCTGCCTGCCACCTTCAGCAGCTCCTCCTGGTAGTCCGCAATCAGCGTGCTCGCCGACTTCGGCAAGGCCGAGCTGATCAGAATCATGACAGTCCCCTCTGTCCCGGCGAAGTCGCGGAGAACCCTAGACCGCCGACTTCCCCAGTCAAGCGGGCCAGATCGGCGTGATTGGCACCGCCCTGCTCTCTCGGTCTCGAAGGAAATCTCGAAGGGACTTGGCACGATTGCAGAAGCAGGGGTGGATGTGTAGCCAACCACCTGGCAATCAGGTGATGTGCTCGGCGATGGCCACCTCATAGGCAGTCATCAGGGCGTTCAGGGCGTGCTCCGCCGAGTAGCGGGACTCGAACACGGACCGTGAGCGCCTCCCGGCGCCGTTCACCCACGAGTCGTCCGCTAGTCGACGGATCGAGTCGGCCCACGCCGATCGATCTCCTGGACGCACCAGACTTGCCGAGCCACCACTACCAACCGTCTCAGACACACCGCCAATGTCGGAGGCGAAAATCGGAAGCCCGGCAGCGAGCCCCTCGAGCAGCACCATCGGCTGGCCCTCGTACGAGATCGACGGGAACACCAGGGCGCGGGCCGCCAGCATCAGCTCACCGATCTCATCTCGAGGGACCCGGCCGACGAAGCGTACGCCGGACGGTGCCGACGACTCGTGGCCGGCACGAAGAGGACCATCGCCGACCAGCACCAGCTCGAGTCCCTCGGGCGATGCTTCGCGCCACGCGTCAAGCAAGACATCGATCCCCTTCTCCTTGCTCAAGCGCCCTGCAAACAGGACTGTCCGGCTTTCCGATGGGGACACCGGACGCGGACCGGGATCGTCGACGAAGTTGGGTTTGACGACCAGTTTCTCTTCGGGTATGCCACCGGCAACGAATCGACCCTCGGCGAAGTCTGTCAAGGCGAGGAACAGGTCCACGTTTCGCCACACATCCAGTCGACGCGGAATGCTGATAGCGGCGGCCGCAAGCGTCGATGCCGGGAAGGACCTCCGATAGCAGCGGTGTTGCACCCCCCTCCAGGGCCCCCTTCCCACGCAGTCCTCACACGGATGCCCGTCCCTGAACAGCTGTGCATTGGCGCACAGCAGACGGTAGTTGTGCAGTGTCACCACCGTCGGGATCGAACCGAGCGCCGCGACCACCGAAGCTGACAGTACCCACCAAGTGTTGTGAATGTGCGCCACGTCCGGCTGGAACTCGGCTGTGATTTGCTTGACACTGCGGGCCGACACTGGATTCCACGCCGACATGAGCAGCGTTGACGCTGCGCCAATCGCGCCCAGCGGGTTCTCGACCTGGTATTGGAGCACCTCGTGTCCTGCGCTCGTGAGGAGCTCCCGCTCCCTGGCGACGACGGTGTCCTCACCACCCGCTTGCCGATAGCGGTTGTGGACCTGGAGCACTCTCACGTCTCGAACCCCTCGGTTGATCTCAGCGCGTCCGCCTCTTCGAGGACCCCGACCTACCCTTCCCCTCGTCCGGGCTGAGGTGTCGCATGTCGCCGAGCACGTCGGCCGTGGATCCTTCGGATACGGTCATCTCGCGCCTGAGGGGGGATGAGTTGTAGATGTACCCGAGGACCGGGACTCCGATGAGACCCAGGCGGTCTTTCGCCTCGTCGAGCTGTGTGACCCCCCCACGGTGTGCCACCAGCACCAAGGCCGTATCAACGAGCCCTGCGATCGTGCTCGCATACGCGACCTGCAGAAGCGGCGGGGCATCGACGAGCACCATGTCGTACTCATCCTTCGCCGTGGTGAAGAGCATTCTGGCACCCTCCGATCTGAGCAGATCGGCCGCCGCCACCGGCTGTCGTCCCCTGCTCAACAGCGAAATGAGCAAGTCGGGCCCCACCTCGATGGAACGGATCGCCTGGTTGATCGTGAGCCCGCCGCTCATGACTTCAGTCAGGCCTGGTTCCCGCGTCCCCTCATCGCCGGCCAGCAGGGTGGTCAGCGCCTGATTGCCGAAGTCCGCGTCGATGAGCAGCACCTTGTTGCCCTGTCTGACCGCTGCCAGAGCGATGTTGGCCAGTACCGTGCTCTTGCCGGCCCCAAGCGTTGGCGAGATGATCGCCAACGACTTCACATCCTGACGGTCCATTTTCAACTCGAGCGATGCGGCGGCGAATCGGAACGCCTCTGCGGAAGCAGACCGTGGTTCATCACGGACCGGAAGGAGCGTCGTCAACCCTTCCTGCGCGAAATCGGGAATGTCGGCAAGCAGAGGCGCCTCCAGGATCAGCTCGGGCTCCATCCGGTCGTGGAAGACCCGACTACGCGACGCGAGAAGGTAGGCGAGTCCCACTCCCCCGAAGAGCCCCACCACCAACGCGACGGCCATTGTGCGACCGGGACCCGAGTCCGGCGATGCCGCGGCGGAACTCGCGGGTGAGGAGAACGCAACGATGTCCGGTGACAGCTCCATGTCGATCTCGATCGTGTCGCGCCGCTCTAGCAGTGCGTCACGCCGCGACTTGATCTGGGCCTGCTCGGCCTGAAGGTCGTCCAGTGCTGGGTCGTTGCGCCCGATGTTCTGAATGCTCTGATACGTGCTGATGAGGTTGCGAAGGTCCGACAGTCGGGCTCTGATCTCGATCAATCTTGCAGGGTCGGCGTCTTGCGCCTCGGCCTGGAGGTCGACGATCTCCACCAGTGCGTCCTCGTACTCGGACCCGAGATCCGCCAGGGTCGTGTCCTGATTGATCCTGTCGGTGATCTGGCCGGTCAATGTCTGCGCCTGGTCGTTGAGATTTGCCAGCTCGGTGTCAATTCGATTGAGAGCAGCGGCCCCGACGGCTGTCTTCTCCGAGGCAACGAGCTGCTTGTACGCCTCGACGATCGCGTTCGCTCCCCCAACCGCCGCTTCTTCGTTTTCCGCAATGGTGAACACCACGTCGATCAGATCGCTGTTCGATGAGCTGTCGATCTGCAGGCCACTGCTGATGTCGTCGGGAGAGAGGGCCAGTGGAGGATCCTGTTGCTCGGCGAGTTGGCTCGCGAGCTGGGCAACCGCGTCAGATCTGAGGATCTCGACCTGGTTTGCAACGAACCGTTGAGGGTTTCCAGAAGTTCCGAGATCCAAGCCACTCGAGGTCGCCTGAACCACCAGCGAGGCCCTTGAGGTGTAGTTCGTCGTGGAAGGATGAAGCACTACGTAGGCTATTCCCAAGGCCAGTGCTACGACCGTCGTCAGAACCACGAGCCACTTGTAGCGCCACGCGGCGCTGAAGAGCGTCGGCTCCGTCAGTGCATTCTCTGCCACGGTTCTCCCTGGAGTGCGCCACGGAGAGTAGCCAGGGCGCCCACCAAACGCCACATGGTGAGCGCTCGGAAACGCCCACCATGCGGGTAGATAAGCTCGAGCAGTGCCCTGGTCCGATGTAGCCGGAGTTGTTGGCGGCGAGGATTCCGGCGAGCATGACCGCGGCGTCACGATCGGCTTGTCCTTGAGGATCTTCGACGAGCTGCTACAGGCGGACAACGGCGGTGCCGCTTGGCTGATCGCCGATGAGATCGACGACGGTTCCGACGCTCCCGCTTAGCTGTTCAGCACCGCGGCCATGTACTGGTGTGCGGGGATGCGACCTACACAACGCCCTGTCGTCGCAGGTCTCTGAGCGCCCACACACCGGGGATGATGGGGAGCCAGAAGGTCAGGAACCGAAAGACGAGCACACCTCCGATCGCCGTGCCGGCGTCGACTCCGACGGCGATGAGACCGGCGATCAGTGCCGCCTCGAGCGCCCCCAACGCGCCGGGCGTCGGCGCGATCGCCGCAACGGCTGCTGCGGCCAGATACACCGATATGACGTCGATCAGCGACGCAGAGTGCCCAAAGGCCTTCAATGTCAATGCGAGAGTGAACGCGTTCGAGAGCGTCACCAACAGCGAACCCCCCAGCAGCTGGGCCGTCCGCTTCGGTCGTTTCACAGTGGACCAGA
>Ga0307424_1001711_pt1 | contig 11342 bp, 27 predicted proteins | sample SalMarWE160320MG_FD_202157 | JGI IMG/M metagenome (GOLD analysis project Ga0307424, IMG submission 202157) | Salt marsh sediment microbial communities from the Plum Island Ecosystem LTER, Massachusetts, United States - WE1603-20 | ecosystem: Environmental > Aquatic > Marine > Intertidal zone >...
ATCCCCCATTAAGGAGGTAAGGCAATAACGCCAAACGTTGCAGGACGCAACCTGCCAACCATAGGCCGAAAGGCCAAAGGAGAGTAAAGATGAAAAAGGAATCTTTTAGGATTTATGAGGAATGGACAAGAGAGTCGGGGTCAAAGACTCCGGCCCAAGTTATCGGTGGGCGAGGAATCCACCGAGAAGGTACATCAAATTCAGTTGATCCTTCATGGGATCTGTTGTTTGAGGATGGTTCCACACTCCAAGTGGGTAACCCTCATGAGGAGTGCTTTGACGGAAATCTTACTCCGTCAAACTTTGATCATTCGACAGATTTTGGAAAACTCCGTCGTCAGATAGAAGATCGTCTGAGAAAAGACAGCGCTTTTCTGTGCGCTGTCGCAGAAATATTCACCTCCCCGTTTTGGGGCGGTAAAATCTAACTAGCCACCGCACCGGCCCCTTAGGGGGCCACAGCGGGGTATTCGAGAGAATACCTTCATGAGGATGTTCTTATTAACCGTTTAACAAATCGGAGGAGATAGAATATGATAACTATAGTCAATAAAGAAACAAAAGAAAAAATGAAATGTTATGGGATATGGAAAAACAGTTTGCTGGAACTGCTTGACGGAGATGATGGTATAGTCATGTTGTCCGCGTCAGGGCACAGTGCGGTTGGATACAGCCCTGACTGTCCTCTAGACTTTGATGGAGACGAGTACTTCATCGAAGACGAGGATGATGATATCAATGGAGGTGCATGGTGGATTCATGTATCCCCCAAAGAAGGATGGGAAATTATGTAATGCAGAGGGATGGGGGAGAAATCCCCCATTGAGGTGAAAATCATGATACCAAAATGTGTAGGGTGCGGGTATTGTTGTTGGGAGATGCCGTGTGCATTAGCAATAGAATTACACGGTCCAATAACTACATGCCCTGAGTTAGTTTGGGATGGAAACAGAAACAGGTACAAGTGTGCCGTCATTGATATTCGTAGAATTAGGGGTGATACAAATGAATTCTGTTGTCATCCGGAAAATAGATGGAGACTGAACGTAAAACAAAGAAAGGAGGTGAAATCCGGTGTTAATTAATGTTGATTTTGATGGAGTGATAATCCCCAACGACTTCGAGAAGAAGTTTGTTCTGAAAGGGTTGGAAGGTGGGTTTACTAAAATCTCGCAGTTCGATGGTAAGTTGTTTGACTGGTACATTGAGAAGGTGTGTACTTCCATTTCTGCACCAATCAACGTAGGACTTCTCAAACAGTTGAGTATCCTACGAGACCAAGGACATTTCATCCGTCTCTGGACTAACAGGTCCATAGAACTCAAAGACCCCACCATCAAGAACTTAGGTGAATGGTCCGGTCTCTTTGATTCCTTCAAGTTCTACTCTAGTAGTAAATCCCGTAGTAGAGTAGAAGGAGTTGCAATCGATAACTCTATAACTAATCTGCGTTGTGCAGAAATGGGTGGAATTCATTATGAGTGGAAATAAAAAGAAAACTAACTACAATAACCTTTAAACCTATTCCATTGGAAGGGGGGTGAATAACTTGGAGATTATAGATAAGCGGGAAGATGGGAGTAGGTCTTTCATTGTCTATCATGATGAAAATGATGGGGGTTTTGTTTCTGCTATTGAAGAACGTGGAGACATTCATCTCAAAAGACCCCGAGGCAAAGACCTAAATGGTGCATTGAGTGACTATCATCAGCGCTTAAATATTAATGGCATCACGGATGCCCCTAAACAACGGAGGAAATAAAAATGCCTATACTAATATGTGAAAAATGCGGTAAATCTTTTATGCGTAAGGATGAAGAGGTTTCACCTATTATCGCGGGTAAGACCGGAGCATTCAAAGGACTTATGATGCATATTGATAAATCCTGCCCCCATTGTGGGCATAACCAAGAGGAAGAGAGGTTGGTGCTCCCTCTGTAAGGAATAGTTATGACTCATAAACAAAGAAAATATTGGAGAAGTTTGAATCCATTAGAGAAGATAATGGTACTTCTCTGGCTTTGGTATTCGTTCATTCAATTAACACAATGCATTTGGGGGTAATTATGAACTTTTTTAGAGGATTGATGTTTGCACTTCCCATAAGTATTCTTTTGTGGGGATTAATCTTTTGGATGATAGGAGTATTATGATGGTAAGAAAAAACCAGAAACACAAACGGTTGATTGATTGGAAGTACTTCCGAATTCACTACAGTGGTGCATACGCATTGTTAGAAGTGGATTTTGGAAGGATCGGTCATGGAGAATTTGTTCTTCTCTTTGGCTGCACAGACAAACCCATTAACTGCGTTTATAATAAACGCATCACTAAGGAGGGGCATTATGTTGTGTAGACTGTTGAATGAAGGGCGCGGTTGTTCTCATTTTACCCCGGCTGACGGGTGTGATGTTTACCCCCGAGGCGGAATGCGGTTTCGGACAAGGCAGGGGTACTGCCCAATTCCCGATGATGGTCCTTCTAAGCCCAAGAAAGTGGCGAAGAAGGGCAAGAACAGGGTTGGTCAGCAGAAGCAGAAGAAGTAGTATAATCCATAATAGATTTGATGCCTGTTAGCAGAAGCGGCAAAGTATTAGTCGCTTCTGCGATGGAGGCATTAAGTCTCCCAATAAAATCCTAAAGGAGGTGTATCATGGAATACGTACAGGTTTGTGAAGAAAGGAAGCATAAGTTTGCATCAACCGGAGAACTGACTTTTAAGGAATGTCCTTATTGTCATACTCCAATGCGGCTGGAAGCGGATGTGGAGGATTGGACAAACAAACTAATAAAGAAGTTCAATTCCGGAAATAGTAGAGGTATTTCTAGGGGAAAGCTCATCGATTCTTTACCCCGGCTGCCTTGGTTTGATGATGCAGTCAACGATGGCTTGAATGACCCCGACCAGGGGAAGTCTGGAATTGAGTGGACAAAGGAGGACGATGAAATCCTTCTTGATAAGTTCTGTGAAGTTGGGATTGCATCTCATAGAGTATGGGACAGGATTGCATCAGATCTCGGTAGGTCCCTCTATGCTATCGAACGTCAATTGCGACTTGTAATCGCAGGAAAAGAGGTATCAAGTCTCTAATCTAATAAGACAGGTGGTGATTAACTATGTTTAAAATGTATTTTCTCAATTTGGTGAAAATCAATTCGGAGATTACTCTTTCTTATATTTTGCGCGGGAAAGAGAGACCTTCAAGACTGAACAAAAATTCAGTGATTCTTTATCATCAATTATTTGGTATCCCAAAGAAAGGAGGTGAATTGTATGGGAACATGTGTGGTATGCGGTAGAGAGGTGGACATTCAAGAAGTACAGGAAAATGAATTGTTTCTTGAAATCTTCCAGCGCGCGGACTTTTGGGGAATGGACTCCCTTACCGAACAGGAACAAATCGTTTGTGATGCGAAGTGTTGTTCCGAAACCTGTTTCTACAATATGAAATAAAAAGGAGGTGACATAGATGTTTTATCTCAAACCAACAACTAATGAAGACCATCAGACGATGCTCGCTGTACTTAGAATCTATAAGGTTCATACAGAGAAAGTTGAATCCATAAAGTCCATTACGCTTTATAACGTTCGTTACATCGAAGGATATGAGAACGACTACCGCCTAGCAGAAATGGCAATGCAGATGAACTTTCACCAAGTTCCTTGTCCGGGGTGTCCAGATTATTGCGGGCATCTTTGTTTCTCGAAGGCAATCTAATAGAAAGGAGGTGATACCATGGATGAGATAGTCTTTGATATGCTTCTCGACCCCGAAGTCGAGAACGAGGAGTTTCGTCATCTGACGGAACTTGGTCTGGATTTTCCATTTCATATAGAAATGGAGTAATCCGAACGGGGGACTTCGGTCCCCCATCTCTATAAAGATTGACAAAGTGGTTTGTGTAAGTTTCTTGATGTATGCACTCAATTAGGAATTAGAAAAAAAGGAGGTAATAAAAATGGGTATACCAGAACCGGGAACGAAAAAGTATGACGAGATGATAGATTATATGCGCGCCGACCTCGAAAGCGGTATGCAGTATACCAAATTGGAAGTAATGGCGAGAAAGATTATCGAAAAGAGTGGTAGGGATTTTGATGAAGAATTTGCCAAATGGAAGAAGGAAAGGAGGGCAAAATAAATGAAACTTATTCCATGGATAGTTGCTTTGATAAATCGTAAATGGCAGCAAGAATTCGACGCTATGGTAGCTTCACTGGAAATGGAAAATGGTAGTGAACCCCAACCCGAACCGGAGATTGATATAGATTCGGTCAATCAACCTACTCATTTGTCGAGAAAGTTTCGACCACGTGCCAAACGGCAATATGTTTCCAAATCCAAAAAGCACTCTAATGGGAGGTGAAATATTATGGTGCATAAGGAATGTAAAATAGGTATTAAGTATAAGGACTTTACTTTTGTTTATGAGCGGCGGGTTGAAAAACAAGAGGATGTGAAAGAGATAGAAATGCCGCAAATGCAAGCCCTCACATACTCGCAGCCAAAGAAAGGAGGTAAGTTGGATGTATACGCTTAGTAACGGATTTCTTCTCAGAGATATTACATATACCAGTTTCCTGTTCATTATTCCGAAATTTACGACCATCCATATTACAATGGCGGATGAAGACAGGTCAATGGTGAATTTCAAGTATAAACAGAACCCATACTCAGCGTGGATAAACAACGAGGATATTGCACTAGATACTCGTAGTGTTCTACCATGACAGAGTCTATGAAAAGCCGATGAACTGCCATCTGCGAAAAACGCGGTTCATGAATCCATTAACCCTTTAATCATAGGAGGATTTATACCATGTACGCAATATGCGAAACCAAGAATGACGATGTGAAGGCGTGTATCAAGGAGATGCTGAAACTGAGATATGCCTACCCCCTTATCCAGGTCGGACAGAAGCTGTACCAGCAGTGCAGAGCAGACAGGTCCAAGGCATCTGAGGTGGCACGAAACAAGAAACGGCGTTTTGCCATCAACATGGGTACCGGCATGATTCATCGGGAAGGATGCTCAATCCTTGAGCGGACTAACAAGGATCACATCATCGGGGCTTATCTTGTCAAGCCCAAAACCACCGGGCTGAAGATGTGTAAACATTGCAATTAATCTTTATCCAAAGGGGGCCACTCAGCCCCCTATAAAAAGAAAGGAGATGATATCATGGATTCTATCAACGATCATTTTGATACAGAGGTAGAGGAGTCCGAATTCAGCCGTTTGACTGAACTTGGACTCGACTTCCCATTCCACATCCTTGTGGGTGAGGAAGAGTAGCCTGATTAGAGGCTCTTCGGAGCCTCTTTTCATTAACAATAAACAAAGGGAGTATAAACCAATGCTAACTCAAGAACGTAGGAAAAAGTTGCAAACAACGTTCAAAAAGATAGACATATGCGTAGAGGCGTTTCAAAGAGCGACATCTCTTTTGAAAACAATAAGAAAGGCGTCTATCAAATACGAAACGCATGCTCGAGCCATTAATGCTACCAAGGCTATCGATGGTTTGGAGTGTCTGCTAAAAGAACTAACCACAGCCCAAGAACATTGCTTAAAACTTCTTGGCGCGAAAGAGATTCCTATCGACAATCTTGACAAAAAAGTACATCTCAAACTTGTTGTGGACAACACGAAAGGAGGAAAGGTGTGATGATTACTTATTGGTTTGAACTTTTGAAAACGGAGATGGAAAATAAGAGTGTTGAACCTAAACCAGAAAAACAGGATGAAATGATTGATTTCTACCAAATTACTAACATTTTGATATGAGGGAGGTGATATTATGAAAAGGTTTGTTCAATGGATTCTTTCGAGACTTTTTCCCTATCATACGATAGAGTGCGAAAAGTTCAAGACAGATAGTCAGTGGGATAGGCAGAAACAAGTGGAGTCTGAACAATTTTATGGCGGCCATGATGGTACAGGCCGGATCTAAAAGGGAGGTGAAAAAAAAAATGAAAGCAATACCTATCACAGCTTCCAGATTAAAGGAAATGGTCAATGACCCTCACGAGAATATCGTTTTCCGGCAGACCCGAAATTGGGAACTCAAGCGTTGGAGTTGTGTTCAACGCCGCGGAACAGATAAAGCGTGGAGTAAGGTTGCCAACGAAAAAGAGATAATCAAAAAAGAGGGGTGGGCATATGCTATATGGCGGCTAAGGAAAATCATGGCCTACAAAATGGATAATGCTGGTAGACGCCACTGGAAAACGGAGATGTACAAAATTAGGCATGGGGTATATATGACGTACTATCTTATCTGTAAGCGTCGAGTATACTCCTTCCAAGGAACTTATTAATCCGGTAACCATGGGGGGACTTCGGTCCCCCTAAAACAAAGAGGGGGGGTGATTTATATGCATTGTTCACCAACATTAGAGCATTATCTACATCCAATGCATGTATATTGCAGGCTTCGTCGGGTGCTTCCTAAAAGACCAGCCCGGGAAGTCTGTTACATTTATGAATTAACTCTTTGGAAATTCTTAAAGGGGGTGATATAGATGACTATATTCAATTTCGAATTTAATTGGAATAATGTGGCTGCCATTTGTCCCGAGTATCTTAAGTATTTGGTAGCTGATTGCACTAACAACCATACTGAACCAGCGTGCTCAGAAGTAAAAATAGACGGTGGTCAGTCCGAGGAAGAAGATGACATCATATCTGAAGTTCACTCAAAAGATGATGAATGTCTGCATACTTCTTATCGTAAAAGGAACTATGAACCATCTCTCATACTTAAACCTATGTACAATGCCAAAGATGCACCTACAGGCAAGATGAACCCCTTGCAATTGATGCCCCCTAAATCTGTTTTGGATGCTGGTAGTAAAATGACGTTTCCGGGCAGGAAAGGATGGGCCACTCAATATACTATCACATCCAATATGTATAACGATAACACAATGAGTCTATGTAAAACCCGCATAGTGGAGAAAGAGGATAAAATTACACTTGTGCGGGCTAAATATTGGTTCGACCCGTGTAGAAATATAGTCAAGGATCAAAGTGGGGAGTTCAAGTGTCTCACCTATAACAAGAAAACAAAATGTCTTTATTATCTATTTAGAGAGCCTAAAAGACCTGCAGCTCCTAAGCGCACACGACGATATAGAACTAGAATTCAGGGACTATTGTGGAATGCAAATTTAGTGCTTCAGGCCTTTGGAGTGGTTTCGCCCATTATGATACAGAGTTTTATCGATTTGGTGGAAGAAGCTGTACTTAGGGATGTTCCAGATGCCTTCATTCCTGAATTTACGTTTACTGAGCCACCACAAACCAGGATCAGGATGGCGTATCTGAACCACTATAATCTGGAGCTGGATAATTTCACACGACGTAAACTATTGGTGCTCATTATCCAGCATAAGGCGGGTAGTAGGTTGGATTGGCTAACTGAAAAGGTGTTTACAAATATTTCTTGTCTACTCTCGATAGAAGGGGTCGAGGCTAGAATAGAATATAAAGATTTCCCTCATCCGAGAGATATTAAACGCGGGCATAAAAGGATGGTATCTAGAATAGTGCCTTCACTGCGCGCCTCTCGAAGTCTGAAACACCTGCTCAAATCTGTACTCGGTAAGTTCTATTCCAACCTCTACTTGAATCTCGTCAAGCATTGTGATATAATCGGAGAGATGTGGATAGTATTGCTAAGAGCTACTTATCACAGGTTTATGCCTAAGTATATCTATCATTGGATAACCGAGCTTACAAAAAATGAATCCTACTACAATAAAGAAGTTATGATACAAATAGTGGATTCTTTACGTTCTAGTAACACCCTAAATCCAGTTGACCATTTTGTGCCAGGCCCTCCCGATGGTCGTAGTAAAACCATAGGACCGGGTGCAAACATACTGGAAACATGGGTCAAAATAACCAAACGATTTATAGAAAATGGTCAGCCGATTGTTGCATGGAGTATGTGGCGAGATATGTATAATATGGCTGATGAGTTGTCCATAAGGATAAGACCCAATAAACTGATGTCGGCGGAAAATGTACATGACTACCATAATATCCTTTCTGATATATTGGATAGGGACAGAAGAGTGTCAATAAAGTACAAGGACCTGATATTCAGAGAGTTCGAATCGCCGAACAAAATGTATGGGAAGTTCAAGTTTACTCAGCTCGAAACCGCAGATGAATTGGTAAAAGAGGGTAGGGATATGCATCATTGTGTGGGTGGTTATGCGGGTAGGTGTGCAGATGGATACTCAATTATTTTCTCTATGCACACTGATAAACATAGTTATGTTACCATTGAGTTGGATGGTAGGGATCCCGAATATCCTATCCGGCAGAAATATACTATCAATGATGTCACAGTTACCAGTGAATCAATTATTGAGACGATTGAGGAATGGCACAAAGATACCCTCAGACTTCATAAAGGTGATACGACTACTTATTATCGGTTATGTGCAGCGGCCCGTGAAGCTGAGAAGTTGGAAGAGAAAATAAATAAAATAAATGAGCTGCGCAAAATCTGCGATAGCCAGAGACTCATTAATGAGGCAGTAAAACTAAGGGCGTGTATGAACAAAACTCATACCGCGGAACTGCCTTGGGAAGATGAAGACGGACTGACAGAGCAATACCAAAACGCCGGATTGGTACCAGTCCATGTCGCGTAGAAATGGAAATAAATCATTCAAACAGAAGCGAAACAAGGGCAATCATCAACGTAAACGTACCACTCGTGGATACCGGATGATGTCCAAATTCGAAAAATACAAGTGGTACGAGAAAGGAGGACCAAAAATGGAATCGGTAGCATTACCAAGAATAACAATTGCTGATGTAGAGTATTTTGTGGATTGTAGGCTTTGGGAACTCCGGGATGTTAACAATCCCCACAATGTCCGTGTCATGACATGTAAAAAGTGCTCTGACCGGGAATTCTGTGCACTCGCAGGTGACCCATACAATCTTGATGGCGCTTGCTTGATGGCAAAGTAATCGACGATTGACGTAGGTAACAACAACTAAGTACGAGGATAAGGCCGGTCGAAAGACGTCAGGAGCTACACTGTCCTAATACACACAAAAAGGAGGATCATCATGGATCAGAAAGTCGTTAACAAAAGGAATACGAACTATGCGTTTAAACTGGTTGGTTATCTTGGTCACGACAACAAACTGTTTGATAGAGTCTGTTCCGGTGGATGTAAGGGATTGTTCTCTTCCCGCGAGAACTGGGTCTGCCCCAAGTGTGGTAGGGAGTTGTCCTATATTCTGAGCGCGGACAATAAACCGATGGCCATTTCCGAAGGAACTGTCTATCCCGCCTTCGGTCCCAAGCAGGAAAAGCGAGATGCCTCTGAAGTTGCCAAGCGGAAAAACGGCATGCGACCTATCTATCGCTTCAAGATGTTCAGCTTCATGGATGAGCAGGGTATTCTCACCGCACCAATCGAGCATGACAAGTGTCTCAAGGGGGCTAAGGTGGAAATTTTGTCCATGAATCATCAGCTTGTACCTTCCTGGTTTGAGGTCAAGGCAAAGGAATCGGGACGGCGGAGTGAAATTCGGGTTGAACTCCTGGTTATGATATATACCAACTATGGGGATAAGGTTACAGTCCTCACTGAGAGGGAATATGCTGGTAGGATAGGGTCTTATCCAGTGAATGCTGCTGATGGTACCCCTGCGCCTATAACATTACCCGCTCAGAATGATGATGAGCGCCTCGATATGCTCCAGCGGCAGATTGACGAGATTAGGGCGGCAAAAACGGCACAGGCAGCGGCAGTTCCCGCTCCGCAAGGCGCAATGGTAGCCCAGGATACCGTGGAAGTGCCTTGGGAAGGCGAAGACGAACTGGTAGATCTCAGGGAGGCGACGGACCCTTTTGCAGCCGCTATATAACTACACTGTAAATGGCAATCGTGGCTGGGCCTGTAAGGGCTCAGCCTTCCCAACAGCCCTAAAAGTTGTCCAGCTGGGCAGCCCTAACGGAACAGTGGCAGATGTCCAGCTACACGGCCACGCTACGAGAACGGTAACAATATAACCAGCCCGCATACACGCATTACACACAGCCAAGAGTAACAGTGGCAGATGTCCAGCCAAGCGCGAAGCCCTATACACTAAACGGCAATACAGCCATAACAACCAAACGGCCATTCGGCTCAAACCAACTTTCGAACTTTAAACAAAGGAGGAGTGACATGAAAATTATCGACAATAAGGGGGCACCGCCGGAGTTAGTCCGTGCAATAGTGCACGAAGCAGAACTCATCCACTCTGTCAAAAGAGTGATATTTGATGCTTTCATAAAAGACTTGAACGGCGACCTGGGTGCATTTAACCCTACGAACGGGGTCATTATCATCGACCTGGGAAACTGTCTAACGAACAAATCCTGGATGAAAAAAGGTTTTATGTTCATAGCCAATGCATGGTTGAATTTGTTGATGACTGCTTTTCACGAACTCGCCCATGCTGCCCAACTCGACTTAGAACCGGCATTGGCAAACCTGGACAGGTTGCCTCAAATATATGAGGATGAGGCCACAGAAACGGCCGGGATAAGAGTGGTCAATTGGACCGACGAACATCCTATTCCGAAGTTGAACGAATTGGGGTGGGTCGGAGACCAGATGAAAGCAATATTCAACGACCTATACTTCACCATGCCTGATATGGTAGGTGAAGAACTAGACTTGGAGGGAACAGAGATTGCCGCCTACGCGGAGCAACGTGCCCACACCAGCCGGGAGTATAGCACAGAACAGGAAACAGCCCTGCTGCTCAAACAGATTGACGACGGAATGATTGGAAAAAAGGTTGGTGAGAAAAGGTATCTCACCGCCTACGAAGCAGTGGCAATGTAAGAAAAACCCTTAACAACCACCAAGGAGGGAATTATGAACAATCAAGAAAGAATGGCAACTTTACAGAGGGTTTTCAAAACAATATTCCAGTCCAAAAAAGCCGGCATGGACATCACGAAAGTGAACATGCAAACCAACACTGGTCTATGGCCGGGCAGGTGGTTCAAAGATTCCACTACTGGTCAACAAACTCTGCGTGGATTTGATTTCACGTGTAATCTCGGAGACCGGACCATTAGCCTTAGATGTTTGGAGCAAAATCCGAACAAAACGGATAAGTTCGGTAACCTGAAGAAACATGCTGCGCTCGCACGTCAGGGGCATCAGATTATGTGGGTGATCGATAGAAACAGTTCCTATCTCGGTGGCATTATAGATGGTGTTTGGCAACCAAGTTTTCAGCCCGCGACAACGCCTGTCAAATATCAAAGAGCCACCCCACAGCCAGATCCTCAAATCCCACCTGCG
>Ga0307424_1001714_pt1 | contig 11334 bp, 14 predicted proteins | sample SalMarWE160320MG_FD_202157 | JGI IMG/M metagenome (GOLD analysis project Ga0307424, IMG submission 202157) | Salt marsh sediment microbial communities from the Plum Island Ecosystem LTER, Massachusetts, United States - WE1603-20 | ecosystem: Environmental > Aquatic > Marine > Intertidal zone >...
GTAGTACGCCGTGTGAATCCCGGCCATCGCCGCGTCCAGGGTCCGGCGCTCCATCACGTCCCCGGCGACGATCTCGGTACCGGGTGCCACTCGCGGTCGCAGGAACTCGGGACGCCGCGCGAGACAGCGAAGCCCGACCGCCCGTCGCTCGAGCACCGGTAGCAGTCGCCCGCCGATGTACCCCGTGGCACCGGTGAGGAGGACGGTAGGGCCGCCGGTCATTGCGGCGGCGGTGTGGTTGCCGGCAGCGGAGTCGATTGGCCCGGCGACCGCATCAGCAACGCGACGTCGTATCCCTGGGTCACGGCCGTAGACACCATCCGCTGATAGGTCGCCTCATCCAGCCTCGGCGTGCGCGACAGGATCCAGAGATACCGGCGGTTCGGATCCCCGACCAGTGCCGCGCCGTAGTCGTCCGTGACGTCGAGGATCCAGTAGTTCCCCCACACCATCGGCAGGAAGGACAGGAATCCGGGCGCGAAGCGGATCCGAAGCTTCGAGGTCGGGCCATTGCGCTCGGCGAGCCGCGCCCGTCCCTCGGCTCGCGTCACGCCGCCGTCGGCGGTACGGCACGCGTTCACCACACGGATCGGTCCGTCCGGCAGGAGCGTGTAGTCCGCCGTCGTCTCGCCCGCGCACATCGCCTGGAAGCGGTTTGGGAATCGGGCGACCTCGTACCAGCGACCCGCGTAGCGTGCGAGGTCGACGCTCTGCGCCGGCCGCACCGGGCCACGTGTGGTGTCCCGGGCGGCCGCAAGGGTCAGGAGTATCGAGACCAGCGCAGTCGTCGCCATCATGGGTGCCTAGAAGTTGAACCGGAGTCCTGCCGCAAATGGCCAGACCCAGGAGTTGGTGGTGCCGACCTCCCAACAGACTGTCGAAGAAGGTAGGCCAAGCTGGTCGTTTTGTCAACGTTCTGTCAATATAATATCCTTGACAGTTACTGGACGTACGATACATTAAACCAATCATGAGCGCTCACTCGCAAGGCAACGAGCCCCGCCACCCGATACGCGTCGTGTCCGAACGCACCGGGCGCTCCCCCGACGTCCCGCCGAGGCAGCCGTGCGCCACTACCTGCCGAAGGTCCTCGAGCGGGAGGGCCGCCGTTCGCCCCACCGGACGGCCGGCTTGTGTCGCTTTACCCCTCGGCGGTCGTCCATGGTTGTGCAAAGGCCAATGCCTCCATAGACTTCCGCACGTCGGGGGCTGGGCTTTCGACCCAGTACCGCCCCCGCGCACACGGCGGCCTCGCAGGACTCCCTTCACATACGTGCGCAGAAACCAGTACGGCTGACCGGCCGATTGTCGGTAGGCCGTGCCACAACGATAGGAATTTCGTGCCCTTCAGCAGCTTGGAACTACACCCGAGTCTCCTCCGCGGGATTCGGGATCTCGGATTCGTCCGTCCCACGCCCATTCAGACCGAGGCCGTTCCGCCCGGACTCGCGGGTCGGGACTTGATCGCGTGCGCCATGACGGGCAGCGGCAAGACGGCGGCCTTCCTGTGGCCGATCATGCAACAGATTCTCGCGAAGCCGCGTCGGGCGACGCGGGCGTTGGTCTTGACACCCACGCGGGAGTTGGCGGCGCAGATCCTCGGCGACCTCCAGGATCTCGGGAAGCACACCTCGATCACCGGCGCCGCCGTGTTTGGTGGCGTGGGGATGGGCCCACAGGAGACGGCGTTCCGTCGGAAAGTGGACGTGCTCATCGCCACGCCGGGCCGGCTGCTCGACCACCTGCAGTCGGATTATGCGCGGCTCGATGCGATCGAGTACTTCGTCCTTGACGAAGCCGACCGGATGCTCGACATGGGCTTCCTGCCAGATGTGAAGCGCATCATCGGTAGGCTTCCCGAGCGGCGCCAGACCCTCCTCTTCAGCGCCACGATGCCGGAGCCGATCGTCGCGCTGACGCGCGAGATGCTCAAGTCACCGGTCCGCATTCAGCTCCAGCGGCGGGCGGCCCCGGCCCCGGGGATCACGCAGGCGGTGTATCCGGTGCCGCAACACTTGAAGCGGAGCCTGCTGGTGAAGCTGCTCGAGCGCGGTGACTTGAAGGAAGCGCTGGTGTTCACGCGCACGAAGCACCGTGCCGACCGACTCGCCAAGGCGCTGGTGAGCGCGGGCATCGTGGCGGAGCGGATCCACGGCAATCGGTCGCAGCCGCAGCGCACGGCGGCGCTCGCGGGATTCAAGTCGGGCAAGTTCCGGGTGTTGGTCGCCACCGACATCGCGGCGCGCGGCATCGACGTGGAAGCGTTGGGGCACGTGGTGAACTTCGACGTGCCGAAGGTGCCGGACGACTACATCCATCGCGTGGGCCGGACGGCCCGGGCGGAGGCGGTCGGTGAGGCGTTCACGCTGGTCGCGCCGGAGGAAGAGGCCGAGCTGCGGGCCATCGAAAAGGTGGTGGGGCAGCGGTTGCCCCGAGTGACGGTCCCCGACTTCGACTACCGCGCCAAGGCCGAGGAGAAGCTGGAGGTGCCACTCGTCGAGCGGATCGCGGCGATCCGGATGCGCAAAGCCGACGATCGGGCGCGGGCCAAGGTCAACGCGGAGCGCCGCGCGGCGGCGGCCCTGCGCGGGATGGCGTCGCCCGGCCCCACACGCTCACGCCGGTCCCGCGGCCGGCGCGGTTGACACCGACGAGAATTGACTCTATAGTACAAAGTACTTTACCGTACAGACGGTCACGCGATCATGCGGCTCTTCGACCTGTTGTTCCTCGCGCTGTTCGTGACCGGCGTCGGCCTGCTGGTCGCGTCCGCGGTCGCCGCCGTTCGTGGTCGCGGCCGCGCCGCGAGGACCCTGCTGCGACGGCTCGGGCTCGCCGCGATCGCGTATCTCGGCATCGTCGTGATCGTGTCACTCGCGTCGCCCCGGCGCATCGTTCATGTCGGCGACGATCAATGCTCCGATGACTGGTGCATCGCGGTCACGAACGTCCGGCGCACGCCCGTGGCCGCGGGCGTTTCCTATGAGCTGACGTTCCGCCTCTCGAGCCGGGCGCGCCGCGTGGCGCAGCGCGAGCGCGGCGTCCGCGTCTACCTGCGGGACGAACGTGGCCGCCGATACGATCCCGATGCCGCGGCGGACGTTCCGTTCGACGTCCGGCTCGATCCGGGGCAGCAGGTCACCACCACGCGCGTGTTCACCGTGCCCGCCGACGTGCCCGCCGTCGGACTCATTGTTGCGTTGGGAGGCGGCTTGCCGTTTCCCGGATGCTGCATCATCGGTGACGAAGGCAGCCTGCTGCACAAACGAACGGAAGTGCGACTCACCTAGCGTTCGCGGCGTGCGTGGCTGGCCGCCGCGAAAGGGCAATCGTGCTACTGTGGCTTGAACGCGAGGCTGTCCGTCGCGTTGCCCGGAAACGTCTCCAAACCCGCCATGGTGGTGCAGGATCGCCGATCGTCTTCATCGGGTGCGAATCACGCTGGCCGACGCAGGTTCGAGCGTCTGTCTAGTTGTCTTCGTACTTGAACGACACCTTGACCTTGGCCCGGTAGCTCTCGATCTTGCCGTCCTTCATCTGCATGTCGAGTTGGGAAATTTCCGCCACGCGGATGTCGCGCAGGCTCTTCGATGCGCGCGCGACCGCGGCGGCGGCTGCTTTCTCCCAGGACTGTGTGCTGGTGCCAACCAGCTCGATGATCTTGTAGACGCTCTCCGCCATGTTGGATGCTCCTCAGTATGGGTGGGCTGCCCGCTAGCAGGTGTGCGGCTGCGCAGCGGTCGGCCACTCGACGACGGCCGCGTGCGTCACCGATGTCATCCGGGAACCTGCCACGCGGGCGAGCGGCACGCTAGGCCGCGCCCGGAAGCGGGACGCGGCAGCGTCGTGCGCTGATTCTCCTGCCGTGTGCCCGGGGTGTCCGCACACGACCTCACGATGGCTTCCTTGCTACGACACACCACACGCGATGCGCGACGATCATGGGATCGGGGTATTTGCGTGCTAGGAGCTGGCGCAACGCGTCATCGAAGCGCACCACCTCGGGCGGCGGAAGGCCTCCGGAGCCCACCCCGTTGCACGTCCGCATCCTGCCGCGCCAAGCCACATGCGAGAACGCCTCATCGTGGTCGTAGCAGAACGCCTCGACGAGTGTGAAGCCACCGTGCAGCACTTCCTCGATGCGCTCGGGGAACAGTCCCGTCGACCCAGCCATGGTCCAGGAAGGATTGAACGCCAGGATCAGTTCCTCGGTGTCGCGCGCTACGGGAGCATGTTCCACCAAGTACGGATAGTCGACGATGGCCAGGATACCGTCCGGACGGAGAACCCGCCTGGCTTCCGCCATCGCCGCGTCGCCGTCGAACCAATGCCAGCATTGGCCGGCGGTCACCAGGTCGAAGGCCCCCGCCTCCAGGCCGGTCTGCTCCGCGCGGGCGACCTGAAAGCGCGTCTTGTGCTCCAGATGCCGCTCGCCGGCGACACGCCGTGCCGTCGCTACTTGGTTGGCGGAGGTATCGATGCCCACCACGGCGCTGCCACGCGCGGCGAGCTCCACAGCGACGGTCCCGGGCCCGGTGGCAAGGTCGAGCGACCGGGATCCCTCGAGAGGGACGATCGCGTCGAGTCGCCGATAGAAGGACGGCGGAAGTCCGGGGCGATAGGCCGCGTAGTCGTCGCTGTGTCTTCCGAAGTCGACGGTGCCCATGAGTCGCTAGGGAAGAGCCGAAAACGCGCGCATCAGTCCGTCGCGTCGATCAGCGGCGGATGGCGCGGAGCGGGCCGAGCATCACCCCTGGGCCCGCGCCGCGGCTCAGGCTGGTGGCTTGCCCTTGGCGATACGTACGCCGCTGATCGGTCCACCCAGCAAGGCGCTGATGAGACACAGATGGAAGACGCCCGCCACGAGGGGAACCAGGCCGACCACCATCAGGACGATGCCCGCCGTTCCCGCGCGCTGGGTGTAGCCCCAGCCGATGAGCGCAAGGCCGGCAACGATGCGTGTGATGCGGCCAGCCGGGGTGTTGATGAATTTGGCGAAGCCGGACTGCGCGAAGGACTCAGCCAAGCTCATGTGGTGCCTCCATGGACTGACGTGGAACGGTCGGGTACCGATGGCAGCGGCATGCCCGCCCCGATGATTGCGACCTGCCCGCGAGCGAGGGGAAGGCGAGCGCTCGTACGCCGCACGCCCACCCCGACCAGGAGCCTACCACACGAGTGAGCGGTTCGCTAGCGCGCTCACGGGCGATGAGGCCGACGCGCCGATGTGGCAGCCCGGAGCAAGCGTTGCGCAACTCCGCGAAGCAGGTCCAGGTACTCATCCGCGGCGGCAGCCAAGAAACCGGAGGGGTGTCGGTGGTCGGCGGGCCCATCACTTGAGATGGCTCATCACATTGATGACCACGCCGTTTGGATCTCGCACGTGAAACCGGCGTACCCCCCAGGGTTCGTCGGTCAGCGGATAGACGATGCGACAGCCGCGCGACACGGCCTCGGTGTGAACCGCCTCGACGTCACCAACCTCGACCGTCAGCGTCACGTTCCCATGTGCTGGAGCCGAGGCCTCCCCACGAACAAGGCTGATCTGGGCGGTGGGGTTGTCGGGTGACGCAAGCGTCACGATCCAGTCGATATCCATCGCAACCCGGAAACCCAGCAGCCCCGTGTAGAACGCTCGGCTCTCATCCAGACGGTCGGTCGTGACGTTGGGTACTACGCGGGTGATACCCATCGGTCTCCTGACGTCGTGGTTCCGACTACTGAGCGATTCCGGTCGGTCTCACGGTACCCTATCGCCGAGCATCGAGTCGGCGCTGAAGCGCCGATGACAAATCGCCCACCTCGTCCCATATGACCGAGGAGCCCTGGCAAAAGCCCGCAGCTTGAGCCCCAATCCATTGCTCGTAACCCGAGGTCTTGATGGCCGCGAACGGCGTCCACGCAGCCGTGCTTGTTTGCTGCGCTGGCAGAAACTGGCCGCACACCATGTACTGCTTTCCTCCACTGGGAGTCACAATGTGCCCAATGCGCACATCACGGAAGCGGACAGGATCTGGCGGCCGGTGGGTATGAAAATCAGTAGCGGCTGCGGTGAGCAAGAACTCTACGACTGAATCTACTGATGCTCTTTGCAGTGCGGGGCCAGGTGCCTGGGCGAGATTCAGCGTCTGGGGTTCACTGCGCCTGACTGGAGCCGTGCTGCAGGCTGCGAGACCTAATGCGGCAAACAAGACTGCAAGATGTCGCATGGATTGTCCTCGGGCTAACGGCTTCGGGTTCTGCAACGGGCGCCTTGTCAGCAGCAACGTTGAGCTGACCCCCAAAGTTGATCCACCTATTAGTGGACTCGCTCGCGCTGTTGGACAAGCTTACGCTCGTCCGTGAAGGCCGCAAACTCGGTGGGGGTCAGCTCACCGAGGGCGCTATGCGGCCGGACGTCATTGTAGTCGTTCCTCCAGGCTTCAATGGTGACGCGGGCGCGTTCGATCGACGTGAACCAGTGGAGGTTGAGACAGTCGTCGCGGAACGTCCCGTTAAAGCTCTCGATGAAGCCGTTCTGATAGGGCTTGCCCGGCTGGATGAAGTCGAGCTTGATGTCCCGACTGTACGCCCACGCATCGAACGCGCGGCTCGTGAATTCCGAGCCATAGTACATACGGAAGCAGGGTAGCCAGCCACCGGCAGGGGAAGCATCCTGGATGGCATCCCGACCACCAGGAGCCGCTGCGATGACTGGCCACCCCGATGCTTCGAAGCAGAATGTCCCGGCGACTTGGGTCGCCATCGATATCGCGAAAGATAGCCACGTTGTCTTGGCCGAGAGCCCGGCGGGCCGGCGGCAGTTCCGGGTAGCGAACACGGCAGAGGACTTTGGCCGGTTGCTGAGTTTCCTGCGCAGCCAGCCCGCGCCGGTCCGCATCGCCTTCGACCCGACGGGCATGTACCATCGACCGCTGGCCTATCGGTTGGTCACCGCAGGGTTCGACGTGGTCCTCGTTTCCTCGCTGGCCTGCTGCCGGTATCGCGAGGCCCGCTACACCTCCTGGGATAAGAACGACCCCAAAGATGCGCAGGTCATACTCGAGCTGCTGCGCCAAGGACTCACGATGCGATACGTGGATCCGCTGATCGCGGGGTGGCATGACATTCAAGAGGTCGCCAAGACCTACTGGCAGGTCACCCTGGCGCGGACTAGGGTGCGGCACAGTCTACTGACCCACTTTCTGCCCATCTACTGGCCCGAGTTTGCGCGCTACTGGCGCGCTGCGCGCAGTGAACAGTTCATCGCGATGCTGCTGGCGTACCCGACCCCCGGGGCGATCACGGCCCAGCCTCTGGACGCCTTCCTCACGGCTGCCTGGCCCGTCGCCGGCCGCAAGGTTGCCAAGCGTGCGTGGCTCACGGGAGTGTATGAACTCGCCCAGCATTCCGTCGCGCTCCCGGTCGCCAGTGCCAGTCCCGCGATCGCGACCTTCCGCCTCCGCTTGCAGAGCTTCCTCGACCTGTCGGTCCAGCGCGTCGCCTTGCTTTCGTGTCAGCAGCACAGCTTCCGTGCCGCCGCCACCGTCGCCTTGGCCTTCCCCTTCGACCGCACCAGCTTCTGATACTGCTGTCCCACGGGCCCCGGCGCCAGCTTCAGGCTCTGCACCATCTCGATCAACAGCCACTTGAGCCACGGACTCCCCGCGCGGCCCACGCCGCCGTGGCGGGTCTTGTCCCCGGAACTCTGCGTGCTCGGCGTGAGCCCCGCATACGCCGCCAGCTCGTGCGCCGAGTGGAACCGGTGGATCGTCCCGATCTCGGCGAGCAGCAGCGCCGCACCGAACGTCCCGATGCCCGGCCAGGTCTGCAGCTGCTGCGCCACCGGGTCGCCCTGCACGAGGCGCTTCACCCGATCGTCGAGGCCGTGGATCCGCGCATCGAGCGCATCGACCAGCTCGAGGAGCAGATCCACCTGCACGCGGGCCGCCGGGGAGAGCGCCACCGTGGCGAGCCAGGCCCGGCCCGCGCGCCCGTAGAGATCGGTCACCGTGGTCCGACAGTTCTCGGCGGTGAGCTGCCCGTGGATCCGATTCTTGAGCTGCGTCCGCACCCGCACCAGATACGCCCGGCCCCGCAGCAGCTTCCGCCGGGCGCGTACCGCGGCGTCCGGGACCCAGATCACCGGCGGCAGATTGGTGCGCAGGAGCTCGGCGAGCTTGCGGGCGTCGATGGGATCCGTCTTGCAGCGCGCCTGCCAGATGCGCTTCACCTGATAGGGATGGGCCGCCACCGCGGCGATGCCTGCCGCGCTCAACTGATCGTGCAGCCAGGCCCAGTAGAGCGTCGCCTCCATCGCCACGGTCACCGCGTCGCCGAGACCGCGACACCACGCGACGAGTGCGTCCACGTCCGGCGGCAAACGGCGATGTTCAGCCACGATCTGGCCGCCCTCGTCGAGCGCGCACGCCGTGATGTATCGCTTATGCAGATCCAACCCGACCCAGCGCATCGGAGCCTCCAGTGGAAGACCACCAGAACGTGGCCCTCGCGGCGTTGCTCCGGAACTCCTCAGGAGCCGCCCGAGGGCCGCTCCGCGCTTTCATATGGTCGTGTTAGGCGTCACGCGTGCGTCGCCAGGAGCCTGGGCGACGGCGCGTATGCAGGCACGCGATGATCTCAACCGTTTCGGCGTCGAGTTGGTGATAGTAGACCGCGTACGGAAAGCGCGCGACAAGGGCGCGGCGCACGTGCCCTCGCACGATCGGGAAAGCCTCGTGGTGTTGGGCAATGAGGTGCTCAAGGGTCTGGACGGCCGCTTCAAAGCGGGCCCCGCGTCCGGCTCGTTCTGCTTCATACCAGGTGCGGGCTTCCCCGAGGTCGCGGCCGGCCGCGAGCCGGTAGACAACCCGCACGGCGGCCTATTGGGGTCGGAGGAACCGCGATTGCACGTCGTCCCAGCTCAGCCGCTCAGGATTTGGATCCGCCAGGCGCCGATCGAGCTCTTCCTTGTGCCACTCAGGTACCGGCACCCGAGAGGGGTCGGCGGCAACGCTGTCCCAGACTTGCGCGAGCAGATCAAGACGCTCCTCGACAGGGAGCCGGAGGATTTCGTCTAGGAGAGCCTTGGGTGTCATGACTGGAATCTCGGGGGATCAGCCGAGTCGCGCAACTCGGCCCGCGTGACGCATAACGTCATGGAATTGAGCCGCGGGCGACCCGCCGGCCGCCACACAAACACAGTCCTTCCTTCTCGGCCACACGGACGCCAGTCGGCGCGGGGACGCTCGGCCGGGGAACGCCCGTCGGCTCCAATTCCGCCTCTGAAAGCGCGGTTGTCAACGCACGCACCTCCCTTACGACCGCCGCCGCGGCCGCATCCTGCGCCCTGCGAATGGCCCACCGCTCCCTCACCGTCGAGCGCAGCCCGAAGCTGGCTTCACGCGCCTCTGCGGACACCGCGGCCCAGGAGCATCGTTTCGAAGGAGGTGGCCCATTCGGGTTACCGGGAAGACGGCTACCCTACGCCGCCGAGCCCAGTGCTTGGACCGGGCGCACCTCCAGCCTCTCATGCTGCCGGAGCCACTCGTCGTAGCTCCAGTCTTCTTTCAAACACCAGTACAGGTAGCAGCACAGCTTCCGCGCCGCCGCCACCGTGGCCTTCGCCTTGCCCTTCGCCCGCAGCAGCTTCTGATAGTGCTGCCCCACCGGCCCCGGCGCCAGTTTCAGACTCTGCACGATCTCGATCAGCAACCACTTCAACCACGGGCTCCCAGCCGGCCCCACACTCCCGTGTCGCGTCTTGTCCCCCGAGCTCGCCGTACTCGGCGCGAGCCCCGCGTAGGCCACCAAGGCGTGGGCTGAGCGGAACCGCGCAATCGTCCCGATCTCCGCCACCAGCATCGCGGCCCCGAACGTGCCAATGCCGGGCCACGTCTGCAGCCGCTGCGCCACCGGATCCCCCTGCGCCAACCGCTTGACCCGATCGTCGAGTCCATGGATCCGGACGTCGAGGGTGTCGAGCACCTCAAGCAGTAGGTCGACTTGCAGCCGCGCCGCCGGGGAGAGCGCCACGGTCGCCAGCCACGCGCGGCCGGCCCGGCCGTAGAGGTCGGTCACCGTCGCGCGGCAGTTCTCGGCCGTCAGATGCCCGTGGATCCGGTTCTTCAGCCGCGTGCGCATGCGGACAAGGTAGGCCCGCCCCCGCAGCAGCTTCCGTCGCGCCCGCACGTCCGCGCCCGGCACCCAGATCGTGGGCAGCAGATTGGCCCGAAGCAGCTCGGCCAGCTTGCGGGCGTCGATCGGATCCGTCTTGCACCGGGCCTGCCAAATGAGCTTCACCTGGTACGGGTGCGCGGCCACCGCCGCGATCCCGGCGGCACTCAACTGATCATGGAGCCACGCCCAGTACAGCGTCGCCTCCATCGCCACCGTCACCGCGTCGCCTAGTCCCGCGAGCCACGTCGTGAGGGGCGCCACGTCCGGGGGCAGGCGCCGATGTTCCGCGACGATCTGCCCCGTATCATCGAGCGCACACGCCGTGATGTAGTGCTTGTGCAGATCCAACCCGACCCAGCGCATCGGAGCCTCCTGTGGAAGACCACGGGAACGTGGCCCGCGCGACAATGCTCCGGAACCTCCTCAGGAGCCGCCCGCGGGCCGCTCCGCGCTTTCATATGGTCGGGTTAGGCAGCAACTCGCCCCTAAAACTCATAGGTCATCTCTATCCGCCTCGGGACCGGACACTGATTGACGAGGGCTGGCACGAATAGGGATCGGCTGAGAGCGCGGCGGACCGACGCCTTCCAGGGCTCCGAGACCCGGTTGTGGAAGACGACCGACGCGGTGTCGGCGCGCCCCTCGGCCGAAACGACGAAACTGAGAGCACTCTTCTGAGGGAAGTCCCCCGGCTGCCTGGTCACCATCATCCCAGAGGCCATCGCTGGGCCGGATGCAGATGCCGTGTCGAAGTACTGCGGACTTGCGGCAATCAGGGCGGCACATTCCTCGGCGCTGCGCCGCGGACGATCGTCGGGAGCCCGGAAGGCCTCCCAGTCCACCGGGGGAGGGGCTGGCTGCGGGGGCGTGGTGCAAGCCCCGAGAATCAGAAGGGCGATCAGAAGTCGCATGGTTGCTGCCTAACGGTTCGCGAATCTGCTGCGGGCGCCTTCTTTCCAGCAGCAACGTATATCAGACGGCTTGTCCAGGGAGCCCACCACGCGAGTGAGCGCTCTGCTCCGCGCGCGCCCGACAGCAGCAAGCACCGGTTGGGCAGCATGCCTCAGGCGCGATGAAACGAGTGCGACGTTGCCGAGTTCCTCCGCAGATGCCAGGGGAACGTCATGGCGAACCAACTCGTCAGCAATGCGGAGGCGATCGCTCCCCTCCATGAAT
>Ga0307424_1001716_pt1 | contig 11314 bp, 14 predicted proteins | sample SalMarWE160320MG_FD_202157 | JGI IMG/M metagenome (GOLD analysis project Ga0307424, IMG submission 202157) | Salt marsh sediment microbial communities from the Plum Island Ecosystem LTER, Massachusetts, United States - WE1603-20 | ecosystem: Environmental > Aquatic > Marine > Intertidal zone >...
AGGTGAAGACCTCGGTCGAGAAGGGCATGAGCCTCTCGGAAGCGATGCAGAAGCATCCGAAGGCCTTCGACAGGCTCTATGTGGCGATGGTTCGTGCGGGTGAGGTGGGCGGCGTTCTCGACAGCACACTCGTTCGTCTCGCCGACACCCTCGAACGCGGCGTCGAGCTGAGAGGCAAGGTGAAGTCGGCAATGACCTACCCGACCGCCGTGCTGGGTCTCGTGCTGCTGATCCTCACCGCGATGCTCGTGTTCGTCGTTCCGATGTTTGAGGGGATGTACGCGGATTTGGGCGGGACGCTACCTGCTCCGACCCGTGTTCTTCTCGGGCTGTCGAGATTCATGGTCTCCTACTGGTACATCATCCTCGGGATCGGGGCCGGGGGCATTTTCGGTTTCCGTCGGTGGGTGAGCACGGATCACGGACGCTTCGCCTTCGATCGGATAAAGCTCAAGGTGCCGGTGTTCGGAGGCCTCGCCCGTAAGAGCGCTATCGCGCGCTTCTCCGAGACGCTGGCATCGCTGACGAGAACGGCGGTTCCGATCCTTCAGGCGATGGACATCGTCTCCGAGACGGCGGGCAACGAGGTGGTTGCACGGGCCATCCGTGACGTTCAGGCGTCCGTCAAGGAAGGCGACTCGATCGCATCCCCTCTGGCGCAGCACCCGATCTTCCCGCCGATGGTCGTACAGATGCTCGCCGTGGGAGAAGAAACCGGTGCGCTCGACACGATGCTCGACAAGCTTGCCGATTTCTACAACGCCGAGGTCAATGCCACCGTCGACAGCCTGACATCCCTGCTCGAACCTCTGCTGATGGTCGTGCTCGGAGGCACCGTCGGGTCGATGATCGTCGCGTTGTACATGCCGATGTTCAACCTGATCAACCTGGTGCAATAGGCGAACAGCCAACAGCGAACAGCGAACAGCCAACAGCCAACAGATGGCAGCTGACCGCGAACATCCTGTTCCCGCAGTCTTGAGTGAACAGCCAGCAGCTACCTGTGGACAGTCTTTGCGGCGAGAAGTCACGCATGCCCCGCGACTGGCAGAGGTGGTGGTCGACCGAGTACGGAATACGTGGGACGGCGGCCGGAACCAGCAACGCGAGCTTCGTTCGCCAAGGGACTAGCCCAAGCGAGGCACACAGATCAGTTCTATCGACCTAGCGGAAAGTGCTCAACCAACCGCGGTAGGTGACCGATATATGGACCAAGGGTCGAGCGTGACCCGAAAGGAGAGCAAGCATGATGGACAAGATCCGCAAGGGTCTCCGGAGTGACGAAGGCTTCACACTCGTGGAGTTGATGGTGGTCGTGCTGATCATTGCCATTCTCATGGCGATCGCCATCCCGACGTTCCTCGGAGCCCGAGAGAAGGCTCAGGACAGGGCCGCACAGAGCAATCTTCGCAACGCCCTGACCGCCGAGAAGGTCTACTACGTCGACAAGCAGGCGTATACCGCCACGGAGACCGACATCAAAGCGATTGAGCCAGCATTGACGTTTGCAGCGGGTTTCACCGCCCCGGCAGCTGGCACGGTCAACATCGGAATCGGCGGCACCAACGGTTCGAATGTGTGTCTGACGGCCACGTCGGCTTCGGGCACCGTCTTCCTGCTCGCCGATGTCACGACCGGGGCCGATGCGGGCACGTACTACGGTACAGCGGCCGTTGCCGACTGTGATACCGCCACGGTGAAAGGCTTGAAAACGACCGGCTGGTAGAAGACCAGCCCTCTACGAAGAAGGGGAAGAGGCGGCAATGCCGCCTCTTCCCTGATCTTCCAGGAGTATGAGATGTCGACCCGTAGTGTCACCAAGGGCAGGGACCAAGGGTTCTCGCTTGTCGAGTTGCTGGTCGTGATCACCATCCTGGCGATCCTGATGGCGATCGCGGTACCGACGTTGTTCGGGGTGAGACTGCGGGCGCAGGACACGGCTGCGCAGAAGCGGCTGGTCACAGCGTTGAAGGTGGAGGAGATTCACGCGACCGGCCACGAAGGCTACACGGACGATGATGGGGTGCTCGAAGGTCTCGAAGCGAGTTTGGACTGGAATGCCACGAATGACGATGCGGTGCACGTGCTCGTCGCTAGCGTGGTCACCACCGATGACGCCGTCTTGCTGTATACCAGATCGAATTCCGGAAGCTGGTTCGGGCTTCGTCGGGATCGATCCGGGGCACTCTCCGGCCGCCACACGTGCGCAGGTGCCGCAGAGACGGATGTGGATGAGATGACTGACTGCACGGGGCACGATTGGTAGGCCTCCTGATTGCCGGGGCGGGAATGCTGGGACTTGTCATCGGGTCCTTCTTGAACGTCGTTGCGTACCGAGTTCCACTGGGGAAGTCTGTGGTATCACCCCCGTCCGCATGTCCTTCGTGCGATGCACCGATACGTCCTAGAGACAACATCCCTGTGCTGTCGTGGATGCTGCTCCGGGGTCGATGCAGGGACTGCGCGGCGGAGATCTCCCCGCGGTACCCGATTGTGGAAGCCTTCACCGCGCTGGCCTTCGCGGGGACCGCCTGGTTCATCGGGCCTCGATGGATACTCATCCCATACCTGTGGTTCGTCGGCGTCACGATTGCTCTGACCCTCACGGATCTCGATCACCAGCGCATCCCCAATCGGATTCTGTACCCATCAACCGTCATCGGCGCCGTGCTTCTCGCTGGCGGGGCGCTGTTGGATGGCGAGCCCGGGACGCTGCTGGTTCGAGCGCTCGAGGGAGGATTGGCGTACTTCGCACTGTTGTTTCTCATCGCACTTGCCGCACGTGGAGGTTTCGGTATGGGAGACGTGAAGCTTGCTTTCTTCCTGGGACTGTTCCTCGCCTACGTCTCATGGGGCACATTGGTGGTTGGGGTCTTCGCCGCGTTCGTCGTGGGGGGCGTGGTCGCGTCGGGGTTGCTCGTGACCAAGGTGCGGGGGAGGAAGGACCCCATTGCGTTCGGTCCGGCGCTGGTCGCCGGTGCATGGATCGCGATTCCGTTCGCCGGACGCCTGCTCTCCTGGTATTTGGGAGGCTGATGCTGGTCCGCATGCTTGCCGAGGACACGGCCGATTGGTAGGCTCCGAAATGACACTGATGTAATTTCGGTGTGCGGCCCGGTGGCCGTGCAAGGTCGGGACGCTGCCCGGCCGGGGCGGAGTGAGAGTGGCGACCAACGTCGGTCTGGATATTGGCACAAGTGCGGTTCGTGCTGCGGTGGTGCAAGGGGGTAAGGGACTCCCCGTACTGAAGCGGTATGGGCAGGTGTCGCTCCCTGTAGGAGCCGTGAGTGCCGGTGAGATCGTCGAACCCGACACCGTCCGAGACGCACTCACGCAGCTCTGGAAGACAGCGAAGCTTCCACGGAAACGCGTGATCGTAGGCATCGCCAACCAGCGGGTCATCGTTCGGCGCATCGACATCCCATACATGTCCGAAGAGGAGTTCCGAGAGTCGCTCGCGTACCGCGCCGCGGAGTACATACCGATTCCGATCGATGAGGCGATTCTCGATTTCGTTCCACTCGAGGAGTTCACGACGCCGGACGGCGAGGCCATGCTTTCGGTGCTGGTGGTTGCCGCGCAGCGCGATATGGCCGCAACGGTGCTCGAGGTGCTGTCGGGTGTGGGTGTCAAGCCGATGGCGATAGACCTCCAGGCGCTTGCGCTGGTTCGTGCGGTTGTCGGAATCGGTATCGATCTGAGCGAGGGCGCGCGTGCAATCGTGACCATTGGGGCAGGTGTCACACAGCTCACGATCGTCAAGGCCGCGTCCGTCCGCTTCCTCCGGACCGTTCCGATCGGCGGTGAGACGTTCACGAGAGCGCTGGCCGATGCCCTCTCCGTCGACTTCCAGAGCGCCGAGCGTCAGAAACGACGTCTCGGTGTTCTGCCCGACGGGGATCCGTTCGAGGAGTCCGACGAGGGCAGGAAGGCTCTCACGGTCGAAGCCGACACACTCATCGAAGAGGTGCGCGGGTCGATCGAGTACTACCGGTCGGAGTCCGGGGGCGATCGGGTGTCGAGCATCCTCATCTCCGGGAACGGCGCGCGACTCCCGCATCTCGCCAACCGGTTGGGTGTTTCGCTCGGTCTGGCCGTGGAACCGGTACGGGTGGACCAAGGATCCATACGGATTGGGAAGCTCGGCATGTCGGAATCGGAATTCGCACAGGTTCAGCCGGTGCTTCCCGTCGCTGTCGGTCTTGCACTCTGGGGTGAGACGTGATGCGCCCAATCAACCTCCTCCCTCCGGAACTCGAGCAGAAGAAAGAAGCGCGCAGGCGAGTGATCGGTTTGATCGCACTTGGTGTAGCGTTTCTGGCTCTCCTTGCCGTTGTCACCTACTGGCAGAACGGGAAAGTTCAGGTCGCCAAAGACGACCTCGCGAGTCAGGAGCAGGTCAACCAGGAGACCCAGCAGAAGATCACGGCGCTCGCCAGTGCCCAGGATCTGCGGACGCAGTACGAGGATGGTATCAGCCGGGTCGAGTCCGTCCTTGCGAGTGACGTCCCTTGGGCGAAGCTGTTCAACGACCTGGCAAGGGTGATCCCTGACAGGGTGTGGCTGACGTCGTTCTCCGGCAGCGTGGCGGTAGACGAGAACGATCCGGACGTCGTGGGCCAAGTTCAGGTTGGCGCCACGGCGTTCGACTATCCGGACGCGTCTGCGTGGCTTCGGGTCATCGACAGTGACGTGTGGCCTGCGGTAGCGCGAGGATGGGTGACATCAGCGCAGGCGTCGACGATCGGTGACAATCCAGTCATCGACTTCCAATCCAGCGCCTCGTTGACGACTGCGAGCATCTCGTCGCGCGTCGAGAACCGAATCCCGACGGTGCCGGAATGAGACGCACGGGTGTCGCTCTCGGAGTGCTCGGAGTCCTGTTGGTGACGGCTATGTGGTACATGCTGGTGATGCAGCCGATCAACGGGCGTATCACAGACGCACAGGACGCGCTGCAGACGGCCAAAGACCAGGAGCTCACGTTGCGGACGAAGCTCGCCCGTCTCCAGAAGATCCAGGACGCAGAGTTGACGTACATCTCGGCGATCGGTGCCCTGGAGGCCCAGATACCGGCGACGCCCCAGATGGCAGCCCTCATCGACGACCTCACGGACCTCGCAAAGCAGACGAGCGTCGACTGGCAGGGCCTCACATCCGGAGTGCCGGCGCCTGTGCCCGACACGGACTACTACCAGATCCCCATCTCGCTGCGAATCAGGGGGCAGTTCTTCGAAGTCCTCGGGTATCTGTACGGTATCGCGGACATGGAGCGGGTCGTCCGTATCGACGGGGTGAACGTCTCTCCTGATCAAGATCCTGAGACCAACGCCACGGCGCTCGAGGTGACGCTCACGGCCGAGGCCTTCACCACGAGCAACCTCGCGATTGCTGCCGAGATGGCCACGACCACAACGACAACAACGGTGCCCGAGACCACGACAACAACGGTGCCCGAGACCACCACCACGATAGCCGTGCCAGAGACGACGACCACCACGAGCGGAGGAGGCTGATGATGAACCGCTCAGGCCGCGCAGCAGTGATAGCGATCCTGTTGATAGGTGTGGCTGTCGCCGGCGGGTGGTGGTTGGTGGCGCCTTCGTTCCTCGGGGCGACCGGATCCGCCCTCGACGGGCCACTCGCACCGGTTGCTGCATCTCCGGCGGCTGCAGGGGTATCCGGCCCCGCGCCTGCCACAGGTTCCTTCCAGACTGCGCAACCGCGAGATCCCTTCAGGCCGCTGATCACCGAGTCGTCGGCGACGGGAGACGGCGGGGGTGGCTCCACCTATGAGCCGTCGGGAACGCGCGTGCAGCTGGTGGCGATCACGGACGTGGGTGGTGTACTGAGGGCAACGGTCATCGTCGATTCCACGACCTACGACGTCGGGGTAGGTGATTCGTTTGCAGAGAGCTTCATGGTTGTCTCACTTGACACCGACAGTGGAGTGTTCCTCTACGGAGACAACGCATTCGAGTTGTCCGTGGGTCAGGAGATCCTGAAGTAGGACTTGCGGTGTAGCGGGATTGGCTGGAGACTGCTGCCACATGCTGCGTTTTCTCACTGCAGGGGAGTCACATGGGAGGGGTCTCGTCACCATCGTCGACGGGCTCCCTGCCGGCGTCTCGATCGTGCTCGATGATCTGAAGGTCGAACTCGCCCGTCGAAGGCGCGGACACGGGCGCGGCGCCCGAATGCGCATCGAGCACGACGAGATCACCATTGTGGCCGGCGTGCGATATGGGCAGACGACCGGTGCGCCGGTCGCGGTACTGGTAGGGAACACCGAATGGAAGCGGTGGGAGCCGGTGCTTTCGCCCGAGCTTCGCGAACGTGCCGAACCGACTACGACGCCGAGGCCGGGACATGCCGACCTCGCAGGGATGATGAAGTACGACACGCACGACGTGAGAGACGTCCTCGAACGGGCCTCCGCGCGAGAGACCGCAGCGAGGACCGTCGCGGGGTACGCGGCCAGGAGCCTGCTGCGTGCGATCGGCATCGAGATACTCAGCCATGTCGTGGCCATAGGAGACGCATCAGCTCCGGAGGTCGTCCCCGAGGTCGACGACATCGACCGACTGGACGACTCGCCCGTTCGCGTGCTCGATGACGCTACGGAGCAACGTATGATTGATTTGATCGATGCCGCCCATTCGGACAGAGATACGCTGGGTGGGGTGTTCGAAGTCGTCGCCCACGGGGTCCCGCCGGGAATCGGAACCTACGCGCAGTGGGATCGCCGCCTCGACGGGCTTCTCGCGCAAGCTGTGATGTCGATTCCAGGTGTCAAGGGAGTCGAAATCGGTGATGCTCTCGTACAGGCGCAGGGGCGGGGATCCGCAGCACACGATGAGATCGAGGTTGGCTACAGCCGAGTTTCGAACCGGGCCGGGGGAATCGAAGGCGGAGTCAGCAACGGAGAGCCGATTCGTGTTCGAGCGGCGATGAAGCCGCTGTCGACATTGATGCGACCCCTGCGGTCCGTCGACGTGGCGACTGGGGAACCCGCCGACGCGCTCAGGGAACGCTCGGACGTGTGCGCCGTGCCTCCTGCGGCCGTAGTGGGAGAGCAGATGGTGGCGTTCGTGCTCGCCCAGCAAACGATCGAGCAGTTCGGTGGCGCGACGATAGGCGACTACCAGCGCGCCGCTCAGTCGTATCGTGAGCGCCTCGAGCGTTTCTGATGCTCTGGCTCGTCGGCATGATGGCATCCGGCAAGTCCACCGTGGGTGAAGCTGCGGCGCAGCTGATCGGGTGCCCGTTCGTGGACATGGATCGCATCCTCGAGGCTCGCTGGGGGCCTGTTTCCCGACAGTGGGAGGAGGACGGAGAAGTGGTCTTTCGACAGCGAGAAGCCGACCTGGTTCACGAGCTTGCTCGGGACGAGCCGCAGACGATCGTGTCTACCGGTGGCGGTGTCGTGCTGTCGCCGAAGTCTGTGGAGACGATGCGTGCCTCCGGCAAGGTCGTCTGGCTCAGAGCGAACCCCGCAACGGTGCGTCAACGACTCTCCGGCGGGCCGTACAGACCGCCGCTCGCCACCCGCCGTGTCGAGGATCTCGACGAAGAACGCAGCGACCTGTACCGGGCTTCAGCGGATGTCGTCATCGACACCGACGAGCTTCCAGTCGAAGAAGTCGTCGCCAGGGTGGTTGCGTCGTGGAAGTGATGGCGTGCGGAAGCACCGAGATCCGGTTGGGGAGAGGGATCCTCTCAGAGATGCCGGGACACGACCAGTCGGCCATCTTCACGCAACCAGGGGCAGAACAGATCGCACATGCCATCGCTGAACGGAATGGTGCGCCGTTGTTTGTGCTCCCCGATCGAGAGGCCGCCAAGACGCTGGAGGTGGCGGAGCGTGCATACCGCTGGCTCGACTCCCAGGACATCGACCGCTCGGGGTCCATCGTGGCCGTCGGTGGGGGAACGGTCACCGACCTCGCGGGATTCGTCGCGTCCACGTATCTGCGAGGGATCCGTCTTGTCAGCGTGCCCACGACCCTCCTCGGAGCGGTGGATGCAGCAATTGGAGGAAAGACAGGAGTCAATCTCGACGCCAAGAACCTCGTCGGGACGTTCTGGGAACCGGATGCCGTTTTCGTCGACTTCGAGATCCTCGAACAGCTTCCCACATCCTTGCGGAGGGAAGGTATGGCGGAGATTGCGAAGGCGGGGTTGATCGGCGACCTGCACCTGGTTGAGGTCCTGGAGGAGTACGGCACTGACGCTGCACTTGATCGCATCGTTCGTGACGCGATCGCGGTGAAGGTCCGCGTAGTGACGAGGGACCCACGTGAGCAGGGTATGCGAGCCATCCTCAACTATGGGCACACGATCGGGCATGCGATCGAGCGCGTCGCGGGGATCGCCCACGGTGACGCCGTCTCGATCGGCATGACGATCGCAGCAGAGCTGTCGGAACGGCTCCTCGGGTTTTCCGACGCCGCTCGACAGCGGGTGTTGCTCGCCGATCTGGGACTGCCTACGACCTGGAGGGGCGAGATTGAGCCGCTCATGCGCCTGCTGCGCAGCGACAAGAAACGTCGACGAGGTTCGATCAACATGGTACTTCTCGAACGCATCGGCGCCCCTCGGGTGCTCACCGTTGGCGAACCGGCTGTCCGTTCGGTGCTGTCGGATACACTCGCGTGAAGGAGGTTCCATGATTTCGACCAATGACGCACGTCCCGGCATGGCTTTGGATCTCCCGGAGGGGCTGTTCAGTGTGATCGAGTACCAGCATGTGAAGCCGGGCAAGGGCAAGGCATTCGTGCGCATGAAACTCAAGAACCTGGACACGGGTGCCGTCATCGACCGCACGTTCCGTGCGGGTGAGAACGTGCAGCAGGCCGTGATAGACCGCCGGGAGCATCAGTTTCTGTACCGCGATGATCTCGGCTATCACTTCATGGACCTCGAGACCTACGCACAGTTCGCCCTCAGCGCCGATCAGGTGAGCGACGCGGGGCCGTTCCTCGTCGACGGATTGGTCGCGATCCTTCCCATGTACCAGGACGTGCCCATCGCGGTCGAATTGCCGGCGTCAGTGGAGATGGAGGTGGTGCAAGCGGAGCCCGGTGTCAAGGGAGATCGCGTATCGGGAGCCACGAAGCCGGTCACCGTATCGACTGGTCTCGTCGTTCAAGTCCCGTTGTTCGTCGAGGCTGGAGACCACATCAAGGTCGACACCCGAAGCGGCGAGTACATCACCCGTCTGTGATGATCGACGCACGGGAAAGGGCGCTCCAGGCGCTCTACGAGTTCGATCTTCGCGATGGCGAGATCGGTCCTCTCTCGGGGCGAGCAGATCGGCTCGCCTCCGGGGTCGTCCAGCACATGGCAGACCTCGACCAAACCCTCGATGAGGTATCGAGGCGGTGGCGGGTGGCTCGGATGGCGCCGGTCGACCGCGCAGTTCTCAGACTCGCCCTGTACGAGCTTCGATTCGAGCCTGACACGCCGACCGCGGTTGTTGTGGCTGAGGCGGTGAGACTCGCCAAGAAGTACTCGACCGACCGGAGCGGAGCGTTCGTCAATGGGATCCTCGGACGCATATCACAGTCCGAGCGCTGACGGTGCTACAGTGCCTCGAAACGTCCTTTAACCACGGTCCGGTGAGGCCGGGAAGGAGAACCGATGTGTACCGTCCTTGAAGCCGCCCGGAGGGCGGCTGATTCATGGGATGTCCCGTGCCTTCGGTGATGGGAGCCGACGACATCGGGCGTGCCGTTCGACGCATGGCGCACGAGATCGCCGAGCGCAACGAAGGCGCCGGCGATGTGATCCTGGTGGGCATCCACACCAGGGGTGTGCCGCTCGCCCGGCGTCTGGCAGAGGTGATCGGAGAGATCGAAGCGACGAGTGTTCCCGTCGGAACGCTCGACATCGGACTGTACAGGGATGACCTCTCGCAACGTCCGACGACAGCGCTTGCTCACACCCAGATCCCCGTCGACATCTCCGGGCATGCGGTCGTCCTTGTGGACGACGTCCTCTACACGGGGCGTACGATCAGGGCGGCGCTCGATGCCCTTGCCGATCTCGGCAGACCCCGCGTCGTGCAGCTCGCAGCTCTCGTGGACCGGGGACACCGGCAGCTCCCTATTCGGGCCGACTTCGTTGGCAAGAACCTTCCAACGTCGGCTTCGGAACGAGTGTGGGTGCACCTCACCGAGATCGATGGAGAGGACGGGGTAGCGATCGAGGAGCGCCCATGAACAACTTCCTGACCATGGAGGGCCTCTCCAAGGACGAGTTGACGTCGGTGCTCGACCTCTCTGACGAATTCGTCGAGGTCCTCGCACGGCCGATTCCGAAGGTCCCTGCACTGCGCGGCCGTACCGTTGCCATGCTGTTCTTCGAACCGTCGACGAGAACCAGGATGTCGTTCGAACGAGCCGCCAAGGCGCTCTCTGCCGATACGATGAGTTTCTCGCCCGGTACGTCGTCGCTCTCCAAGGGGGAGAGCCTGAAGGACACGGCGCTCACCATCAAGGCCATGGGTGCAGACGCACTCGTGGTCCGCCACTCTTCTACGGGAGCCCCTTGGAGGATCGCCGAATGGACCGGGTTGCCGGTGTTGAACGGCGGTGACGGAGCTCACCAGCACCCGACCCAGGCGCTGCTCGACGCCCTCACCATACGGCAACACTTCGGCAGCCTCGAAGGACTCAAGGTGGCGATCGTCGGTGATATTCGTCACTCGCGTGTTGCTCGTTCCGACATCACCGCGTTCTCCACACTGGGTGCGACCGTGACGCTGGTCGCACCCCGAACTCTGCTGCCGGTGGATCTGGGAGATTGGCCGGTACGAACGGCAAGAGCGATCGACGAGGTGTTGGACTCCGATGTCATCTACCTCCTACGCATCCAGAAAGAGCGAGGGGGTGCCTCGGTACTGCCATCGCTCCCTGAATACGTCAGCCGCTTCGGGTTGACATGGGAGCGGTTCGCCCGGATGTCTTCGGACAGTGTGGTGATGCACCCCGGCCCGATGAATCGTGGCGTAGAGATCGCGCCTGAAGTAGCCGACCATCCTCGCTCGCTCGTCGAACCGCAGGTCGCAAATGGTGTCGCTGTCCGAATGGCGGTCCTTTTTCGTCTGCTCGGAGGGGAGGCAGAAGATGTCTGAGATGGTGCTGAAAGGCGGACGGATCGTTGGCCCGGACGGGGTGCTCGACGCCGATGTCCTGATTCGTGATGGCATAGTCCTCGAGATCGGAGTCGACCTGGAATCAGATCGTGTCATCGACTGCGGTGGCGCCTTGATAGGCCCTGGTTTCGTAGACACGCACGTCCACTTCAGAGA